>Ga0209550_10002510_pt1 | contig 17595 bp, 13 predicted proteins | sample LauGreSuBDMM15SN_2_FD_187567 | JGI IMG/M metagenome (GOLD analysis project Ga0209550, IMG submission 187567) | Freshwater lake microbial communities from Lake Michigan, USA - Su13.BD.MM15.SN (SPAdes) (version 5) | ecosystem: Environmental > Aquatic > Freshwater > Lake | place: Lake Michigan...
GCTCCGCCGCCTTCTGCTCCGCCGCCTGCTGCTCCGCCGCCTGCTGCTCGGCCGCTAGCCGCTCAGCCGCTAGCCGCTCAGCCGCCCGCCGCTCGGCCTCCTTACGTTCGGCCGCCCGCCGCTCGGCCGCTGCCGCCGCCGCACTGCGCCCGCCTCCTTTGACGACTGCCCAGCCGTCGGCGTTGACGGTGCTGGTGCCACCGCCGCCCCCACTCCAGACGTGCCCCATCATGTCCCCTGAGGCTGTTCGGAGGCCGGCGGCCCAACGCAACCACGACGGTGCGACCGCATGGGCTTGGGTGCTACTGGGCGGCTGGATCCACACGAACGCGAAGCTGCCCATCCCGAGCGCGCACACGAGCGCGAGCTTCGCGAGCACGGAGCGCCGGCAGCACCGGTAGCCGTTGGACGAGCTGCGTGCTCGGAGCTGCTTGCTGGCAGTACCGCTGCTCGTGTCCTCGGCTGCGCGTCGCTTGGTCTTCGCACTCGCTGGCTCGGGCGTGGCTGCCTCGAGCCCGCCGCCGCCGCCGCCGCCTCTCGGGTCAAATTCATCCCATGTGTCCCAGCTGGAATACGTATTCTGTGCGACCAGCGCGCGGCTCGCGCGCAGCTGATCCATACTCAACGCAACCTTCGGCGCCGGTGCCGATGCGTAAGCTTCGAGCTCCGGTACAGGCTCCGCCGATGTGCCGAACGAGGCAAAGTCTGCCCATTCGTCTCCCGCGTCCCCCGCGCCAGACCGGCCTCGGGCTTTTATGGGCTGCTGCCCTCGCTCCCTCGCATCCTCTCGAGCCACTCGAGCGTTTGCAAGCCGCGCTAGCCAGGCCGTGTCGGCGGCGGCGTCAATCTCAGTGGGAGCCTCCGCTGCTGAGGCCGTGTCGTCGGTGGCCGCGTCGGCAGGCACTCCGGGACCTCTTGGCCCACTTCGAGGACCGCTGCTGCTGCTACCGCCGCTGCTGACGCCGGCGCTTGCGCACTCTCTGCTCTCGGGGCTCTCGTGCGAGTCTGACGGCCGGCCCTTTCGCAGCGTTGCCTCCGCCTGCTTCAGCCAGAGTGGGTCCTCCTCCGACCGCGGTGATTCCAAGGCTTCGCCAGACTTGGCAGCGGCGGCGGCGGCAGACTTGGCAGCGGCGGCCGACGACGCCTTGGCCTGCGCCTTCGCCTTCGCCACCGGTCTGGACCTCGACCGCTTATCCTCTCCGCTTTCGATGTCTGAGATCTCTAAGTTGCTCACCGAGGCGGCGCTTGCGTGCGTCGTGGATTGGGCCACCGGGCGACTCCTACGAGCGGACTTGGTGTCGACGTCCGAGTGCTCACTATCGCCATCGACGAACTGTGTGATTGGCAGCTCTGGAAGCCGCCGCATTTTTGTTGAGTCGGATGCATCGGACTCGGAGTCGTTGTCTGTATGCGGTGGTGGCCCCTCGTCGCCTCGTCGTGTGGCCGTGGCTTGAATGAGCTCCTTGTTCAGCAAGGGTGGCGGCCGTATCATGGTCTAGTACGGGATTGCGACAGAGCAGTCCGCGTTTCCAAAGCGGGTTGTGGGAGTGCTGTGGGAAACGGCGCAATTCCTGAACAGAGCTTGACACGAAGCTTGCAACCTGGGCAGCGTTTCCGTTCACATGTGCGGGTCGAATCCTAATTGGGCACGCGAAGGGTTGGCATCGGCAAGGGGGCCAGCCCGAGAGGAGTGCACGAGCGGGGCCCGCGCCCAGAGCGTAGCGCTCTTGAAATGGGCGAGTCTGCAGCCTATGTGCTCAAGGGCATTGAGGATATGCTGCAGACGGAGGTCAAGTATTTTTCGATGGTGTGCAAGGACGGCGAGAAAATGTACATTTGCCTCGGCAAACGTGCCCTCTTCCTCATCGACTTTGAGCCTCCGTTCCAGGAGCAATTCTACTATGCTTGGGTACGGCGCGTCATCATCGACAGCGACAACCTGCTGCTCTTCCAGATCGATTTCCACGAGGGTCGACAGTCGCTGCTGCTTGAGAGCTTCGAGCGCTCGCGGCTGTGCGATGAGCTTGCGATTTGCTGGAAGGCCGATGCTATGTTTCGGCAGTGGCGATGGCAGCCCTTCCCGCTCAAGCGCGGCCAGTGCGACGTGGGCCGGCGCGACCGCGCGCGCACTGCCGTCGAGTTCACCGCGGCGCCCCAAAAGATGCAGCGCATCGAGTTCAAAGGCTACCAGCTCTTCCTCGATGACGCGTACAGGGAAGACAGTCTCGGCGCGGACGGGATGCCGTCGGGCCGGTACCGCGCGACAGGCCGCGACCGCGAGATCGCGGTGGTGGTCGACCCTGCCGCGAGCGTGTCGGGCCTCGGCCGGCGCGAGAAACACAGCCTGCGGCTGGCGGCGGAACGGATGGCGCGCGGCAACGCGACGGACACCGAGATGATGGTGCTCCGCTCCGAGCAGTACCACAAGAAGATGAATCTGGTGGGCGACCTGGCTTCGTACGGCTGCTGGGCCGTGCACCTCCGCACGCCGCAGCGCGACGTGGGCGTGATCGCCATCCGGCGGAAATTCATACCGCCCGTGGGCGACACCTACCAGGACATCTTTATTGTGCTGCACGATGACGTGGGCATCGAGGATGCGATCATGTTCATGAACGGTCTCGAACGACAGGCAGACACGCTCTCCCCGCTCGTCAAGTTCCCCTTTTACGACGACACGATCACCAAGGTCAAGGCCGACGCGCTCCTGTATGACGAGGACTCATTCTCATGGTTCCACGCTGAGGGCATCATTTCGTCGCAGGTAGACGCGGCTCGCGCCTTTTACAAGTCGATAGCCAACCTGCTGAACAAGGAGCAATGTGTCGAGTTCCGCATGGAGGAGGTCGAGTCAGAGACGGTGATCATCGAAGACCCCTTCCGCGTCATCATCACCCTGTGGGATGACGCACCCGGCCTCAACGAGCACTCGGACCCCCTCGCGTGGCGCAATTGGCGCCGACGGGTCGCTCGCTACCTCTACTGGTCGATCGACGGCGGGCTGCATCCGGGTGAGATGGACATGGGCATGCTCATCAAGTGCCATCGCATGCAGAGCTGCACGATGCGCTCGCGTGATATCCTCGAGCGCCTCTTTGATTTCTTCGTCCACATGTCTTCGGACACGCGGCACTTCGAGCTGGACTCGTCGACGCTTGCGGACAAGGTCGGCGACCCCGAGTTCATGCAGTCGTTCACGATGAACAAACGCCCCCTGCTCGTGCTGCTCGAGCAGGGCTTCTTGCAGCGCTGCCTGCAAGAGGAGAGCCCGCCCAAGTACATCAAGTTCCTGGCCGACATGATCAACCGACCGTTCGAGGAGACGGGCACCGAGCTGCTCGTGACGCTATGCAACCAGATCGCGATGATGAGTCAGATTGAGTTCGACAAGGTGCAGCTCATCAAGGAGCACGTGATGCTCCCGCTCATCGAGCTGCTGCGCTCCGATGACGACCACCTGCTGCTGGCCGTCGTCAAGGCGCTCGTCAACCTCTCGTCGGGCAACGCCGAAGCCAAGGACATGGTCGTCAACGAGGGCGGCGTGCGCTCGATCGTCCCACATCTGCTCAACAAGCCGCAGGAGCTTGCGCGAGCCTTCTGCGTGCTGCTCAAGAACTGCCTCACCGCGCCTGAGCTACGCGAGCGCATCCTTAACGACGGCGCTGTCGCGCCACTCGTGACGCTGCTCAAAAAGTCGAAGATCCAGGGCGCCGTGCGCAGCGACGGTGTGGTCGCCGCGGCCGCCGCCGCCGTGTGGAATTTGACCGCTCACCAGAACGCCAAGGCTCTAGCCGTCAGGGAGGGCGCCGTCGAGGCGCTCGTGGTGCAGCTGGGCGAGGACCGGTCGGACGAGGTGTGGCAAAAGTGCGCGGGCTGCCTGATGGTGCTCGCGGCAAACTCGGATAAGAATAAGGAGAAGGCGGGCGCCGAGGGTGCCATACCCAAGCTGGTCGCCGTGATCAAGAAGACGGACGCCGCGGGGCCGCGGGGCTTCGCTGCGAAGAAGGCGGCGCTCGGCGCACTCGCCGTGCTCACCTCCGAGCCCAAGAACATCGCCCGGCTGCGCCAGGAGTCCTTTGACCTGGAGAAGTACGAAGCCCAGGCGGCCAAGGACAAGGACGAGCGTGTCAAGATGTTCATTCAGCAGCTGCACGAGCGGCTATTCGGGTCGTAACTCCGGTCTGGGCGGTCACATAGATTTCGACATTTTTCCACAGCCAATGGTTGTGAACTCGACACCCTAGACATCGGACCGGCGTACAAGTGTACAAACTCGCATGACTAGCTGCACGTTGACGCGTCCTCCCGGTCATGCGAGACTACCGGTACAATACGTGTTCCGTGTCGGAAACCGAATTGGGAGCTTCCAGTCCATACCCGCGCCCTTTGGTCTTTGACGCAGGAATGGGGACGCAGGATGGACGTCGGCAGGACACGGGCCGTGCTGCCCCCTCTCGAAAGCTCATGCGGCTTCGAGACTTTCGATTAAGCACCATCGGTTGTTGTTGTCGACGCCCCGAACTGGGCGTGCAGCTCGGCGCGTCGCAGGATGCAGAGTTGGCTACAGTTGCTTCCGAGCCGCCGGCCGCCGCCGCTGCTTCTCCGCCAGGGTCCGGCACGCCCAAGAGATCCTTTTCGGGCCGTGTTATCGCCTCGGCCAGATCGTTCCTCTCGCCCAAAGCCTCGCAGGCAGAGCCGAAAGAAGAGGCGGTTGCTGTGCCTCCACCCGAAGACGTTGTGGCTCCGCCCGTAGAGTTCGTCCTCACGGCTCCACCCGGAAAGATTGGAATCGGGTTTGAAGGCAACGGCGAGTTACCGCCCACGGTGAACAAGGTGTTGCCGACGTCTCCGTTTGTGGATCAGATACAAGTGGGCTGGGCGCTGGTGAAGCTCGACGGAGCCGACGTCACGAAGCATCAGGCGCAGCAAGTGATCAATCTTTTGAACCTCAAACTTTCGCAGGTGCGCGTCCTTAACTTTGATATGCGCGGCCCATGGCGCGGAGAGACTCCACCAGCGCCGCGAGAACCACGGCCGCCGCTCGTGAAATTCGAGGGAGCCGATTACTTCGGGGCGAGCACTGAGCCTGGAAAGTGGCTGCGTCTGAGCGGCGACTTGGTTGCGGAACCGCCCGTATTGAACGGGCCGCGCATGGTGCGCGCACCCAAGCAGCTCACGGAGGAGCAGAGGAACTCCGAGAAGTTCAGCTGGGTCGAACGCAAGGCGCGCGGTGGACGGACTGGTGCGCCCAAATGGGACACTGATGACAAGGTTGAGAGCTTGTGCTTGGGGGACTCAGACGACGACGAGGTCCCCTTGAACCTGACTGACAGGGATGCGCACCTTTGGAAGTACACGCCAAAGAAGATCATCATCAGCATCCCCGCTCTGGATGCCGCTTTGGATGCCGCTCTGTATGCCGACCAGGCCCTTTTGAGCAGCGATGCGGAGCCGGACGACCTGCCCGGGCCGATCCTGGCGACACATGCAGCAGGCGACGGCCAGCTGAGCGCCAGCGGCGAGAACGTCCCGACGAGGCTCGGCGAGGAAGAACTGCTCCCTGAATTCTCCAGTTTATTGGAGCGGTCACCCATCTAAGAGCTAGTACCAGAGCCAGCTGAGAGCGCGAGTACCACCGAGGCGGTCGCCCAGCCGCAGTCCCAGACGGGACCATCAGCATCAGTCTGGTCACAATCCACTAGAGTACAATTATGTGCACATGTGCACAATCATCCTGCGGGAGTCGGCAAGTCCGAACCAAAAGTCCTGTGAGGGCGGGTGTGCCGGTGCGTGGTCGAGTCGTGTACGGAAATCAATCCGGCAGTACCGTAAACCGTATCGCTCGTGCCGTTCGCGGCTGGTGAACCGACCAGCCTGCGCGCGGTTCGAGAATCATCAACTTTACACGTCGACACGAAATAATATACAACGACGTCGCGACGTTTTACACCGTCGTGTACCGGAGTACGTAATGATTTTGTCGGGTAGTATACAGCAGTGGGCGCTGTGCGGGAGCGCCGGGTTGGTCTGAGATCCAATCGACGCGCGTCGACGCGGGCTAAAGCCGCGGTATTACCCGCCGCGCGTGTCGCGTGTGGCTTCCCGGTCCGTTTTGGGGTGCGGCGTGATCGCGAGCGCGTCACCTTACGCGCTGCGCAATCGCTTGCGTTCCTGATATCGCTGCCGCGCGGCTGTGACGGCGCTCTCACCATTGCGCCGCTGCTCAGGTACGGCGGAGGCACGAGGAGCACTGCCATTACCACTGCCGTCGACACTGCCGTCGCCGCAGGCCGTTACAGGAGGCTCGGCATCGCCTGCACTGCGCACACCGAGGAGCCTCTTCTCGTCAACGGCCTGAAGCTTTGGCAGGTGGGGCTCGATCCACTCCCACTCGACGGCGCTCGCGCGCAGCATGACCGGCCGCCCCGCCCACGCAAGCTCGCTGTAGACGACAAATTCCGCATGGCGCAGGCGTGTGGACAAGGGCGGCTCGCGCGCGCCACCGTCATCGTGCCTACCGCCGCCGCCGCCGCCTCCTCCGCCCCCTCCGGCGCCGCCAGCGTGTAACTGTAGGGACTGTGGAGGCTCACTGAGGGTCTGGAAGATGAGGGTACCCCGCATACGACGTGCGGCGTGGAAGTAGTAGCCCTGGGCGAGGGCTCGTCGACAGCGTATGCTCACCTCGGCGCTGCTGATCCTCGCCTGCCTCTCGGGCTCACCACACATGCCCGCCCCGCGGAGCAGCTGCAGCAGCTGCCGCTGCACGTCGCTCGCCGTGCGCAAGACGCGCGCGCGCACGCCGTGCGCGTGGCACCAATCGGTGCGCGCGCCGGGCGCCACCGCCGACCACTCGTCGAAAAGGTGAAGCAGCGAGATGTGGTCGCCGTCGGGGCTCTCGAGGCGCTCACGGGTGGCTTCAGCGGCCTTGAGCACCTCTGGCCGGCCCGAGCGGCAGTAGGGCTCCTCGCCGCATGCCATCGCGCAGATCGAAGCGGCGGCGGGCGCGCACTCCGCGGCGGCCGCCGCGAGCAGCATGCATCCTAGGCTGGGCTCGAGCGGCAGACGCGCCATCGATCGCCCGTGTGCCGTCAGCGCACCGTCGACGTCGAGGGCACCGAGAAGGAAGAGCAGCCGCAGGGCGCGCCGGAGGGCGAGTGGCTCCGGTGGGTCCAGCCACTCGAGAGAGGCCACGTCATGAAGCCCGATCGCCTTCAGCTGGAGCACGACGTGCGCGAGGTTGGTACGAGCCACCTGTGGGGAAGAGGTGCGGGCGCCGTGGTGAGCACGTGCATGCAGGCGACGTGCACGAGGTTGGTACGAGCAACTGCTCCACCTCGGGCAACTGCTCAACGTCCATCTTGGCCCACTGTGCCTCCGTGTAGAGCCGGTACACGTGGCCCGGCGCGGTGCGCCCCGCACGGCCCGCACGCTGCGTCGCGGCGCTCTTTGCGATGGGGACGACCGTGAGCACCTCCATACCGCGCTCGTAGTCGTACCGCTTCTCCTTGACGAATCCCGGATCGATGACGAATCCGATCCCCGGGATCGTCAGGGACGTCTCGGCCACGTTGGTGGCGAACACCACCTTGCGGCTGCCCAAGGGCGCGGGCGCAAAGACCCGTTGCTGCTCCTCGACCGACAGCGTCGCATGGAGAGGCAGCACCAAGAGCGGCGCCACAGCAGCCGGCCCGTCCGCCCGCAGCTGCGCCTCAAGCGCCGTCAGCGCGTGCGCCGCGGTTGCAATCTCCTCCTGCCCCGTGCAAAACACGAGCACATCGTCGGCCGCCACGCCGCGCTCGGCGAACTCATCAACGCCCCGATCGCCCTCGCATCCTGCCGCGCGACGAAGTGGACGCTCCACGTGCAACCGAAGTACAAGCTCGAGCGCCGCGTCGACGAGGGCGTGGCTCGAGGTGGGTTCGGCCGCATGCAGCACACTGACGGGGAAGCGCCGGCCGGGCACGTGCAGCACGGGCGCGTCGAAAAAGTAGCGCGCCAGCTTGGCAGTGTCGAGCGTGGCCGACGCAATGAGCACGCGTTGCAGTCCACCGCTGGCGCGCAGCGGCGCTGGCGGCGAGAGTCCTATGCCGCTACGCTCGCGTCGGCTGGCAAGCATGCGCTTCACCAGACAGAAGAGCACGTCCGTGTTGAGCGAGCGCTCGTGCGCCTCGTCGAGCACAAGCGCGTCGAACTGCTCAAGCTCGGGCGTTGCGACAGCCTGCCGGAGCAGCACGCCGTCCGTCATGAAGGTGATCCGCGTTGCCGACGAGCACGCCTGATCGAATCGCACGGCGTAGCCTACCTCGCTGCCCACCACGCCTCCGCGCTCCTCCGAAACGCGCCGCGCCGCCGCAATCGCCGCGACGCGCCTTGGCTGGGTCACGACGACGCGCGCGCAGCCGGCGGACAGGAGCAGCTGCGGCAGCTGTGTGGTCTTGCCCGAGCCCGTCTCGCCGACGATGATGAGCACCTCGTGCGTGGAAAGCGCATCGAGGATCGTGCGCGAGTGAGCCATCATGGTGGACGCGCTACCGACGCTAGCGTCCATAAGCGGCGTAAACTTGCCCTTCCTAAAAGGATTCTAAATGACGAGAACAATCAACTTTTGCTGGAATGAAGGACGCCTCCGAGACAAACTTCTCTCCTCCCGAGTTTGATTGCGACCTCCATCAAGCGCAACTCTTTCTCTGCAATGCTGACTCGGAGCCGCTTGGCAACCGCGCTGCGGCGACCGGCCCTGGCGCGCAACCTGTGCGCGCCGGCGGTGCCGCTCGTGGACCAGGTGCGTGCGGACCTGGCCGTCATGAAGGCGAAGATCAGCCAGAAGACCGTCGGCGGCTACACGACCGAGGCCTTCTCGGCTGCTCTCTCCAAAGGCACTGTCGACCCGACTCTGCTCTCGGCTTCGATGGATTTCAGCGATGAAGCGCGCAAGGTGGGCTGAGGGTCGAACGCCCCGCATTGATGCCCCGGCGGCGACCGCGCTCGGCTGGCCCGATGCGCATGCCTTACCCCGTGTGGTCCTGTGCCTGACGCTCTTTCCCCTGCACCGCAGATGGCGCTGAAGCTCAACACGCAGGCGTCGCTGTGGTCCAACGAGATGGCTGGGGGTCAGGTGGCCAACTTCTCGGCGTATGAGGGCAAGATCGACGCGGCCATCCTCAAGGAGGTCCAGGGGGTATGCCGCAGCCCGCCACTGCTGCCTCACCCCTTACGTGCTGCTGCGAGCTGCCACCTCGAGCTGTTGCCGTCGCGCCGGCACGGCCGCATTTTCTGCTCACCCGATTCGCTGCGTCCGCCTCCCGCGCAGATCTTTGAGACGGAGCTCAAGAAGGCGCAGGCCGACACGAAGGGCACTCAGGAGATTGAGGCGGTTCTGAAGCAGTGGAACGCTGCCTTCGAGGGCAAGGATGGTCTGTTGGAGCTCGCGACCAAGGAGGAGAAGGCGGCGGAGGCCGGCCTGCTGCAGGTCGTCGCGGACATGGAGAAGCTCGAGCTGGATGTGGTGGGCGTCGCCGACGTGACCATCGGCGAGATCCTCGCGCGCGAGCCCGAGCTGCGTGCCGAGATCGAGAAGGAGATCAAGAACAACGTGTGGGCTCCCTGAGCTTAGGCTGGCGCGATCTGCGAGCGCCTGCTGGCCTGCTGGCAGGCGGCAGGGCATGGCACGGTGCGTGTGGCGCATGACGGGCGGGTGGCTCTCGTTATTATTCGCCTTGCGCGCGGGCAACTGTGGTCGCGCGGTTCTTAAGAAGTGTGGATGCGAGGCGCACCAGGCAGCGTCTGTTCCTTCACCGAGCGGCGTCAGCCACGGAGGACTGTGTGTAGCGTGGACATGTTAAAGGCGCGTTCTATTTGATCCTACGCTCTATCCCGCGCGTTCTATTCGACCTGCGTAAGAGCTAAGACCTGCGTTTTCCCTTGCCCGCGGTCGAACACGAGTGTGCCGAGTGTCCGTCGAGGAATCACTGATAGGCGTGTGAGCCGCCCGCGCCGTGGGCGCCGTGTTGGCAGCCGCCCGCGGCGCGGCTGTCCGGCGCGGGCCTCGACGCGGGCCGAGCGGCGTGTACCCGATACCTGCCGGGTGCCGCGTCGCTCCGCTGCACGCTCGTAACATTTGATCCGACGCTGCGGAAGCGATGGTTTACAGCATGACGTAGTCTATTCTCTCGAGGAGCGAAGCGGCAATCACTGAGCCACATAAGGCACGGCCAGGAGCCACATCAGCCACGCGCCCTGGCGCTCAACCGGCCATGTCAATCGGCCTTGGTGCTCCTCCCATATTTGGCAGAGGATGGTGGCCGATATTTGGCTCGTATCTGCTCGACGCGCTTGGCAAGTTCATCGCTTCGTTCCGGTGGCTCCTGGTCGGCGGCACCCGTCTCGAGCTCGTCGGTCTCGTCGGCCTCCTCGCCTCGGAGTGCGGCCTTGAGCTCGCTGCTAAGCTTCATCGCAAGGCAATCGATTTCAGCACGACTGGGGGGCACGCGCACGATCGCGTGCGCCGCCGCGAGCAGCATCGGAGGCATTGCCATGTATAGCACAAATGATAAGCGCCCGATCAAGAGCACAGCAAGCGCACTGCCAACAGCGAGCAGCAAATGCAGCTGCGGGAACATCAGTGTCACCGATGGGCAGCCAGGCAGCGTTATGTGAACTATGCCACGGCGCACGAGCAATGCGTGGAAGGAGACGACGCTGATGAGAACCACCCAAAACGCTCCGATCGGGTGCCTCACAGCGCACACCGTGCACCACACCGCCAGCAGACGGCCGTAGTTCGCTCGAAAGTGCAGGGCGTTGCCAAGCAGCCGCGGTACAAGTCGCGCGGTCGTCCACTCGTCTGGCAGCGAGAGATGTTGCTGCAGCTCCGCCAGCGGGCGCACGTCGGTGCTCGTGCCGAACACGGCCTTCAGTGCACGCACCGCCGTGTTTGCAGCACGCTCGTAGGCCAGCATGTTGCCCTCCGACATCTTTTGCGATCCTTTCCACAGAATCCGCTTGCCGGTTACAATGCCACCGATCGCGCCACAGTGGCAATACATGACAAACTCAGATGTGGTTTCTTGCTGGCGGCGGCCTGCAGGACTGCGTGCCCGGATGCAAAGCAGTGTCGGATTGTGGAAGTGCATCAATCGTCAAATCGCCAAGTTTGCCACAGGCGCACTCGTCGGCTCGCGCTCTTTCCTGCGGCGCGCGCGGCGCACATGCACACCACGCCCAACGTTGCCATAATGTGCATGGGCTCGCAAGGAGACTGCCAGCCATTCATTGCGCTTGCGCTGGCACTTCAGGCAAAGGGTGCGCGCGTGCGTCTCTATGCTCCGGCCGAGATGGAGGAACTATGTGCCACCTTCATCACACCATTGGCACGGCCGCTCATCGACTTCTTTGGGATGCCGCATCTTAGCGTCAAGAAGCTCCTTGAATCGGATCCCGTGGTACGAGATGCAATGAGCCGTGGCAACTTCTTCAAGTTCATGCAAGGAGTCTCGCAGCCCAAGCACCTTGACAAGACGTTGAGTGATGCCGACCTTGTGCTCAGCGACCTACTCAACCACTTCCCCGCAGACCACATAGTGTACAACACCCTTTTTGCAGCGCAAGGCGCGACGGCCGCCGAGGTGCTCAATGTTTCGTCCACGTTGGTGAGCATGCAGATGACTGGGTCGCCATCTGCGTTCGAGCCATGCCTTCTCATATCTCCCAAACTGTTCCGCAAGCTACCCTTCTTCTTACGAAGAGCAACGTGGCATGCCTTCTCGCTCCTGATGATATATGCCCCGATTTTTCGCGACACGAAGTGGCGTGTCAAGAAGCTCGGCCTCCGTCCACTCAGCACCTCGCAGAAGATGGACATCTGCATGGGCAGCGCCGCAGGTTGCTCGCTCATCATCGCACGGTCGCCACTATTGTCGCCGGCCCCGCGCGACTGGCCCGCTGCAGAGCGCAAACGCGTGCTCGGGGCCTTCATCCTGAGCGCGCAGGAGCAGGTCAAGGCTTGGCCGCCATCCGTTGAGCTGTGCGCGTTTCTCGACGCTGCCGATTCACCTGTCTACATCGGCTGGGGTTCCATGGTCGCGATCTCACCCCTCCACATGCTGACTCTGGCGCTGCGTGTGCTCATGGCCCTCGGTAAGCGCGGCGTCATCCTCGCAGGTTGGGCAAAGCTCTCCGCTAACCTGATCGACGAGAGCACCGCCCCTGACGTCGAAGAACTGCGGTCGTACCTCGCAAAGAACGTCCTTATCATCGAGTCGAATGCTCCGCATGAGTGGCTCTTCCCACAATGCGCAGCGATCGTCCATCATGGAGGAGCAGGGACGACCGCCTCTGCGTTGCGCTCTGGCATACCCTCGGTCATCACGCCTTGCTTTGTCGATCAGCCGGAGCTGGCAGAAAAGGTACATAGACTCGGCGTTGGGATCGGCCTCAACCAGTTTCACTCGGTCACCGTCAAGGGGCTCGCGAGCGCCTTGAGCACGGTTCTCACAGATCAGGCCATGCGATCCCGAGCTGCGATCCTCGGCGAGAAGCTCTGCGCAGAAAATGGCGCTGCAATCGCTGCTTCAGATATCTTGCTCCGACTCAACACCATCAATGCCACGAGCATTGATGCGCAGAGCGTGAAGAGGCCTGGAGCTGCTCGGGTTAGGGTGGAGCCCGCTGTCGGGGCGGCATGAGTGTCATCTCCAAAAGGAACTCAACTCCCGGAACCTTTTTGGCGCGTTGTGATGGGTTGGATTTGTGTGTGCAAATTTGGGTGCATTGTGACGTGTCTTGGTGCGTTGAGGTCTGCGTCTGCATGGCGGACGTGGGTCGTGGCGCCCAGTGGCGCGTACCTGAGAACTGCGGTTGAGCGAGTATGGTAGTGTAATGGTAGTGGTAAGGGGGTCCAGGGGTCCTCGAGCTAGTGGAAATTGCATCCGTATATGTACGCCGGTCCGGTGTCTTGAATGTCGAGGTTGTAATTATTGGCTGTGAATGATGCTCGATGATGTGTTGCGACTGGTACGGCATATATGTGTATATGCGTTGCACATCGCGAGCATGAGAAGCGTTGCATACGAGGTGTGAAATTGTGAAGTGTGAATTCATAATGAATGATGCTCGATTAGGAAACAGTACCCGGTATGCCATACGCCAGTGGCGACATGCTCGCGCCGATCGACGCGTCCGGACGCTGGATTCCCGACGCTCCGCTCGTGCCCATAGACTTGGCCCACCGACGGGGTATGCTGCACCGAGGTGTATGGCTGCACGTGCTCAGCTCGGAAGATGAGTTGCTGCTCACGAAACGCTCCCAGAGGATGAAAACATGCCCCGGCACCCTCTCAATAATTGGAGAACATCATAGTGGGCGAGAAAACGACGACGACACCGCGAAGAGAGCGCTGCATGAGGAGCTTCCTGGGCTAGCGAGACGCGACCACGTGGTTCACTCGATGTTGCCGCTGCGGCCAACACCACGCTGGTTCCTTTACGACTACCCCCTTGGGGCTGGCGACGCTGTGCGGCGGCTGGACCGCTGCCTTATTTCGGAATACGTTGTCAGGCTGCTCACCAATACGTCACAGTCTCTCGCATTGATTCACGCGGCGCACGAGCAGGAGCAGGAGCACGAGTCGAGCGACTTTTACTTTCAGAACCTTCGCACGTTGTGGCATCAGCTGAACAGGGAACCGGGAAGCTTTTGCGCGCCAGCACTGTTACCGTCAGCGTTGATGGACACCCTTTCTGATCTATCACGAATCCACGGCATTCGTGGGGCTGCTTTCATCAATCGCTCCTCGCGTCGGGCCGGCCGGGTGCCTGCACTGCCAGAAGCGTATGATGTGACCCGAGTTGTGCGCGAAGAGTAAATGCTGGTACATCTCGGTGGTTGGGTGTCGGACTGAATTCGGTGACTCGTGTCAAAATCGTGAGATCACTGTTGACGAAGTGGAAGGAAATCCATGTTCCTCGCCGCGCCCGTGGTTGTGGGGGTCGCCGGAGCGGCTTACGCGTACATTCGCCCGGGAGCGAAGAAGAGCGGTACGGAGGCCGATGGTCCAGGCGCGGAGGCGCTTGAGGAGAAGACTGAGGATGCCAAGGGCACTGAGGCAGATGCTAATGCTGCAATGGCGGATGGCAAGGCAGAGGATGCACCGACAGCAAATGCCAAAAGCTGGCGCGAGTCGGCCGGTCGCGAAAATGGGCCCGATGGCTACGTCTTCGGAGATCTGACCCGCGGCGTGGTCGTTCGCCTGCGCGGCGGTCCCAAGACTACGGAGGAGCAGGCCGCCGAGGCGGAAGCAGACCAACAGTACTCTCATGTGCAGGTGCTGGTGCGCGATGCCGTGCGTATCTTCCGCGCGCGAGGTTACACGGGCACCATCAACATGTCGCAAAACGTCGCGTACTTCACGGAGTCGTGCTCAGTCCGTGTCGATGGGCCCAAGTTGGCCGATGCGCTCGCCTGTGTCTCGGATGTTCTCTCGGCCGAGGAGGCCTCGAACACTATGGGCGAGCATGGCAGGGCCGGGAAGGTCTTTGCCACGCTGCTCGCGCGTCTCGAGCGGCGTGCATGCGCGTGGCAGGCCCTCGCGGGAGGCGAGGACCTCGACCCGATGCTCACCTCGTCTGCGCACATCGGGTTCGCGCTGCCCGTGATCAAGCTCGGTTGGGGAGTCTCTGTGAGCCTGACTGTGACCACATCGAGCCTGCTGCGCTATGCCGCCCATGCCGCTGCATCGGCCGAGAAGGCTACGAGCAGCGAGTGAGAGGTTCGCGGACGACGAGCATGAGCGAGAGAGGAGATGTCTAGCCGGTGGGATGAGCGCGGCACCGGCACGGCGACGGGCGGCCCCGCGACGCGGAGCGCTCGAGCGGAGTCCGGAGACGCGCGGCATTGTAACCAAAATCATTACCGCAGAACCATTTTCGTAGAAAATCATACCGATTATCCGCGTCGGCAGAAATGGATACCACTCGACACTCGTTCGGTTGTTACGGTCACGGCGCGGTCCGTCACCGGCGCGGGGCAGCCCGACTCGGCGCCACGGCGCACGCCGAACGAGGACGCGCACGGGCGCTCATCGCCTGGCCTCTGGCCGCATGGCCCATCGGCACATAGACGAGATGACTGTCCGACTGTGCCGGCGATCCAACATCCCGCGATCCTCGACCCTTTGTCCCGAGCGCGGCTCCGGCTGCGGGTCCTCGCCAAGCATGGTCCTCGCTCGCGCCGCGCCTTCTCGATACCCTTCGTTACGATCTTTGTTCGATCGCGCCCGTACACCACGGGCTGATCGCTGGACGGTACGCACACTGTGCCGAGTGGGGCTTCTGTTTCCTACTTGTGTTCGGGGGTGCGCAGCGCAAAGCCCCTTGATTTTCAAGCCGGGCAACTAATGCGTCGGCCCTGGGGCTTACCTGGGCGCGGGTCACCCTGCGGGATGGCGCCGATGAGCAGGTCAGACACTTGGAGCGCGCCGCTTGGCGCGTCGCTCCTGCCGCACGCCACGGCGTCTATCGAGCGCTCGAGCGGATGCTCGTGGCCGGCGGGCGTGCGCCACGCGCCGTGCTTGTGGAACACCCGCGGCCCGGTGCCATCCCCCGTGCGTACGAAACTCGTCGCGGCCAGCACGCGTGCCGCTTCATCGACTGCTCGCGACTGCCACGCACCCGGCAGGCGCACCGACGTGGTGGCGCCGGCGGCGAGCGTCGGCCGCCAGCAAAAGTCGTCGCGGCGCGCTCCGTGCGCGATGGTGAGGAGCGCAATGCATGAGCGCGTCGGCGCGAGCCAGACGACACTGTGGCACATCAAGTCCGCGCAGCAGCGCGCCTCGCAATCGTCGAGCGAGGGTAGGACGCCCACCGCCGCAATGCCGTAGCCGTACGAGGGCTTGAGGCGCCCGTGCACCGCGTTGTCCACACCAACAAAGCGGCGGAAGGCGCAGGATGCATCACGATGCCTCACCTCCACGGGTGGCCCTCCGCCCGGCTGCGCTGGCAAGTGCGGCGCGAAGTCGCACTTTTTGGTCGCGTACTCGCACATGACAGGCGAATCGTACAGGCTGGTGGAGAGCGGGTGGTCGGCAAAGGACTTGCAGCGCGTCGCAGCGTCCACCTGCGCCATGTACCGCCGAAAGGGCGTACGCGCGGGTCGGCCGTCGCGCAGCGCGTGACGCAGCCCGCGTGCTGTATGGTAGCCTCCGCTCATTCCTCGCCCACACGCCTCTCCGCCTCCCGCCTGGTTGAAGCAGAGCTCACAATTGTGGCATAGGTCGCGCCATCCCCAGTAGCAACGTAGCAGAGGGCACCACGGAAAGGTGTCCAGAGTGATGTACGCGCGTGCATGCCCGAGCTGTAATGCTGACTTGACGAAGGTAGACGCGAAGACGCCCGCGAGCAAATCTGTTTGCGAGAGCAACCCGAGGTCGAGCAGTTGTAAGTGGAGCATCTCATCCCCCTCATGCCGGCGGATCCCGAGCAGATGCGAGCGCTCGACTGCTGCCCGGTCCTGCGCAAGCGCAAGCACGTCAAAGCCCGCTGCACCCGCCGCCACAGCCTCCTTGGCAACCGCCTCGCGGTCGGTGGCTAAGAAGAGAGTCCCCGTGTGAAGCCCCGCCTCGCGCAGCCTGCGCACCGCCATCGAGAAGGACGCCACGTACTTGCACCCGCCGCGCTTGTCGTCGCCGCACCCATCGCCCATGCGCACATGCAAGCCGATGAGCGGGCGACGCACCTCTCCCCACCGAGCAACCCCTTCGGCAAACCGCAAAGCGAAGCCACGACGCACCTCTGTCTGCCCGCGCGCGACTGGCGGTGCCTGCAGGAGCAAACGGTCGTCGGGCGCAGCAGTCGCGCCAGGCGCTGGCGGGGAACGAAGGAGGGTCGTGCGCTGGAGCGTCGCCGCGAGGCCGTCGAGCAGCTTCATGCTCGGCTGAAAGAGGTACTGCGTGAGCGCTCGCCACCACTCGAGCCAGCTGAGCCCACGCTCCGCCCACCGGCGCGGCACGTCGAGGAACGCGTTCGACTGGTGCGCCCAGTGCATCTGCGTGTACCCGTGGCGGAAGCGCGAGGCGGTGTTCAGCGGGCATGCTTCGACGGTGCACTTGCGCACGGTGGGGCGCGACGCATCCGCATCAAATAGCGCTTGGCAAGAGGAGGGATGCATGATATCGTTGAGCGCATAGTTCGTCTTCAGCGTCGAAGGCGGCCAGTCGGTGACGATGAGGGTGCGCTTCTCGGAGAGCGCCATGTGGAAGGCCATGACCATTCCCATCAGCTTGTTGCCGATGCCATTTGGCGAGAAGGGCGCAAACCAGATTGGCGTGTCCAAGGTGCATGGCGCACGATGCCTCGCCTCGAGCCACTCATAGAGCGTGCTCTCGAGCGTGGCATTGCCAACGTGCAAGAGCCCTTGCCCCGAAACGCTCGAATTGAACTCCCATCTCTCGCGCTGCTTGCGGCCACGCCTGGCCCTTCGCATGCGTGACATGCTGAAGAGAAGAGTTGCAGAATTCTTTGAAGTTGAAACACTGACGAATGCGGGATCGCGGCATGCGCCCATGCCCCACACGCATGCGGTGTGTAAATGGCATGCAAACC
>Ga0209550_10002511_pt1 | contig 17592 bp, 13 predicted proteins | sample LauGreSuBDMM15SN_2_FD_187567 | JGI IMG/M metagenome (GOLD analysis project Ga0209550, IMG submission 187567) | Freshwater lake microbial communities from Lake Michigan, USA - Su13.BD.MM15.SN (SPAdes) (version 5) | ecosystem: Environmental > Aquatic > Freshwater > Lake | place: Lake Michigan...
GACTAAACCCCATGGCGTTGGTAGCCGTTCAATCATGTCAATCGAAAATTGAAGTTCATCGCTCTGCAGGTTTTGGAGAGCCTGGGCTGCAAAATAGCCAGCAGGACCCGCGCCGACTATTGCGACCTTATATACAGTCATGAGTCAAGGTTATCGGTAGATTCGAACCCGAAAAGACTTTCAAGCCCCAACTATGTGAGGTGCGGTAACAAAAATTGAAAATATTTCTTCCCTACCTCGTTGGCATTGGCCACTGCGAGGCCAACCTTTGTAGGTTGGGATAAGTAATCTGCCCACAGTGCAGCGGCTTAAACTTCGACTAAAACGGCGATTCCTTGGCCCACGCCAATGCATGCAGCAGCTATTCCTAGCCCTCCGCCGCGCTTTATCAGCCCTCGCATGCAATCCACCACAACTCGCGCTGCAGATGCCCCTAACGGGTGACCAATTGCAATAGCGCCTCCATGAACATTAACTTTGTCGACGTCGATTCCAGGTAAACCATCTAACACGGTGAGCACCATGGCAGCGAACGCTTCGTTGATCTCCCACAACTTAATATCTGAAACCTTTAAATCATTCTTCTCAAGAATCTTGTTAATTGCATCAATCGGCCCGGTAGTAAATCGATGAGGCTCTACCCCCACAACCTGAACAGACTTAATCAATCCAATAGGTTGCAGCCCATGCTCTTGGGCAAATCTTCCAGATGTTACTAAGGTTGCGACAGCTCCATCATTTAACGGGGAAGAATTTCCAGCCGTTATGGAACCGTTTTCAGAAAATGCTGATTTCAATTCAGAGAACTTTTGAAGAGTGGTCTGGGGGCGAATTGATTCGTCGCGTTGAAGTTTCTCTTTCATAATGACCCATTCTGAAAGGAAACCATTTGTCCAAGCTTTATCGGCAAACTGATGTGACCGGTAAGCCCATTCGTCTTGGGCTTGTCTAGAGATATTGAGTTCATCTGCAACTTGTTCTGCACAAAGGCCGAGCGACTGAGTCCACTTTGATGGCATGAGGGGGTTAACTAAACGCCAACCAACGGTTGATTGATGAAGTTTTGGCTCTACTGGTACCTCCACTTCTTTCTCAACAATCCAGGGAGCTCTGCTCATGCTCTCCACTCCCCCTGCAATAAGGCAGGAGGCTTCTCCGGTTTTTATTAATCGAGATGCTTGAGCGATTGCTTCAGCTCCTGAACCGCACAAGCGATTAACCGTAACTCCCGGTATCGAAGAGGGAAAATCGGCTAACAGAAGGGACATTCTGGCTACGTTGCGATTGTCGTCGCCCGCTCCATTAGAATCCCCAACAATCACATCTTCTACTTGAGTAATATCAAAGCTATTGCCAATCTTTTCCTTAAGGTGCATGAAAACACCGGCAAGCAAATCGTCGGGACGTGTGGAAGCGAGGGAACCATTGAACTTCCCAAAGGGCGTTCGGACAGGTTCACATAAATAGGCTTGGTTGGGACCTAAAATCACGGAATAATTTTTTCTGCTCTTAGTCGGTTAAATAGATCGGTAAATGAATCGAAGCTAACTTTTACTTCATTAAATCCCGCATTGCGAGATTTACCCATATCGGCAAACGTTTCAACTTGGCGACCGAGGTCACCATCAGTATGCCACCACGAAGCAAGTTCAGAAGCCTTATACGACTTTAGAGAATATTTCTTTACTAAGTTTTCCCAAACGCTATCAGCTTGATCCATGCGAGGTTGAAGAGGTGAAGATTCTGCAGGATATCCCGGATCTTCTAATCCAAAGTAATCGGCAATTACTTTCCATGTTTGACGCCAACGCATAACATCTCCGTTGCACGAATTAAATGCTTGATTCCTAGCGTTGGGTGATGTTGCAGCCCAATATGCGTGCTTAGCCAAGAAAACTCCATCGGTGACATCCACTACGCCATTATATTGCTCGCGCGAGCCAGGGAAAATAAACTTTCCGCCTGTTTCTTTGCAAATGCTGGCATAGACGGCGAGTGTGACCCCCATGTTCATGACATTGCCAAGGGCGTAGCCAATCATCGAATGAGGACGCAAAACCGACCAAGTGAAGTCCTGTTTCTTAGCTTCAGCAAAAAGAATATCTTCTTGGGTGTAATAGAAGTTCTCGATATTCAATCGTTCTTGTGACTCATGGAATGGGGTGTCCATCGGTGTTGCTGCGTAAGATTCGAATGGCCCGAGGTAGTGCTTGAGGCCTGTAATCAGGACAACATGATTGAACTTGTTAGGTCGTACAGCATCCATCGTATTCTGGATCATCTGTCCGTTGACTTTGCAGTTCTCTGATTCTGTATCATGCTTCTTCCACGTGCAATAAAAAATAGTGTCAAAATCTAATCCTTCAACTGCTTTAATCATCTGATCTGGTTTAAGGATGTCAGCATTGATGTGATTTACGCCCGAAATTATGTAACTGGTGTGGCGGGATAAGCCATGAACTTTCCAACCCTGACTTACTAAATGTTCCGCGATATTGAGGCCCATCATTCCTGTTACCCCAACAACTAATGCACTACGACTGCTATCTTTGGACATACGCAACTCTTCTCCGAATTAAGCGGTGGTATAAGTTTCATATATGGAATCGAAGGGATGTTATTCACCTTGAGATGAATGAGACTCAATTTGCGACAAAGGCTCTCACAATGCTCAGGAGGGGTCTTTCTCGGCCCTTGGCCACACTCGGGTGATTAGGATTGCTTCATTATGATTTCAAAAATCACGCCTTCCGTAGAAGCGGCCATCTCGGATATTAAAGATGGAGCTACTGTGATGATTGGCGGATTTGGCCGCGCTGGCCAACCTGTTGAATTGATTGAAGCCCTCATTGCTCAAGGCCCTAAAGATCTAACTGTCATCAACAACAATGCTGGCAATGGCTCCACGGGGTTGGCCGCTCTGGTTGGTGCAAAACGAATAAAGAAAATCATTTGTTCATTTCCAAGACAAGTGGACTCTTACCTTTTTGATGATTTATACACCAGGGGTGAAATAGAGCTAGAACTAGTTCCTCAAGGGAATCTAGCCGAGAGAATTCGTGCGGCTGGCGCAGGCATCGGCGCTTTCTATACCCCCACCGGTTATGGAACATCTTTAGCTGAAGGCAAAGAAGTACGCGAAATAGCCGGAAGAAATTATGTTTTGGAATACCCCATTCATGCAGATTTCGCCCTCATCTCAGCATTTAAGGCCGATCGATGGGGTAATTTGATTTATCGCAAAACCTCCAGAAATTTTGGTCCAATCATGGCTGCAGCAGCAACAATTTCGATTGTTCAAGTGGATCACATCGTTGAGCTTGGAGAACTCAACCCCGAAGAGGTGGTTACGCCAGGAATCTATATCGATCGGGTAGTGCAGGTTTCTGAGAGAGTATGGATGAAAGATGGAAAATTTAATGGTACGACGAATGAGAATCTCTAGTGCTTAATTCCATAAATCGCGAAGAGCTAGCTCATTACATCGCAAAGGATATTCCTGAAGGTTCATACGTTAATTTGGGAATTGGTGCTCCTACTTTGGTAGCTAATTATCTACCTAAGGATTCTGAAATAATTTTACACACTGAAAATGGAATGCTGGGCATGGGGCCAGCTCCTGTCGCAGACAAAATCGATCCCGACCTCATCAATGCAGGAAAATTAGCTGTGACTGAAGTAGCGGGTGCTGCATACTTCCATCATGCCGATAGCTTCGCGATGATGCGAGGAGGTCACCTAGATATCTGCGTACTGGGTGCTTTTCAAGTATCCATTTATGGTGATCTTGCTAACTGGAATACAGGCGGCGAGAAAGACATCCCAGCCGTTGGTGGAGCCATGGATCTAGCGATTGGCGCCAAGAAAGTATTTGTAATGATGGATTTATTTACAAAAGATAAGAAGTCTAAATTAGTCGAAGCGTGTACATACCCATTAACTTCAATAGGTTCAGTCAGCCGAGTCTATAGCGATGTAGCTGTTTTTGAAATATCAAAGGCTGGAGCAAAGATAATTGAGTGTTTTGCAGGAAACACAAACAATGAAATTGCTGAAGCAACTGGACTTAGCTTCATTTAAGAAGTGCATTCCATACAGGTAGAAGCTCCAAGAGTGACTTATCCCGCCACTTAACGCGGTCTCCCCACTCATCTAGAGGCAAAGTTGAGCGACGAGATTGCGTTACTTGTTCAACCATTTCAGGGGTCCAAGGATCGTCTTGACCTCGCTCAAGACCCATTTGGTAATAAGCAGGACCCATTTTAGAGGCATGTGACTCTATTCCTCCACGTGTATTTAAATCACTGGTTTCAAATGGCCCCATGATGCTCCAACGTCTTCCTAAGCCAAATTTCATAACAATATCGATATCTTCAACGCTTGCTACTCCATCACGAACTAAACAGTATGCCTCTCGCAATACCGCACCTTGGAGGCGATTAAAAATAAAACCAGCAATTTCCTTGCCAACTAATACGGGTTTCAACCCCACGCTTGTATAGAAATCTTGGACTTGAGAAATAATTTCTGGTGAAGTCTGTTTTGTAGGAACAATTTCTATTACAGGTATGAGGAATGGGGGATTTCCGGGGTGTCCCACCAAAATTCGTTCAGGGGCTGCGGTATTAAAATGCGACGCTTGTAGCGCTGAGGTAGAGCTCAATATTGGAACGGTGGATGCAGTCTGAGCCACTACTGCTTTGAATAACTCCAGTTTGATCTCTAATTGTTCAGGAACTGCTTCTTGGATAATAAAGGCTTGGTCTAGGGTCTTGGCAAGGTCAGGCTCGAAGTGAATGTGCTGAGAAATGTCCGTCTTGTTACAAAAGCCATACTTCTCTAATAAGGCAATATTCTGGTCCCATTCGGCTTTTGCGCGAATAAGCGCATCGGGAAATTTATCCCAAATGAAAACATCATAATTTGAGCGCGCGAAAACTATTGCGAATGCTGTACCTATAGACCCCGAACCTAGGATCGCAACTTTTTTAAATGCTGGCATTATTCCTTCAGACTACTCGGAATATTCCCACCATGAAAGGTCTTGGTTATAACCCCTTGCAAGGATTTCCAATACCGCTTTCTTGGTGAGCTCGCGGGGATTATTAGCTACTAAGCGAGTCGCAAGCAGCGCTTGATCAGAAATCAAATCAAAATCCTTCGGTTCCACACCTAGTTCCTTTAAGTTGATAGGCGCTTTTATCGTAGTCAAAATCTCCTCAACCCGCTTTATCGCCTTCTTTGCCTTATCGAGTTTTGGTTCTAAAGAATCAACAATCCCCATTGTTTCGGCGATTTCTGCCATCTCATCTATTCGCGTTGGGAGATTAAAACGCATCACGTAAGGAAGTAGTGCTCCAACACCAAAGCCGTGAGCTGTATGTGTAAGTCCACCAATAGGGGATTGAATTGCATGTGCAGCTGCAGTGCCGGCAGTATTAATTGCCATTCCAGCCGCAAAGGCACCCATCATTGTGTCAGTTCGCGCTTGTAAATCGCTAGGGTTTGCAATGACAGCCTCGAGGGAATGATTTAAAAGTTTAATTCCATGTTTAGCATAGATGTCTGCAAAAGCATTCTTACCAACATAAAGGTGCTTATCAATTTGTTCTGGCGAAGGCTTCTTAGATTTTCCTGTGAAAGCTTCTACCAAGTGAGTCAGTGCGTCCGCTCCTGTAGCTGCAGTAAGTGCGGGTGGACAACTCAAAGTTAGTTCCGGATCAACAATTGCGGCATAAGGCTCTAAGTGGGAACTTGCTACTCCTAATTTCATCTTACGTTCTTCGTCATAAACGACCGAAATGCAGGTTACTTCTGCGCCTGTTCCACCAGTAGTAGGAATAGTAATTACAGGAAATCCTGGCCCCGGGACTAAACCTTCGCCGTAAAGGGTATTTACATCGACGTCATGAGCCAATACTACCGAAATTACTTTGGCCATGTCCAAGCAACTTCCACCACCAAGCCCAATAACAGCATCAATTTTGGTGTTCCTAAATTTTTGATGTGCTTTATTCACATTTCCACGCGGTAAATCCGGTAGTACTTCATCAAAAACTTCAACATTGATTCCGGTATTACTTAGAGCCGCGATCATCTCTAAACACTCCGATGTCTTGTGCATACGCTCATCAGTAACTAGCAGGACTGTTTTCGCAAAACTTTTCAATATAAATGGAAGCTGATGGCGCTTTCCAGCACCGAAGAGAACCATTTTCGGTTGACGAAGTAAGCCGATTACCTCATGTGCAGGTAGTGAACCCATATTAATTCACCACACCATCATCAACTGTTAGCGCAAGATATTGAGGCTCAAGAAACTCAAAAATTCCATCTTGTCCGCCTTCGCGACCGATTCCTGATGACTTAATGCCTCCGAATGGTGCGGCCGGATCCGCCATAATTCCGCGATTAATTCCGACCATTCCAAATTCCAGTGATTCGCTTACTGCAATTGCCTTATTGATATCTTCAGTGAAAAGGTAGGCTGATAAACCATATTTAGTGCGATTTGCAAAAGAGATTGCATCAGAAATGTCTTCAACAGAATAAATTGTAGCGATAGGAGCGAATAACTCTTGATTGCAGATATCTTCTTCCCTGGTGTTCATCTTGAAGACAGTAGGTTCAAAGAAGAAGCCCGTTCTCTCAATTCTCTTTCCGCCCGTCAATAAATCAGACCCAACGGATTTGAGAGCCGAAACAAGATTTTCTGTACTCGCAAGTTGCTTAGCGGAAATTATTGGACCAACATCTACAGTATCAAATCCATCTCCTACTTTAAGTTTCTTGACGGCCTCAACGAATTTATGAGTAAATTCTTCAACAACCCCTTTTTCTACAATTATTCGGTTTGCCGCTACACAAGCTTGTCCTGCATTGCGGTACTTGCAAATCAGTGCATGCTTCACTGCATTATCTATATCAGCATCATCAAGGACAATAAAGGGACCGTCCCCACCTAGTTCCATAGAAGAATTTATTACATGACTTGAGGCTTGCTTGAGCAAAGTAGTACCGACTCCTGTTGATCCAGTAAAGCTGATTTTGCGCAAACGAGAATCATTCATAAGTTTCTCTGATACTTCAGCCGAGTCCTTAGTATGAATTAGGTTCATAACACCTTTAGGGAAGCCAGCATCAGCCAATGTTTTTACAAAGAGTGCCGAAGTTAGTGGTGTTTCTCTCGCCGATTTTGTTATCACTGTGCAGCCAGCAGCAAGTGCCGCTCCGCCTTTTCGTGCGATCATCAAGAAAGGAAAGTTCCATGGAGTAACTAAAAAACTCGGACCGACGGGGCGATGGGTAGTAATTACCCGATAACCGCCTTGCGAACTATGTGCATAGCTTCCATGCAGATGAGCGATCTGTTCTGTATACCAGAGGAAAAAGTCTGCAGATAATCCAAACTCTGCTTTGGCTTCCGCAAGAGGTTTGCCGCTCTCTCGAACCATGACTTCAGCGAAAGCATCGGCGCGATCAATAATGAGGTCATAGGCGCCATGAAAGAGGTTTGCCCGCTTCCGCGGAGCCCAACTTGCCCATTCCAGTTGAGCCTTGCTCGCAGCGTCAAGTGCCTTCAATGCAAGGGTGGAATCTGCGTGAGATACCTGGGCAATGATTTCTTCTGTGGAAGGGTTCTGAACCTGAAATGTTTCAGATGTATCTATCCATTCGCCATTGATATAAAGACCAAGAGGAATATCGATTCCACCAATGGAAACTTCACTAAGAGACTGAGCCATTTTGTATTGGTCGCTTCCTTATACATTGCTGATTGCCACTATTTGGCGGGACTCGAAAATGCTACTAAGAAAGAGACACCTAGGGAGGGTCACTTAGATAACTTACTGTCTCGAAATGAGACATCCAATCCGCGCTCGTCATATTCGGCACTGGGATTTATAACGAAATCGATATCAAACTAAGCCTTGTTTTCGAATCTTTTCCTTGCCTCGGGTAGTGCGGCCACACCATACTTAGCTATCAATTTCGTCCAGACATCGGAAGGAGAGTCACCATGGCTCGCATTTACGAGTTCGGAAAAATTCAAAAAGCTAAGGAAGCATTCTTTTCGGGCGAAGAACTGAAAATTGAGCTACGCCCAGAGCTTCTTGAATCTTGGGGCCGCACCAAGAGTGCTCTTCCTAATGCGCTAACAATTTCTTACGCCCCTCCAGCAAAAATTAGCGCTGACTCCATAATTCTAGAATTGCTACGCATTCCTCTTAACCGATTTGCTGAAACGATAGAAGATACTGGTTTAGCACTTCTCCTCTCGGATGATAACGGAAGAATTTTGGGTCGCTGGTGCTCAAACCATTCAATTTTAAGAGTACTGGACAAGATCGGAACTTCAGAAGGCGCAAGCCTTGCCGAAGGCCATGTCGGAACAAACGGCGTAGGAACAATTATTCAGAACAATAAACCCTTCTTGGTCCAAGGTAGTGAGCATGTTGCTGATCTCTACTCGTCCTCGGCTTGTGCGGGCGCCCCAGTATGGCATCCAATTACTGGAAAACTTTTGGGTGTCGTAACGTTAACTTGTTCTTTAAATCAACAAGGTGAATTACTAATGCCTTTGCTCAAATCAGTTATCACTCAATGCGAGATTCATCTGATGAACGTCACGGAATTGAAATCAACTAGTACCTTCAATAACTTTCTCAATCTAAATCAAGTTTTTTCTGGACCAATCGTGGCATTTGGTCCCCACGATATGCGAATTCAAAACACTAAGGCAGATAAGCTTTCAGCCGAAGATATGTTTTTAATTCGTCAAAGTATTACCGAGAGATCAGGTGCGGACTCATTTTCGCTAGACCTCTCTTTTGGCGAGGCGATCATTCAGGTAAATGATGCAGACAAGGGTTATCCACTAGCTCGAATTATTGAACAGAATCGCCCTACTCAGAGTGATTCACATGGGATCACCGGTACTACTCACTCGACTCGTGCGCGGCTTCTGGGGCGTTCCTCAATCTGGCTGAAAGCCATAAAGGGTATAGAAGTGCAGCGCACGTTACCTCGCCCTTTAATAATTGCTGGAGAGATCGGTGTCGGTAAACTTTCAATGGCTTTGGGGTATCCCGTTGATTCAGATTCCATTTTGCCTTCCAATATCGTCCAATCGGCCGAGGTGCACCTACTCGGGCTAAATGAATGGCTGAAGAAACTCTCCAGCGTAATTAAAACTCATCCAATTGTCGCAGTTTCAGGGGTCCAAACACTCCCAAGCGATGCGCGCGAGGGGCTTCGTAGCTTAATGAAAGCTGGACAAAATGATTGCAAGGTTTACTTGACGTTAACTTGCGACGAGCAATCCGACGCTGTAGAAATGGCTAATTTCTTTGGCGTCGCACATGTTTGGGTCCCGTCACTCAAAGATCGCATTAGCGATATCAGCCTGCTATGGGGGGCGTTTGCAAGTGTTGATCAAGTTCATGTGTCGATGAAGTTGAGTGATGAAGTGACTCAACTCTTGCGTGCGCACTCTTGGCCAGGCAATCTCACTGAATTGAAAAACACCATCATGACACTTAAGGCCGAAGGGAAAGGGGGGTTGATCTCGGTGCAAGACCTTCCTAAGAGCATCAAACATCCTGGTCGCCTCAGCATGATTGACCGTGTAGAAGCCGATGCGATTAGACAAGCGCTCGAAGAAGCTCGCGGCAATCGTCAAAAGGCAGCGGATATTCTTGGGCTTTCACGAGCAACCATTTACCGTAAAATGCGGACCTACCACATAGACGAAAAGACAAGCTAGTTTTTACCCTTCTTTTTCATCTTTCGTAGAAAAGTTAATTCTCTTACAACAATTACCGCAATCAATACGGCGGCTTGTGCCATGTACTGAGTTGCATCTGGCCATCCAATAGACCGCAGAATTTGACCGAGTTGTGTAAGGAATAGGGCGGCAATACTTGACGCCAAAATACTCGATATTCCTCCGGTAAGTGCCGATCCCCCAAGAACTACAGCTGCTACGGATGGCAAAAGGTAACTGTCCCCTAGGAAAAGGTTTGGAGTTTTTATATAGCCTGCGAGAAGCACTCCGGCAGCCCCATAGCAGAGTCCCGCGAATCCGTATGTCATGATTTTATAACCCACCACCCGGTGGCCAAGGATGGCGGACGCGAGTTCGCTTACTCCAATGTTTCTTAATTTGCGACCCACTATCGTTCTCTGAGTAACAATTCCAGCTATCAGAATTAGCAAGAGTGCCAGCATCAGCGTATGTGGAATTCCCCAGGTTTTTTCCAAGGCGAACTGATTTAATCCATCACTTGCACCAGAGGGAGTACCTTTAGAAAATAGAAATACGAAACCAATTAAGACTGAGTTCATACCTAAAGTGACGATGATTGGTACGACTTTGAAAACGCTAACAAAAATTCCATTAACCAGCCCCATAGCTCCTGGAACAAGAATTCCTGCCACAACCGCGACCCATACTGGAGCGTTGTAATTTTGAGTAAGGCTAGTTCCAAAAACCGCAGCTAAGGCCACCATTCCAGGAATAGAGAGATCTAGTCCGCGCTGTTGAACGACCAATGTCTGTCCTACGGCTATCATCGCTAAAACTGAAGCAAAGGGAATCATGCTAAGGACCGAAGCTGAGTTGAGGCTACCCGGAGCCACAATAGGGCTAACTAAAAAAAGCAGTACCGTGAAAATCGCAATATTCGTTGAGCGGCCATTAAATACTCGAGCCCAGGTCGACATTAAATCGTCTATTTTCTTGGATTGCTGATCCATTAACGACTCCTAGCTGTTCGAAGTTGAGCGAATATTGTTGCCGCGATAATAGTTATCCCACCCGATAGCCAGTACGTCCAGGCTTGAGATAGGCCAAGAAAAGGAGTGGTCGCTAATATTTGTTGGAGCAAAAAGCCAGACACAATTAGGCCAATGTAAGACCCACGTCCGCCAAAGATACTTGCGCCTGCGAGTACCACCACTGTTATGGATTGCATTGTGTAGGCCAACCCCGGACGCCCATCACCAATCCCGATTAGGGAGATAAGAACGAGCGCTGTTGGAATTGTTAAGAGTGAGCAAAGTACGTAGGAGATGAATGTAATTCTATTCACTTTGATTCCAAGCTTTTCAGCAGCATCGCGGCGTGATCCAGTTGCCCGTAATTCCAACCCAAAGCGTGTTCGCCGAGAAGCAAACTCTGCAAATAGCGCCAAAACACAAGCAATAATGAAAATAATTGGGACCGGTCCTATTGCATAAGCAATAAAGCTGGTTATGTGATCAGGAAAGGCACCGCCAGGCGTCGGGCGCCAGAAAAGATATAAACCTTGGAAGAGCATAAACATGGCTAAGGTCATAACTACAGGATTCACTTTGAGTTTAACGATGGCTGTTGCATTCACCAGTCCTGCACTAAGGGCAAATCCAAATAACAAAGCAAAGCCCAAAATTGGGTTGCCTTCAGCTACAACAAAGAAGGAGGCAATAACTACGAGAGCTCCGGAAAGGGGACCTACGGAAAGGTCAAAACCTGAACCCATAACAACCGTCAGTTGTGCGACACCCATAAATATAAGCGGAGCAGTTGAGAACATAATTGAATTGAGGTTGAAGGTAGAGAAGAAGGAAGAATCTTTCAGGCTTACAACAACCCCAAGGAGAATCGCGATTGTAAACAGAATAGCCGCTGGGGACTGATCGCCACGTATCCATCTCCTTAGTTTGCTCTGACGAAGTTCTAATATATCAACACGTTCTCTAATTGCAGTCGATGTTAACGCGGCGCGAGCTATTGCTTCTTCTGAAACTTCCTCTCCTTCAAGTTCCTCTACTACATTTCCACGAGACATAATGAGGATGCGGTCACAAAGGCCTTCTAGCTCAACTCCATTTGCAGAAAGAATTACTACTGCAGCTCCGTTTTCTGCCGCTTCCCGAAGAATTTTATAAATATCTACACGAGCGCCAGCATCAACACCTTGCGTCGGCTCCTCAGCGAGAATTATTGTGGGTGTACTAAGCACAGCGCGGCTGAGTACAACTTTCTGCTGATTACCGCCAGAAAGTGACGCTAAAGGTGTATCCAATGATGGAGTCTTAATTGAGAGAGACTCTACTTGCGCTTTTGCAGATTTTTCAAGCTTTCCTCTATTAATAAATATTCCAGCAATCGATACGTCTCGCAAAGTTCTAGCGACAATATTTTCTCCGACTCCTACTGGGAGCAAAATGCCTCCTGCATGTCGGTCAGCAGGTAGATAAATAAGCCCCGACTTAGCCATTGCTGCGGAGCTGCCGAGGGAAACCCTTTCTCCAGAAATTTCAATTCCACCCTTACTTTTTGATAGACCTGCGAGCGCCTGGACTAGCTCCTCCTGGCCATTTCCTTGAACTCCTGCAATACCAACTATTTCACCACTTCGGACAGAGAAGGTGATATTTGAAAAACCTTCCCCATGAAGATTGGTAACTGCAAACTTCTTCTCTTTACTTGCAACAATTTTGTAATCCAACTTTGGAGGAAATACTGTGTCTAATGACCTTCCAATAACATGTTCAATTATTTGATCCTCAGAAATTTCACGTGCATTGTAAGTTCCTCGGACTTTTCCATCGCGTAAAATCGTGATTTCATCTGAAATTACCTTTACTTCTCTGATCCTGTGAGAAATATAAATGACGGATGTTTCAGGTCCTACGAAGCCTCGAATTATTCCAAATAGCTTTTCAATGTTTGCTGCACTCAAGTGTTCGGTTGGCTCATCCAAGACTAGAATTCTTGGCTTAACAGCCAAAGCTTTACTAATCTCCACAATGAATCGTTGTTGCTGAGTGAGGTCTGAAATTGCGCTCCGTGAATCAATTCCTGCATTCCAATCCTTAAGAATTGAGTCTGAGAACTTAACTGCATTCGTGAGCCCACCTACCTCAGATATTCCTACTCCAAGAGCGATATTTTCAGCAACCGTTAGATCAGGTAACAAGGCTGGGTCTTGCCGAACGATTCCAAGGCCTAATTTGCGAGCTTGTTGTGGGTTAGCGCCAGTGAGAGATTCGCCAAATATTTTGACTTCGCCGGAATCTGGAGTGATTGCACAAGCAGCAATCGCCATTAGTGTCGATTTGCCGGCGCCATTCTCTCCAACCAGCGCATGGATTTTCCCAGGCATCGTTTCGAAAGTAACGTTATCCAGAGCGCGAACGCCAGGAAAATCTTTAGTGATGCCAACCAAACTTAAAGCCGCCATGGACGTTTCTCCTCTCCTATGCGAAATTGCCTACTAAAGACTCTACCTGTTAGCGTCTCTTGAAGTCCCACTTTGCTCAAGGATTGCCCCGGGAAATTAATTCCTATTGCGCTAGATATCCACCATCTACAACTAATTCCGATCCAGTCATGAAAGAAGATTCATCGCTAGCTAAAAATAGTGCGCAGTTTGCTACCTCTTGTCCGGTACCAGCACGACCCAGTGGAGTGCGAGATACCACCCAAGCATTTACATCCGGATCTTGAGCTTCAGTCAGTGGGGTCAGGATGAATCCAGGGTGCAGTGAATTAATGCGTATATTGTCGGCAGCGTGAGAAATTGCAGCGGCTTTGCTCATATTGCGTACCGCGCCCTTTGTTGCATGATAGGCATGTGCACCAGAAACTGCAGCATTGCCCCAAATAGAAGAAACGTTAATGATTGACCCTAGTTTTACCTTCTTCATATGCGGCATAACCTCACGCATGCCAAGCCAAACACCTGTCTGATTTACTCCAACGATGTGGTTCCAAGTTTCAAGGCTCATCTCTTCAATACCATCATAGGAGATGATCCCTGCATTGTTTACAAGTATGTCAATTTTTCCATGAACACTGATTACTTCAGCGACAACCTTCTTCCAGTCGTTTTCATCAGCGACTTCTAGTCGGCGATAGTTAATCCCTGCTGGGTAGTCTTCTTTAACTGCCCGGCTCAGCGCGTAAGTGATGGCGCCTTCTCTGGCAAATGTCTCTGCTATTGAGCGGCCAATTCCTCGTCCTGCTCCAGTAACTAATGCAACTTTGCCTTCTAAGCGCTTCATCTAAATTCTCCCCACGTAATTTAAGTTTATTGGAATCTCTAATGTGATTTCAGGAAAGGACACTAGTCATGGTGATGACTAGTGCCCTCGCCGCTGTACTAACCGCTCTTACTTACCGAAGAGTTTCTTCAATTGCGCTGCAGACAAACCAGCAGACAAAATTGCATCTGGTGGAAGTGTCTTATCGCACTTAGGTAGCATCTTAGGATTTAGTGAGTCCTCGATGATCGTAAGGTTGAAGGTAGTTGGCTCTTTATTTACAATTCGATTATAAGCAGCCAATCCACGGTGCAATGCAGCAGCAGAAATCCAGTTACGTGATGACTGTGTTGCTACCTGGAATGAAGGTTGAGTTTTATTGTATTCATACCAATTACAAGCGAATTCGTTTGCGTCATTGGCAGACCAAACAGGAATTGGCTTATCAGCCGCTAAGAACGCACGTATACCACCAACAGAGCCGCCGCCGTAATCAGAGACAATTCCATCAATCTTTCCGTACTTTGTGATGAGGCCAGCGACAACTTGTTGTGTCTTTCCTGGCTCCCAATCAGTTGCAACGAATCCATCTGCATTTAACAGCGTAACGCCTGGGTTTGCAGCGACTGCAGCAACAACTCCGTCATAGACACCTTGTGAGTATCCGTTACCGGCTCCGCCACCGAGCATAACGAGGTTTCCCTTGCCTCCCATTGCCTTCATTGTCCAATTAGCAAGGCTGGTTCCGTAAGTAACAATATCTTCGCCAACTTGAGCGACGTAGTCAACACCTGGAACTCCGCCAGGACCCGCTACATAAGGAACTACAGCAATTCCAGCTTTTGTTGCCTTCTTAATTGTTGGAAGCATTGCTGGACCAGCATCAACGAAGGTAACAATTACATTCACTCCCTGTGCAATTAGTGAGTTCATATCTGCAATAGCTTTTGCAGAATCGCCGTTTGCGTCGGTATAAATGATTTTAGTGATGTTTTTACATTTCTTTGCTTCATTTTCAAATGCAGCACGGGTGATTTTACGCCAAGAGTTTCCGCCAAAACCGTCAGCTAACGCAACTTTGATTGGTTTTTTACCACAAAATTTCGTAACTGGTTGCAAATCTGCTTGTGTTCCTACGATGCCCAATTGATTCTTTGGGGGCAAAACCGATTGTGCAGCGCCTGCACCGGTCGGCATCAATACTGATGTCGAAATTACAGCGGCCACTCCAGCAATCAATACACGATTACTTGTTTTAAACACTACGTCCACCTTCCGATTGTTTGCTCTTGCGCATCAACAATTACCTGTTGACACACCCGTACCCATCACAACTTGATGCTACGTAGCTAAAGTATTGAGTGTCAGCAGCCACTTGAAAGTTTCAACGTGAGATGAATTTGAGTCATTTTGCGACATATCTATCCCCTATCAGAAATCACCTATTTACTAGGACGATGAGAAGCCGCCTCAATTTGCGCCTTTATTCTTGAACCGTACGAGAGGAATGTAAGTGTCAACTCCACAACCAACGGACCTTCTGGGACGAATCTACAAGAAGTGGATCGACGAGCTATCGGTTATGTCAGAGGTTTCACTGCCCGTGCTTCGCTGGATTTTTGAGGATTGGCAGCTTGCTACCGCCGAACCAGAGGACGTGACTTATAAAAACACTGAAATTGGCGGTGTACCAGGAATTTTTGTTACTCCTATCGGTGCCGATCCTAAGCAAGTGATTGTTTTCTTCCATGGTGGTGGCTTTGCATTGGGTTCATCGAATAGTCACCGTAAAATGGTCGGACATTTAGCAAAGGCATGCAATGTAAATGCATTTGTTCTTGATTTCAGACTTGCTCCTGAATTTAAATTCCCTGCCCAAATCGAAGATGGTGTTGCAGTGATTACCGCACTTCAATCACAGGGAATCAAGATTGGAGATATTACTCCCGCAGGTGACAGCGCCGGTGGGAATCTAGCAATTGCAACCACTCTCACTTTAATGAGAGATGGAGAACCCGTACCGAGTCAAGTCATTACCATGTCACCCTGGCTTAATATGGAAAATAGTGGCGTAACAATTGAGACCAATGACGCAACTGATTTCTTAATTACTCGGGATGGTTTACAAGGAAATATTGATCGATATATCGAAGGCGCTGTTTCAGCGACTAATCCTTACGCTAATCCACTATTTGCGAATTTCACTGGTTTTCCTCGCCTCTACGTTTGCGCAGCGGATACAGAATCGCTTTTCGATGACAGTTTACGCCTCAATGATTTGGCTAAAAAAGCCGGGGTGGATATCACTTTTTCAGTTGGAAAGAACCAGCAACATGTCTTTCCATTCCAGGCAGGAAATTTGGCTCGGGCAGATGAAGAAATCCGCGCGATCGCAAATTGGTATAAGTCCGGCAGAAAATAGTTCCTAGTAATCATAATTAGGAATCCGAGAGAGGAAAAAATGGAAACGAACGTAATCACTAAGGTAAAAACCGACTATGACTCCATAGTCATTGGTGCTGGTTTCTCTGGCTTGGCCATGTTGTACCACCTGCGCGAACTCAATATGAGTAGCCTTGTGATAGAAGCTGGAAGTGGTGTCGGAGGGACATGGTTTTGGAATCGTTATCCAGGAGCTCGCACCGATAGCGAGTTTTCCTACTATTCGTTCTCCTTCTCTAAAGAAGTGAGAGACGAATGGGTATGGAAAGAACGCTATGCAGGGCAACCAGAAGTTTTGGCTTATCTCGAGTTTGTAGCCAAGAAATTAGATCTCACTAAGAATATTAAATTTAATACCCGTGTCAACGGTGCAAAATTTGATGAGGCAAACGAAATTTGGCGCGTGAGCCTAGATAACGGAACTGAACTCACATCAAAATACCTTGTGAGTTGTATGGGTGTGCTATCTGCACCGATCCTGCCAAAAGTGCCCGGAATTGATAGTTTCAAAGGGGAGTCTTATCAAACCGCGCAATGGCCGCGCGACCGCGAGGTGGACCTCAAAGGTAAGCGCGTTGGATTAATCGGGCTTGGTGCTTCGGGAGTACAAATTGTTCCTGTAATCGCTAAGGAAGTTAAAGAGCTCTTCGTTTTCCAGCGCACACCAAACTATGTCGTTGCTAGTACTAATCTCAAAGTAGATGATAAGTGGATGACAGATGTCCGTGATAATTACGAGTCACTTCATAGAGAAGCTGAAAAGCATGGTTTTGCCGTACCTTTTACCAAGCCAACGGTTGGGGCCAAAGATGTAAGCCCCGAAGAGCGCGAAGCAATCTTCGAAAAGGGTTGGATTGAAGGGGGATTCCACTTTATGCTGGAATGTTTCAATGACCTTGCAACTAACGAGGAATCCAATAAGTACGCTTCTGAATTTATTCGTAAGAAGATACGCGAAATTGTCACTGACCCAGTTAAAGCAGATCTCCTTTCCCCTAAAGATTATCCATTCAATGGAAAACGTCCGCCAGGGGGTCATGGATACTACGAGGCTTATAATAATGAGCACGTACATCTCATCGACACTAAATCAACACCAATCTCTGAAATCACCTCCCA
>Ga0209550_10002512_pt1 | contig 17588 bp, 8 predicted proteins | sample LauGreSuBDMM15SN_2_FD_187567 | JGI IMG/M metagenome (GOLD analysis project Ga0209550, IMG submission 187567) | Freshwater lake microbial communities from Lake Michigan, USA - Su13.BD.MM15.SN (SPAdes) (version 5) | ecosystem: Environmental > Aquatic > Freshwater > Lake | place: Lake Michigan, USA...
ATGGTCTCACGATTTAATTTCGCATAAAGTATTTTGGGTTTTGAAAATTGGACAAAAAAAATGTCCAAAATCGATTTTCCCAAAAAAGTCTTCCCCAAATTTATTCATCGAACCTACATGTGAAGGGAATTATTATTCAATAAAAAATATGATATTCACTTCACTATGTAGTAAAATTCATATTTTTTATTGGGCCTAGATTTTTCTAATTATATAAATTTCGCCATATTGCTAACCGTTCGTCTTCTCCTTCGCGTTTTATCAACTTGTCTACAATTTCCTTGGTAACATGAAATGGGAATGCTACCGTGAGCGACATTTCTCCTTCAAATAAATTAGATCCTGGCTTCATTAGTCGATATAAATTCAATTTGGTATAAATAATTTCTAAACAGCGTTTTAAATTTCTAACTCCGTCTTCTTTATTACACAGAGTATCGATGATATGTCCAATCACATCATTTGGAATAATAATTTGGTCCTCATTGAATCTCACTTGTTCGCGGATTCTTGGAAGTAAATAATTGTTGGCAATTATTGTTTTTTCTTTGGAGATATAACCTTTGGTTTTAATTCTATACATTCTATCCTTCAAAATAGGGTTTACCTTGCTTTCATCATTGTAGCTGAATATAAACAAACATTTACTCAAGTCGAAATCTATTTCGGCAAAGTATTTATCGTGAAATTGCGAATTTTGTGATGTGTCTGTTAAATGAGTGAGAATGCCTGCAATTTCTTCACCCCTAGGAGTATCACTTATTTTATCCAATTCATCGAAATAAATGACTGGGTTCATACATTTGCTGTCAATTAAGATTTGTACGATTTTACCCCATGTACTGCCCTCATATGTGTAGCCATGACCTTCTAAGAAGCTGCTGTCTGTAGCGCCTCCGAGAGCAATAAATGCGAATGGTCTGTTAAGAATTTTACTAATACCTTCTTTGACTAAACTAGTCTTACCTGTTCCAGGAGGTCCGTGAATTGCAATCGCCGTACCAATTGCTTTTGGATTGGTTAGAAGCTGACCGAGCATTTGCATAATTTGCATTTTTGCATCATTTAATCCATACACTGCTTGGTCGAGGGTTTTTTGTGCATTTTCCATAAATTCATGGCATTTATCTACACCATTATCAATACTAATGGGTAATCCTTCTATTTTATTAAACGGAATTCGCATAAATGTATCAACCCAATTCTTACTTTTATAAAATTCACCGCTTCCAGGCTCCATATATCGGAGTGAATTGATTTTCTTCATGGCTGCGGATTTAAATTGAACAGGGATGGTTGATTCTAAAAGTGTCATTCTATATGGCTTTTCTATGCGGGTTATTTTATTGATCTCTTTCAGTTCCTTTATAATTTTTTTTTGATTCTCTAGCTCTAATTTCTCGTAAAATGAGAAATCATTCATCGTGTTTTTATCTTTTATTATTTTTCGGAAAATACGCATATTTTTCGCTTTTTGCTTTTTCTCTTTTTTATCTAATTTTGTTTTTTGTAATTTCATTTCTTTTTCGTAAACATCGATACATTTTTGAATCGATTTATCCTTAGGGTTGTCTTGCAAGAGTTTCTTTAAATTTTCAAGGGTTTCGGAAGATTTGGTATCTTTTATAGGACTTTCTGTTGTTTTTTCGTCGTCGTTTTCTTCTGCTTTTTTACCCTTTTTGTTATTATTGTTTTTATTTTTATTTGATTCTTTATTTGATTTTTTAGATGCTTTTTTACTAGGTTTTTCTTCAGATTCTTCGTCATCTTCTTCAGATTCTGCATCTGAGTCTTCATCGGTAGACACTTCTTCATCTTCATCTTCTGTATCATCATTGTTGTTATCATAATCAGAGTCATATTCTTCATCGTCATCTTCCCATTCATCTTCGTCTTCATCATCATTGATGCCACCAATGGTAAAGATGATATTTACTTTTCCTTTTCCTGGTTTTTCGTATATTTCTTCTTCGTCTTCATCAACCGTTTCCCATTCAGATTCTTCCTCCTCTTCGTTATAGTCAGAATCATCGTCATCTTCGGTATCTTCTTCCCCTAATGAAATTTCGTCTTCATCGTCAGATACATCAATTTTTTTAGAAGGTCTACTTTTACTTTTTTTATGTTTTTTTGAAACTGTTTGTTCTTCTTTTTCTGAATCAGAGTCTGTCAAATCCTTTTTATTTTTTTTATTGCTACGTTTGTTTTTGTATTTTTTTGGTTTTACATTTTCTTCAGAATCATCGTCATCATCTTCTTCATCCAAAACTTTTTTTAATTTTTCACCAGCTTTAATTTTTTGATTGATATGTCTTGATGGAAATATTTTTGAAATAAATTTACGATATTCGTGAACATCTAATTCCTCTTCCTCTTCTTCTGAATCGCTACTGTGGTCATTACTATCACTGTCAGAATGATCCGCCTTTTTTTTCTTTCTGTTTAGTTCGTCTAATTTCTTTGAACGTTTAGATACCATTTCTTTTTTAGATTTTTTGATTTGACTATCACGTGTCATTGTTTTTATAATAATGTGTAATAATTATTTGATTTTAATTTATTATCAATTTTATTTTTTATAATACATAAATTGTAAAAAATGATAATGTTAAAAAATGATAATGTGAAAAGTAAAAAATATTTAAAATAAAATTGATTTTATAAAAACAATATAAATCTATTATACTATAGTATAAGAGATGTCTAAGTTTGTAACTTCCAATAATAAAACGATGAATTGCTCAAAAGTAATTGGAATTCAATTTAGTATTCTATCCCCTGATGAAATTAGAAAGGGTTCTGTTGCTGAAATTACCAGCAGAGATACGTATATAAATAATAAACCAGTCATTGGTGGTCTATTTGACCCTCGCATGGGTGTTTTAGAGCCAGGACTCATTTGTCCTACCGATGGTTTAGATTATATGCAGACTCCAGGTTATTCAGGTCATATTGAATTGGCACGACCAGTGTTCTATATCCAATACTTAAGCACAATTCAAAAATGTATGAAATGTGTTTGTTTTAAATGTAGTAAATTACTTATTAGTAAAGATAAATATAAACAAGCACTGAAGCTACAAGGGGACGCGCGGTGGAAATACGTGTTTTCATTATGTAGCAAAGTAAAACGTTGTGGTGATGACAGCGAAGATGGGTGCGGAACATTACAACCAAATAAAATTCGAAAAGAGGGTCTGGCTACGATATTTGCGGAATGGAAAAATGACACTGCTGATGCGGAACCAATTATTATCAAGGTTACGCCTGAAATGGTATTGAAAAATTTTAAGCGAATTTCTGACGATGATGTTAATTTTATGGGATTCAGTCCTGTTTATTCGAGACCTGATTGGATGATTTGTCAAGTGATGTCGGTTCCGCCTCCAGCGGTGCGCCCATCTGTAAAGCATGATGCACAGCAACGTTCGGAAGACGATTTGAGTCATATTTTGGTAAATATTATTAAAACGAATAAAACGTTACAAGATAAAATTCAAAATAACGCTCCGGTGAATGTAGTTGATGATTGGACAACGGTGTTGCAATATTACGTAGCGACTCAAGTGGATAATAAAATTCCTGGGGTAGCGTCGGTTGCGCAGCGTTCGGGACGTCCCTTGAAATCAATCAAGGACCGTTTAAATGGGAAAGGTGGTCGTATGAGAAGTAATTTGATGGCGAAACGTGTTGATTTTAGTGCTCGGTCTGTGATTACTGCGGACCCTAATATTTCAATTCGTGAACTCGGTATTCCTATGAAAATTGCCAAAAATATTACCAAACCTGTTATCGTGAATAAAATTAATAAAGATTTCTTGACAAAATTAGTTCAAAATGGGCCTGATGTGTGGCCTGGAGCTAAAATGTTGGAAAAACAAAATGGCGAAGTGATTACGTTGCGATATTATTTAGATAGAAAATCTATTGTCCTCGAAGAAGGGGACACTGTTCATCGTCACATGATGGATGGAGATGCTATTCTATTTAATCGTCAACCTACTTTGCACAGGATGTCGATGATGTGTCACATTGCACGTATTATGAAACGCGGTGATACTTTTAGAATGAATGTAGCCGATAAACTGGTGTCGGCAACAGGGGGCGTGAAAAGCGTGAAACCCCCTAGTCGTTTATTAATAAAATAATAAACGGCAACGTCGCCAAACTGACTGGAAGTTCCTTAGAGCCTTCACTACCACTCACAATTGGAAACATTTGTGAGGACCACGATTAATAGTCGTACCCAATGGTAAAAAAGTGAAGGATTGGATAATCAGCAGCCAAGCCCCTAACCTCGTTATGGTAAGAGTATGGGGAAGGTTCAGAGAGTAGAAGACGACGGGTCTCAAATGATGGTTTAACCAACCAGATGAGGCACAAGGTGTATTCCGACCTTACGAGAAATCGTAAGGAATTTTAAAGGCAAGACCAAGCCTTACAATGCTGATTTCGATGGGGATAAAATTCATCTTGTCCCCAACAGGCGACCGCTTACTAAGTTGTAGATAATACTTAGTAGGGAAAACGTTGTAATATCTACTGATTCATTGATTGAATCAATATAATCGCCTAGTCATTTTAATTTAAAAATAATATAAATATTTCTTGCTGATATATAAGATGGATAAATTATTAGAAATAAAAGATGCGCACAAAATTACTGGTGAAATATATAAAATAACAAATTTAATAACAAATAAAATGTATATTGGACAAACACGAAGTCATTATTTAAATAAAGGTAAATATAGACCATTTGGACATATTGGGAGATTTAAAAAACATTTAAATGAAGCAAGTAGGATAAATATTAAGTGCTCGTGTAAATATTTAAATAGCACTATTAATAAATATGGTGCATCAAATTTTAAATGCGAACTACTAATTACTTGCGATATTGATGAGCTTGACGAATATGAAAGAAAATATATTTGTGATTTAAATACAAAATACCCAAATGGCTATAATTTGACAAATGGTGGGCAAAAATGTGGTTTTGAAAAAGGGAAAAAAGTTGTATTAGAAGAAGAGATTAAACCATTGTCAAGAGCGATAAATGGTGATAGTTTAAAAAGAACTGAAAAAACTAGACAACTAATTTCTAAAAGATTGAAAGACTACAAAAATAGCCGAGACCTAAATGGTAGAAAAAATGATATGGAAAGAGTTCAAAAAATACACGCTATAAATAGATTTGATAAATACAAAGATATACATATCGATAGTAATAATATCGATAAATATATTCGTGTTATAAAAAACAATACGTTAAATTATGATTATATTAGAGTAACCATTAATAAAATGCGCACAACTTTTGTAGGACAATATGAAACAATAGAAGAAATAAAACAAAGAGCAAGACAATTTATATTAGAAATATTAGAATGGCAACGTATCCAAACTGCTGGAAATTCCTTAGAGCCTTCACTACCACTCACTTTTGGAAACGTTTGTGAGGAACTCGTTTAATTGACGAACCCAATGGTAAAAACGTGAATGGATTGGATAATCAGCAACCAAACCCCTAACCTCGTTATGGTAAGAGTATGGGGGAGGCTCAGAGACTAGATGTTTACGGGTTTCAAATGATGGCTTGACCAGCCTGATGAAGCACAAGGTATAGTCCAATCCTTACCAGAAATGGTAAGGCATTTCCTAATGGAGATGAATCTTCACATGCCACAGGACCCAGAGTCCGAAGCAGAACTTAAAAATTTGGCGGCAGTGCCATATCAGATAGTGAGTCCAGCAAATAACAGTTCCATCATAGGTATATACCAAGATTCAATGCTTGGTTCGTACCAGTTCACTAGGCCAAACATCCGCTTCTCACCGCGAGACGCAATGAATATCCTAATGATGTTTAACAATGTGAACGAACATCAACTGTTAGAAGAGATAAAGAAGGACGGAGGCGTAACAAATTTCGACATATTGAGTCAAATAATGCCGCCACTATCAATGAAATATAAAACAAAGGCATTCAAAGATGATAAAGACGATGCAAAAACATCGAATGCCGTGATTGAAATCAAGAATGGGACCTATATGCGCGGTCAAATGGACAAGAGCGTTTTAGGTGCAAGGTCAAAGGGCCTTTTACAACGAGTCTGTAACGATTTTGGAAATTTTGCATCCGCCAAATTTGTAGACGATTTACAGAACGTAGTAACGGAATATATGAAATCAACCGCATTTAGTGTAGGTGTAAGTGATTTGATTTCCGACCAAAAAACCAACGACGAAATCGTCCAAGTTATTACCAAGAAGAAGACCGACGTTAAAAATTTAATCGACCAAGTTCAAATCGGCATATTTGAAAACAATACAGGTAAGACCAATGAACAAGAATTCGAGACACAAGTCAATAGTATTTTAAATCAAGCCACGTCAGAATCAGGCAAAATCGGCCTTAAAAATCTCAGCAAAGATAACCGCTTTGTTATTATGGTGAATGCTGGCTCCAAAGGTTCAGATTTAAATATTTCTCAAATGATTTCTTGTTTGGGACAACAAAACGTAGATGGCAAACGCATTCCATATGGTTTTGAGAGTAGAACCTTACCGCATTTCACCAAATACGACGATTCGCCAGGTGCACGCGGTTTCGTAGAGAGTTCCTACATTAATGGTTTATCGCCTCAAGAGCTATTCTTCCACGCAATGGGTGGCCGTGTTGGTTTGATTGATACAGCCGTTAAAACTTCTTCTACTGGTTATATCCAAAGAAGACTCATTAAGGGTCTAGAAGATTTAATGGTGGCCTATGATATGACCATTCGCACGAATAAAAATAAAATCGTCCAATTTTGTTATGGAGATGATAACATTGACACTACTAAATGCGAAGATCAACAAATCCCAATTGTTTCAATGAGCACGCAAGATATTTATTCGCATTATTTGGTTCCAGAAGAAAAAAACAGTGTAAAATCACTCGGTAATATATTCTTGAAGAATACGTTGGCCAGATATAAGAAACAAAGCAAAGAGTTTATGGATAAAACGCAAGAATATATTGACATGATGATTAAAAATCGCGAATCTATTATTAAATACGTATTTAAAAACAAGAGTGATTCGTCGGTGAGTTGTCCAGTTGCATTTGCCCATGTCATTAATAATATCCAAGGACAATGTAATATTACCATATCATCGTTAGTCGATATTACCCCCTTTGAAGCACTGGAAATGATAGAAAAATGCTTTCATAATTTAAAGAAAATTTATTATAGTCCACCTACTGAATTATTCAGGACATTATTCTATTATTATTTAGCACCAAAGGATTTGCTCATTATAAAGCGATTTAATAAGGCCGCATTGACATTATTATTAGATACCATAACAATTGACTATAAAAGAGCTATTGTGGCACCAGGAGAAATGATCGGCATGATTGCAGGTCAAAGTATCGGTGAGGTCTCAACTCAGATGTCAGTACCTTTCCATTCGCAGCATAAAATTATTTCCAAAAATAAATTAACACAGGAAATTACGTGTGAATCAGTTGTTGTGGGGGAATTTTGTGATGAAATTATTAAATCCTATCTACAATTTACGTTCAATACTGGTCATGAAAATAGCGTTGAAACAATTTTGGATACACTAGAAAACGAATATTATATTATTGGTGTATCTGAAAATGAGAAAACGAGTTGGAATAGAATATCTCATATTAGCAAACATCCTGTTAACGGACAAATGATGAAGGTTTATACAAAGAGTGGTCGTGTAGTTGAATCCACCACCAGCCACAGTCATTTAATTAGAGAAAATCACAAAGTGGTTCCAATTATTGGTGCAAATATGAAAGAAGGTATGCGTATTCCAGTTTGCGGACACATTGACAATATGTTTATAAAAGACACCTACGAATCTTATAAATTAGATAGGTTATTTGGTTGGTTTATAGGCGCGTATTTGGCCGAAGGAAATTTAAACTATAATGAAATTTCCATCACAAACATTTCTGAATATTATATTGAAAACACCAAGAATATTGCTAAATTGTTTGGCAAAGAATGCAGAGTTGTAGAAAAACAAGGCGAATTTGGCAAATCCATCACTACAAAATTCAACTGTGAAAAACTAGCAAAATTATTATTAAATACTTGTGGAAATGGTAGTTTTGTGAAAAAGGTTCCTGACTTTGCTTTTACCGCACCAGACGAATTTAAGAAGGGATTATTTCAAGGTTATTTTGACGGAGATGGTAACTTTCAATGCGACGCAAATCATCATCAAATTAGATGTTGTAGCAGAAGCGAGCAATTAATCAAAGACCTTGCATTGATATTAAATTATTTTGATATTGTCGGAAACATAAAGAGTGAGAAAAATAAAGGCAGTATGTTATATCATTTGAATATTTCATCTAAATATGCCAAAACATATCAAACTCAAATAGGTAGTGTTTTACATTCTGAAAAATTGGATAATTTAGTAAACTTTATAGAAAGAAACGATGTGAAATTCTTATCCGAGCAAATAGATAAAATTAACGGAATGGGTGAAATTATAGCACATTGCGGTAAAACATTAAAAATTCCAGGACAAAGTAGAACCTATGGTTTTTGGAAAAATAAAGAAACAATTGGTCGTAGAACACTAGAAAAATATTATGAAACGTTTAACGCACATCCAGACAGAGATCTTATTCATGCGGAATTATTATTAATAAAACAAGCAATTACATCAAATGTTTTATGGGACGAAATTATTAATATAGAATATTACACGCCTGAACAAACGAACTATGTGTACGACTTTACAGTTCCTGGAAATCAAACATTTATGACTGATTATGGTGTCATTGTTCACAACACGTTGAATACATTTCATTTTGCTGGTGTCGCATCTAAATCCAATGTCACTCGTGGTGTGCCAAGAATCGAAGAAATATTGTCATTATCAAGTGATATTAAAAACCCATCTCTAAGTATTTACTTGAAACCTGAAGACGAAACATTAAAGGAAAAAGCACAAACGATTATGTATATGTTGGAGCATACCCAATTAGAAGAAATCGTGAAATCCGTTGAAGTATGTTTTGATCCTGATGATTTAAATACCTTAATCAGTGAAGACAAAGACACCATTGAACAATACCGAGCTTTTGAAAACATGGTTTCCGAATGTTCAGAAACATCACTTCAAAATGACGAAAACGAGAAATCAAAATGGGTTATTCGAATGGTGATGGACCCTGAAGTCATGTTGGAGAAAAATATTACGATGGACGATGTTAATTTCACACTGAAAAATTGTTATGATGATCAAATAAATTGCATTTATTCTGATTTCAATGCGGATAAACTAGTGTTTAGAATACGGATGAGTGAAATTATGAAAGCTGGTAGTGGAAGAGGTGGTGTGAAAAAGGCAAAAGTGAATCCATTAGACCAATCCGACCAAATTTATATTTTGAAAAATTTCCAAGAACAACTTTTACAAAACGTGGTGTTAAGAGGTATCAAAGGTATTAACAAAGTAATTTTAAGAAAAATTGTTGATAACATGATAGAACATAATGGCGTTTTCAAGAAGCAGGATATATGGGTTCTGGATACGATAGGTACGAATTTACTAGACGTATTAGGTTTAGATTTCATTGACAATAAAAGAACCATGAGTAATGATATCATAGAAATTTACAACGTGCTTGGTATTGAAGCCGCTAGACAAGCCATTTATAACGAATTGGTGGAAGTTGTAGAATTTGATGGCACCTATATTAACTACCATAATTATAGTGTATTGGTTGATAGAATGACATTTACTCACAAGTTGATTTCCATATTCAGACATGGCATTAATAATGACAATATTGGGCCTATTGCCAAGGCTTCGTTTGAAGAAACGCCCGAAATGTTCTTGAAGGCGGCTAGACATGCGGAACTAGATACTTTACGAGGTGTATCTGCAAATGTAATGTGTGGTCAAGAGGGTTTCTTTGGTACAGGTGCTTTCCAAGTGGTCTTGGACATTGAAGAGATGCAAAAGTTGGAAGCAACGAGTGAATATAAACCAATGAATATAGAGGATGAAATTGATAAATTCTTTGGAAATGTTGAAAACCCAGAAGACCCATGTGGTGTGAATAAGATAGCAATTCAAAACAACGTTGTTACGATTAAAGAGACAGATATGGGCAAAGATAACAATTATAATCCAGGATTCTAAAAATAAATAGTAAAATAAAAAACTACAGAATCAAAATATAATATAAAAATAAAAAATTTTTTTACATTATAACACTTTTTGCACATGTATAAAGACCGAATTACAAACGAAAAATATTCCAAAACATTTTTCGCGAGGCTTCTCTCGTTGTGTTTAATGGTATTTTGTGAAATATTCCAAGTTATCGTTTCTACATAAAGGGCATACAATGTTATTATTATTTTCATAATTTACATCAATATAATGGGCAAAACACATTCTTCCAAAATGATGACCACAACAAGTAGTAATCATTTTATTAATTTTATGGTTATCAAAGCAAATGCTACAACCTTCGTGTTCTATTATTTTTTTATTTTTATTTGTTATTTTTTGTAATTTACTGTTTTCATGAATAAACGAGCTACCTATTTTATCTATTTTTTTATTTAATTTAACTTTTTTTTTCTTTAATTCATCTCGTAATAATTCAAGGTTAGTTAGTTCTACAAAATATTTTTTTACTAACCTTTGTCGTTTTTTCCCATGAAGCATATCATAATTTAGAGGAGGATATTCTCCATGTGTTTCATAATACTCTTCTAGTCGCTTCATGTGTCGTTCCATGTCTAAATAACGGTTAAACTGAGTGTTAACATTCGTTTCTCTATTATTATAGAGCTCATCCAGTTTTTCGTAATAATTATTAATAAATTCATGAACTTTGTCATATGTATCTGAAGTCTCGTTTGAAGTCTCGTTTGAAGTCTCGTTTGAAGTCTCGTTTGAAGTCTCGTTTGAAGTCTCGTTTGAAGTCATATTTTGGTGGTTTTATAATTATAATTTATATATTTCCATAAAAAGTAATCAATTTTTTTACTACATAATGCCGTAATAATATTTGTTGAATATAATAAATCATCCAATAAAATATCTCAGGTATTACTTTATTTATACCTTTGGACATTTAAGTTCGCACAAAATATAATAAAAAATTATATAAATATTTTTATTATATACTTGTATCGTAATGGAAGAAAAAATTAAAGAATTAGAAGAAAAAAATACTAAATTAGAGCATGAATTACAAGCAATTAAAGAACATCTTAAAAAATATACAGCGCCAGCAAGCAAAAAACTTTATTATGAACAAAATAAAGAAGAAATCAAACAAAAAGTAAAAGAATACAAAGAAAAGACCAATTATGTAGTCCCTAAAGATGTAATTAAGGAAAGAAATAAAAGGGCATATCAAAAAAGAAAAGAAAAATTAGAAAAGGAAAAATCTGGAAATCAAAATATTTAGGAATAATTGTTTTTCTAAGAAAATAACTTAAATAATTTTCTTTGTCTAATATATAGGATGGAAAATCCAAAAGAAAAACCTCCTGAGTTTTTCAAATCCACCAAAACCTCTCTGAAAAGCATATTGAAACATCCTGAAATAAACACGAAGAAAATCAACGATGTAGTCGTCAAGGCACATAAAATCGTTATTCATACTTTACAGTTTCTGAAATTGTATCTTATCCACCATTACGATAACTATTCGCATAATTTACCAGTTATTGATAAAGTGCTTATTTTGAATATAATGAAAGTTATTTGTGGAGAAAAACATAACAATCAAGGTAGAAAACCCAACAAAGAAACATTAGAACTCCAAGAAAAACTTACATCATTTTACAATGAACATTACAAACCATATACCCAACCAGAGCAATTAGATTATGAATACATGAGTAATGTGCTTTCTTATTTATGCGAAGATATACTAACCATGTATGAAAATAACATTCAAATACATTATGTGGATTATGTGGAACGATTTGTAAATGTTGTTTGGAAAAAAAAGATGCTTGTTGAGAAAATAAGAAAAATATTTCCTACCAAAAAAGAAAAGGAAACACGAATTAGACAATTGGAAAAAGAATTACGAAAAATAAAGAATGATTTACTGAATGTCGACAATAATATTACTTACGCATCACAACCACATTACCATAAGTGGATTACTCAACAAAAGAAACATATTCTACCCAACAAGGAAAAGTTTCAAAAACAAAGCATCTATTATGATTTGAAATGTAAACCAATGGATTATTTACCATGTATGATTACCATGATGAAACAAGTTGAAAATGAGGTGGAAACTATAAGTAATGTTTTTCCTTTGCGAAGTAGTATTAGTCCTGGTTATATTCGATTGGATACCATTACATTAGTATATTTGCTTTTACGAAAAGAACAAGGAAAGAAAGGCGAATATAGCAATCAAGGCAATACCAAGAAACACGAAGATAAAATATGGAAGTTCTTTTTTCGCACAGAAAAGAAAGTGTTTCGTAAAACAGATTTTTCATTTCATCATATGATATATACGGATGGAGTAGGTGTTTCTATATTGTTTATTCGTGATGATTTAGTAGGAAAGCGATTACCGACTACAAATAAAGGTGTGTTTCGTGAATTGTATATTGATGAATTGGTTGATTATTCTACTTTACAAAATAAAAAAATTGTTGGGATTGACCCGGGTAAAGAGGACTTGATTTATTGTGTAGATGATGATTCCAAAAATGCGAATGTGTTTCGGTATTCACAAAATCAAAGAAGGAAAGAAACCAAGATGAAGAAATACAATAATATCATATTGGGAATGAAAACCAATAAAATACAAGGTAAAAGTGCCATTGATTATGAAACGGAGTTATCTTTGTATAATCGAAAAACACTTTGTATCAATAAGTTCAAAACCTACATAAATGAAAAAAATAGAATAAACCACATACTATTTGATTTTTATGCGAAGCACTTATTTCGCAAATTAAAGTTTGGAAGACATATCAATATCAAACGCAACGAACAAAGAATGATTCGCAATTTTAGGAAAATGTATGGTAATCCAGAGAATGTTGTTATTTGTATTGGAGATTGGGAACAACGGCAACAAATGAAATACAAAGAACCAACTTTAGGAATAGGAATGAGAACCTTGCTTCGCAAGAATAAATACAAAGTATATTTGGTAGATGAGTTTAGAAGCAGTTGTAAATGTTCGAATTGTCATGGTGGAATATGTGAAAAGTTTATGGTGCGAAAGAATCCAAGACCAAATAAAGATGAAATGCGGTTGGTTCATGGGCTACTACGCTGTAAGAGCGGTTGTGGGCTATGGAATAGAGACCGCAATGGTTCATCAAATATTTACAAGATAGCATACCAAGCAATACATAACTTAGAAATACCGAATTATCTATGCAGAGAAATAAAAAGTAATCAAGCAGTTTTAACGAATTGCTATAAACAAAATATACATAAGGTATGAAAAACCTAAACTTTGGATTATTTATTTCGTATTTTTGTGCGAACTTAAATGTCCAAAGGTGTATAGTATTCTTATCATTATTATCGGTATTTGTGACCAACCCCCGCTTAGCTCAGTTGGTAGAGCGTTTGACTGTAGATTCCAAGATCTAATGAATAGTCGTAATCAAATTGTCACCTGTTCGATTCAGGTAGCGGGGATTTTTTGTTTTATAGATAGCATATTTGACGATTTTACAACACTTTGGTTCACTCTAGTTTAGTTTTGAATGTAATAAATGTATATCATAATATATTAAATATAAATTATGATAGTTATATAATGTCTACTTATAAATCAATAATCAAAAATATTTTAAAAACAGATAACAATGTTTTTTTATACAATTACATAGACGATGGCATTGATAATATTATCAAATCGTTTTTTGAGTTGCTATTAACGAAAGAAATCAATGTCAAAAATAAATTCACATTTTTAAAGGAAACATTGGAAAATTTTTTAATAAAAAATAGCAAGGAGGAGAGCTTTATTCATTATTTTTGTAAAATTCAACATGCATACCACATATTAAATAGATTTGTGTATCATTATAAATTCAAAAGAGCCAAAATCGTTGTAAATGCCGATATGTGTTTAAACGAATTGACGCCAAATGGAAAAAACGTTATATGCATCTTTCATAACAAATCGAAATATTTATTTCATATAAACGATTTGATAAAAATTATAAATTGTGCTTTAACAAATTCACATATGCATTTTTCAGAACCAAAGTGTATTAAAAACCCATACGATAATATACCATTTCAGAAATCAACCTTGTATAATATTTATTTTTATATACGTTATAAAACCGATTATTACCCTGAATTATTTTTTAAATTTTTCAACGTAGACTTTAATCTCACGTCATTTAAAATTAACAATGAATATGTTTTGAGGGAATATTCTATAAAACATTTTGTAGAAAATTCGCCGTCAAATATTTTGATTGATGAAATTAAAGGTATGATTGATTTTTATAATCAATATTGCAAACAATTATTTCTACATCATAGAATAATAATTCATAAAGATTTTCCAAAAGATAAATTAATAAAAATAATGAAACCATATTTGTTACTATTTATGAGGTCTCAATATTCGTATTTAGCGCATAAAAGAAGGGAAGCGTCTTATATTTTAAAACAAAAATTAATCATGTTTCATAAGTTTAATCCACAATTTGGTAGAAAATCGTATAAAATTGTAACCAATTACGCGGATGATTTTAAAAGAGTATTGACTGGTAGAGTTGTTGAGTTTAATGATAAACATATAGCTTTTAATAATGTGGAAAAACAAAATACTGAATATTTATCAGACCATTTAAAATATAATGATGCTATTTATGTAAATGAATCAGTTGTCGTGCGACGGTCATTTACATTTAATTTTGTGAATCATATAAATTTTAACGATGATGATGATGATTATGAAGAAGAAGATTATGATGAAGATGAAGACGACGGCATCAACACCAATCAAGTAGTCGCCAACAACAATAATGAAGTATATCACCACGAAGAAGACGACGACGAAGAAGACGAAGAAGACGATATTGTAGAAAATAACGCAGTAACGGTCGAACAACTCGAAGATTATGATGATACTTCCGACATAGACTCTACGAGTTAGAGTATATACGCAAATTTAGTCACTTTCAATGATTAATTTTCGCGGCTGTTTTTTCTCATAGTTCGTCTTTTTGGGTTTTGTAAAATGTTTCAAATAATTTTCGATAACCATAACGTCATCAAATAAATTATATATTCTGTCTAAACATTCCCCATTTAATTTGTCCAGTGAAATAAAGACTTCACCATCATTACTTTTAATTAATTTATACTTGGGTATTTTTTCTGGCCCAAATCCAGGTAGCAAAATAAACGCAAATTTGTCCTCTTTATTACCATAACCAACCATCTCATGTTTTTCGTATTTCGTCTGTAAAATCCACTTTTGACATATAAAAATCGTAGGTATTTCATATTTCGTCACAAGTAACCATAAATCCAGCGTTGTTAAAAAATATTTATCCGTATATATTAAGCTGGCAAACGATATAATTTCTCCGTGGACTTGGTCTCCCAATGTTTTCTTACCCTCTAAAATTAAAATATCTACAATTTTCTTGCCATATTCAGTCAAATACTTTTTATATTCTTCAAACAGCTCATTTTTTATCTGATTCACGGTTAATTTATTACCAGTTTTCCTCTCTATCAATTCAATAATAATTTTAAAGGAGCAAGAAATATTTTTATCGTATTCTATTTCAGTAAAATTTGCAGGAAAACAGTTTTTCCACACTCCAGACGTAATATGGTCTTTTTCTGTTTTATCGCAAGATTCTTCATTTATTTTTTTACTGTCATCGAGCATATTCACTGTATTATCGTATACCTGAGATATAATAGGTTCCACTTCATCATATGAATTGTGTTTGATATATTTATTGGTAACTGAAGGCGTCAATGTTTCAAAGTATTCCTGTGTTAATAACGATTCAATCAATATGATTTCGTTATCTCTTAAATTGTAGCTAATATTACCAAAGGACAAATATGTTTGTGGTTGAAGCATAAATGATTTAATTCTATTATATCTAATTAACTCATCTGACATTCTACCATAATAAATTGGCTCGTTAACTTTATTTGTAATGAGATTTTTTTCAGGAAGTATTAAATTGCATTTTCCTTTTTCCGTAACCACGCATAAATTCGGAGTAGCTGAACAAGATTCTTTATTTTTCATGATACAGGTAGATACCTCATTTATTAATTTGTAATAATTCTCGTCACCTGTAAATTGTATTTTATCTTTTACTAATTCACGTAATAAATCGTCGATATTTTTTAATTTTTCCGAATAAATAATATATTCCTTGAACATTTCATTTTCTATTTTCTCTCGAATTTTGGCGTTTTCGTAATCATTTATTAAAATACGAATCGTGCTTCGAAATACATTATAAAAACTCGTTTCCATGCGTATTTTTTTTATATAATCCACGCGGTCTTTATCTACGTCTTGTTTTACCGTTATTTCAGTGTCGGCATAAACCATAGGTTTTGCTTTTACATTCACGATATAATTATCGTTATCAAGCGAAGGCAAATCTAAATCCGCATCTACTTCGTCTAATCGAATCGGTTGAGAAAGTTGTATAAATTGGTTTGTATTTGTTAAAATCCCCACCACATGTTCATCTTCAACCACTTTGAATGCAGGCTTACAAGGAATGTCAGGCTCCGCTCTGCGTTTTTTACTTCTTTTATCCAATTTATTTAAAAACTGAACGGTATCAATATACGTGTTCCACAAGGTGACGTCGGTCATAAATACAAAATCTAGTCCTTTTTTAATATCTTCGTCAATTGCCGAAGGATAACATGGTATAAATCCACTTCGTTTGGATGGTTCAGGTTCTTCGGCAACAACACCAATAACCTTATTGTTGAAATTTACCACCATTTTTTGAATGGAATATTCATATTTATCTAATTTTTGCGCCAAATCAGAAAGCAAGAGAGGACGCTTTGCTTTATACACATTTGGCATACTCTCTAATGGTCTACATATTAAATCGAAAAAGGGCCGAATGATTTCCTTAAAGACAACACGCATTGTTTTCGATAATTTTGCGTCATATTCTTTGAACTCTTTTGTAATAGATATTTTTTTATTATTTGTAGAATATGAATAAATGGGTTCGTAATATCCGTCGTCCTTCATTAAAATAACTGTTGGTTTTCTAGCTTCGTAAAATTCCGACGAATAATGATTTGTGGGGCATAATAATTGAACATTGTTTGTTATATCATCTTTGGGAAGTTGAAATATGATAAGATTCACCCCATTTGGAAACAAAAACTTATTTGGCATACTTATAATATCCCATAAATAGGTGTGGTCAATCAACGCGTCATCATCTCTTAAAAAACGAATAAAATTTTCATATGCTGAAACAACTTTTGAATAATATAACCTGTCGTCTTCTTTTTTCATATCTAATTTTGCAAATAATTTTGTGGTTTTATAT
>Ga0209550_10002514_pt1 | contig 17587 bp, 16 predicted proteins | sample LauGreSuBDMM15SN_2_FD_187567 | JGI IMG/M metagenome (GOLD analysis project Ga0209550, IMG submission 187567) | Freshwater lake microbial communities from Lake Michigan, USA - Su13.BD.MM15.SN (SPAdes) (version 5) | ecosystem: Environmental > Aquatic > Freshwater > Lake | place: Lake Michigan...
CCTGGATCTGTACCAGTACCTGGATCTGTACCAGTACCTGGATCTGTACCAATACCAGTACCTGTACCTGTACCAGTACCTGGATCTGTACCAGTACCTCAACCTAAACCAATACCAGTACCTGGATCTGTACCAGTACCTGTACCTGTACCTGTACCTGTACCTAAACCAAATCCTCAATTTTTACCAATACCAGTACCTGGATCTGTACCAATACCAGTACATGTACCAGTACCTGTACCTAAACCAAATCCTCAATTTTTACCAAATCCTCAATTTTTACCAAATCCTCAATATCAACCTCAACCTCAACCTCAACCAAATCTTCAATATCAACCAAATCCTCAATATCAACCAAATCCTCAATATCAACCAAATTATCAATATCAACAAAATCCTCAATATCAACAAAATCCTCAATATCAACCAAATTATCAATATCAACAAAATCCTCAATTTTGTCAACCTTTTCAAGATCAACCTCGACCTAACCCTTTTCAATCTTTTGAACCTCAACATAATTCTAAACCCAAACTTTTACCTAATCAAAAATTTAATTTTCAATATCAACCATCTAAGAATAATCCCGGTAAACAAACTAATATTTCTTTTAAATCAGATAATTTAGTCAAGTATCCAAATAATCAACAAACTTATCGTAATGGTAATTATCCTAATCAACCTATTTATATTTATATATCAAATAATCAATCAGATCAAGAAGACGAAAAATATATTAATGTAGTTGGTCCAAATAAAAAATAAAAAATATATTTATTTATTAAAATAATTATAAAATTTATAATATTGATAAAAAAATTATATATTATTTAAAATATTATGAATTTCTGACATTGATCTACAATCAATTTCATTATAATATTCAATTTCTTTTAAAGGATTTTTTGCAGAAGTAGATGTATAATAATTATATGCTAAATTCATCGCATCTAAACCCCCATTAATATTATCATTCCATGTAATTGTAGTTAAACCATTATTATATAATGCTTTATTAATATTTTTAAGTTTAAAATCAAGTGCATCTTTTATAGAAATTTCACATTCTGAGAACCATCTACACATATCATAAAATTGATAAGATTTATTTATTTTTATAAATGGTTTTAAATTTAAATTTTCATAATTTGACCAACTATAAATAGGTATTTTTTCTTCTACTAATAATTCATTTTCTATTTCTATCAATTTATCTTCAAATTCTTTAATAATTCTATCTTCTTCAATCGAATTTAAATTATTTGCTGTAAAAACATAAAAACTCCATTTATTATTTTTTACTACACCAAGACCAATCATAAAAATAATATTATTTTTATTACTATCTAAATTGTACATTTTTGTTGATATAGTTTCTATATCAACATAACATTTAATTGTTGTATTTTTCCAATTTCCTAAATTAGTTATTTGATTAAAACCAATTAGTTTTTCTTCTCGAGTTGGCCAATAATTACGATTATTTAATTTAGTTTCTAATCGATTAATATCTAATATATTATCTATAGTTTTTCCAATTTTACTATTTTCACTAAATCCTAATATTTTTGAAGATAAGTTTGAATCATTATATTTAGTAATATTATTTTGTAATGCTAAATCTCTTCTTTTTTTACCAACTGAGAAAATTAAAGTTATTTCTTTATTTTTTTCTGCAAGTTTTTTTTTAATTGAATAAAAATTACTATCTTTTGTATTTTTCATATTTGGATATAATCTTGAATCATTTGGTGGATCAATTCTTAATTTTTTATTAATTTTAACTTCTTTGATCCAATTAATTGCTTGAATAGTTTTTTCAATATTTAAATATTCATTATTAAAATCAACTATACCTAATTTTTCAAAAGGATTACTATAATTTGTAACTATTAATTTCTTATTTATTGTTTTTTCTCTATAATAATTTTTACCAATTAAAAAACATCTTGAAGATTTATTAATTTGTACCTTGTTTAATGCTTCAGTATAAATCCAAAGCTGAGCTTTATATGGCTTAATTGATATTTCATTTATTAATTCATCTTCATCTGATTTTAATCTTAAATTAGACCATTTAATGTCATATACTTCATATTTATCATTTGATGAATCTGAAATATATGATGGAAATATTTTTGATGCAAAAGATGATTTAATAATAAGATCAGCACTACCAAATGTTTTATTAGATGAATTCCACAAAACAGCTTGATAAATAACAGGTATATTATTTTTAATTGCATCTAATGTTTTTAAATATTTTTTAATATCTGTACATTCATAACTTTTACCTATTTCAATAAATTCTTCTTTTTTTATCATTGATTTTATTTGAAAAATTATATTTTCTTCAAATTGATTCCCACTATCGAAAATATGTTCTAAAAAAGTTTCACTATTAGATCTTTTTCTTTTATTTGATTTTTTTACATTATCTAAATTATTAAATTTTAAATAATCTATTATAGGATCATCTAACATATAATTTCTAGTATGACTAGCAGCAACCCAACTATTATCTGGTGTTTTAATTTTAATATTATATTTTGTATATTTGTCAATACTTGTAATTTTACCATTTAATGAATTAATTAATACTAAATATGGTTGAAAATCCCATAATTTTGTTAAATTATTTAAATGTAAAATTTGTTCTTCTGACAATTCTCTTTCTACAATTATTTCACATAATTTATTATCTAAAAAACCTAAAGATGAAATACCATTATATCCCATAGATTCAGGTATTAATCTAATATTTAATTTTTTTGCATATGATAAAATTGTTGAATTAATAAATGGGTTTAAATAATTAATTTTATTTAATTTATTAAACAATTTATCAACTTTATTTTTAATTACAGTATTCATTATTTTAATATAATAAATTATCTTTATATATTAAAATAATATTTTTTCAAATTTTTATTTTTAATAATCTTATTTAGGACCATGTCTATGACCATATTTATTACTATTTTTACGATTAAATCTATGTCCATCATTATATAAAGTATAATTTTTATAATTCCTATTGCTATTCTTATTACTATTATTATATTTACTAATATATGGATAATTGCTATTATATTTACTAACATATGGATAATTATTATAACTATTATATCTACTAATATACGGATAATTTCCATAATAAAAATTAAAATATGGATAATAATCATATAATGATGATATTATTATATTTTTTGTTGAATCTTGATAATTTTCAGATGTTTTATTATTTTCATTAACTTTTGGTATCATCATATAGATTATACAAAAAACAGAAGCTATTAAAATAATTTGTAAATAATTCATTTATTATATATATAATAGAAAATAAACATTGAAATTTATATATTTAATAGATATAAATAAATATGTATTATATTTTATAATGGATTCTATAGCTAAAACATCTATTAATAATTTAAAAAATATTTTTCATGATTTTTTATCAAAAGCAAAAAAAGGAGACGAAATAGAGATAGGATTCAAACAATCAGAATATAAAATATCTTTAGAAAAATATATACTTCTTTTAAAATATTTAGTAGCTGTTTCAAAAAATAATAATCTTGAAATTAAAAAAGAAGAATCATTAAATGTTTCATATAATTATGATTATGAAAACTTTAATAATTATAGAATTGCAATAAAAGGAATAGATAATATTAATAATAAACTGGGATCAATTGCTCATAGAGAAAATCATGTAATATTTTCAATGTTGCTATCACAATTTATAGATGGAGATAAAAGTATTGAAGTATTAGAAAAAATTAAAAATAAAAAAAATATGGTTGATATAGATAATTATAATTTAAGAATTAGACTTTCAACAGAAAGAGATATTCCAAAGAAAGAATATCAAGAATTATTAAAATTATCAGAAAAAGAAAGAAAATATATTAATTTTAGATATATTCAACGAGTTAGTTTAATAATAGAAGATACAGATGATTATACAATTAGAATCGATTTATCGCAGGTTAAAGGTGGAAATAAACCATTATTAATTGAAAAAAATCAATTTAATGTTGAATTAGAATTTGAAGTAACAGTAAAAAATCCAATAAAAAAATTAGATTATATAGTAAATATTATAAATGATTATATTTTAAATGTACAAAAAGTTATTCAAAAATCATCAATTGTTATAGATAAACAAATTTATAATAATGTAATCAATAATTTTAAAAAATTAATTTTTGGAGAACAAGAAATGAATTTTAAAGATTTACCAGGAATGCAAACTCAAGCAGCAGAAATTACACATATAGTTGATTTGATTCCAAATAAATATACAGTTACTGATAAAGCAGATGGAGATAGAACATTTTTATTTGTTAATGATGGAAATATATATTTATTATCAAATACTTTAGAAATAAAACAGTTAAATATTAACGAGTTAGATATTAAAGAATCATTAATAAATTTGTATTCAAATACTATTTTAGATGGTGAGTATATTTATATTGCAAAGAAAAAAAAATTTATATTTTTAGTATTTGATTGTTTATTTTTTAAAGGTGAGGATATTCGTAAAGAAGCTAAATTAGAAATACGTTTACAAAAAGTTCAAATATGCACAAAAGAACTATTTAAACAAAAATCTGAAAATATACAATATATTGGTGACTTTGACTTGAAAAAAATAGATAAATATCATATTGAAGGAATAAAAGAATATATGAAAGAATTAAATGAAAAATTAGATTCTTCAAAAGTAGGAGATAATATAATTATTGCAAAATATTTTATTTTTCCATTAGGTGCACATCCATGTGAAGTATTTAATGGAGCATCATTAATATGGAATTTATATACTAAAGCATCAAAATTACAATGTCCATATATTTTAGATGGTATTATTTTTACACCAATTGACCAAATTTATACTAGAAATTTAAGAGAAACAAAAAATCGTATTTATAAATGGAAACCATCTTCTAAAAATTCATTAGATTTTTATATCGAATACGAAAGAGATAAAATAACAAATCAAATTTTAAATGTTTATGATGATTCTGAACCAAATGAAATTATTAATATAAATAAGAAAGATTTAGAAGATGAAATAGTACACGAAGATCTTGGTAAATTTAAAGTAAAAGGTTCAATATATAGAATTTTAAATTTACATGTTGGTAAAATAGACAACGGTAAAGAATATCCTATTTTATTTCAAAGAGAAAAAAATAATTATATTGCAAATATTTTTATTAAAGATGGTGAAGCAAGAGATATTGAAGGAAATATAATACAAGATAAAACTGTAGTTGAATTTACATATTTAAATGATCCAACAATACCTGGTGGTTTTAGATGGGTTCCACTTAGAACTAGATTTGATAAAACGGATTCTGTTAATACTTTCAAACGTAAATATGGTAATAATTCTGAAATAGCAGAAAAAACTTGGAGATCAATTATGGATGGTATAGAAGGAAGTGATATAGAATTATTAGGCAATGTTGAATCGTATGATTCTCATAATAAAAAGTTAAAAACAAAAATTACATCAGATGTAATAACAATGGAAAGAAGAGAAAATATTTATTATCAAGTTACATCAAATTTAGCAAAACCATTAAGAGAATTTCATAATTGGATAAAATCAAATATGATATATACATATTGTTCAAAAAAATCACTTGGTGAAATTAATAATTTTAGACAAATGGATGTATTAGAAATATCTTGTGGTCGAGGAGGTGACTTGGCAAAATTTTATCATAGTCGTGTTAATTCTTATGTTGGGTTTGATATAGATCCAAATGGTATTTATTCTGGTTCTAATGGTGCTCTTTCTAGATATCAAGATTTTAAAAAGAAATTTCCTAATTGGCCTAAAATGAATTTCTTAGTAGCAGATGCAGGAGCTCTTTTAACAGTAGAAGATCAGACTCGTGCTTTAGGAACAATGTCAGATCAAAATAAAAAAATATTATTAGAAATATTTGATAAAGATGATTATAAGAAGTACGATGTAATAAACTGTCAATTTTCTATACATTATATGTTTAAATCTGATGATACTCTTAAAAACTTTATAGAAAATATAAAGAAATTTTTAAAACCATCAGGATATATTTTAATAACTACATTAGATGCAAATTTAATACATAAATCATTTGATGATAATGGTCATATTGTTACTTATTATACAACACAAGAAGGTGAAAAGAAAATTATATTTGATGTTATTAGAAAATATGATGCAAATTTAACAGATTTAAATAAAACAGGTATACCAATTGATGTACATTTACCAGCTTTTGAAGATGACGTATATTTAACTGAATATTTAGTAAATCCTGATTTTTTAATTTCAATAATGAAAAAAAATGGTTTGAGATTAGAAGATACTGATACTTTTGGAAATATACATAATAAACATAAAAACTTCTTTGATAATTATGCAAAATATGAAGAAAATTATCAAAATAAAAATTGGTATATGAAAGTTAAAGAATTTTATAATCTAGATGAACCAGTAAATAAAGCATGTTTTGCATACAGTAAACTAAATAGAATGTATGTTTTTCAAAAAGAAGATGATGGAAAAGTTCTTTTAGAAGAACCAAAATATAAATTTACTTCACAAAATAATTTGAAAAAAAATTTTCAAAAAAAAAATAAATGAATTAAATATTAATTTGAATAATTGTTTTATTTGTAAAAAATGTGTTATATCCATAAAATGTAATACAATATTTTTGATTACATTTTATAAATTTAATATCTTCCACAATATTATAATTACTTAATAGTTTATTTTTAATAATAATATAGCTATTATTATTAGAATCTAATAATACAGATTTGCGTTTATTTATCATAATTATATTAGATATAATTATAATTTTTTTATTTAATGTTAAGATTGAATATAGTATTTGTATTGACCAATATATAGTACTTAATAAAATTATAGATAAATATATTTTAGATAAGATAATTATTATTAGTAGCATTAAAAGCATTAAAAATTATAAATTACTTAATCAATTAACTAATTTATCAATTTTTTAATAATTTGTGTAAAAAACTTCTTTTATTTTCTTCTACCATTTCTCGATAATTATATGACATATCTGATATCATTTCCATATATTGTTTTTTAGTTTTATCATCGTTTTCTAACTCTTTTATTTTTTCTTCTAATTTTTTTAATTTTCTTGGTTCTATTCTTATTCCTTTTGATTCAACTATATCTTTTGCAACAAATAAATGATTTAATCCACGATCATATAATAATTCAGTTATTGTATTCTTATCTTTTATTATCCATCTTCCTCGAGTATAATCATCATCATCTTCAAAAACATGTATTCTATTTGATTTTAAATTTGTATTATGAACATTCATTCTTTCAGGTTTATTAGGATTAAAATGTTGATCTTTTATAAACTTTTTAATTGCTTGATCAGGATTATTTACATATTCTAAATAAGTTTCTGTTGTAATATTATATGTTACATTTCTAAATGGAATTAATTCTACTACTTTTTTAAATTCATCAGCATTATTTACAGAAATTATAATTTGTTGATTATTATTCTGTATATTATTTTGTGTCTGAATATTTGTTATATTATTATGAATATTTGTTATATTATTTTCATTAATTTGATTATTCTTTTGACAAACTTTATTATTTATGTGATAATTAAAATTTCTTTTAACATTAAATATTTTATTACATATTTTACATTTATGACCTTTTTCTTTTTTACATATTTTTTTTATTATATGATTTTTTAAATTTTTTCTATTTGTAAAATATTTATTACATATATCACATTTAAAATTTAAATTATCTATTTTATAAGTTTTAATTTCATCAGATATTTTTTTAATATTTAAATTTTTAAAATAGATTATACAATTATAAAGGTAATAACATAATTCTGTTTTTTTATGTTTTCCTTTACAAAATAAACATAAATTCATTAAATAATATTTAATTATATTTTTTAAATATTATTTTACATAAAATAGGATAAATTTTACATAAAATAGGATAATTTTTACACAAAATAGGATAATTTAATGTAAAATATCTATTATATATTTTTTTTTATTGTTTCAATATTAATTTTATTAAAGATCAAACATATGATTTTGTTAAATTATTGTTTCAATCTCAATTTTAATCTATTTACACAAAATCGTACAAAGATTATAATCTATTTGTGGTCTATTTTACACAAAGTGGTACAAAGCTTTACACAAAATCGTACAAAGATTTATAAACCAATATGAATAAGGTATGAATTTTACACAAAATCGTACAAAGATTTTTTATACTAGTAAATTATAAGCATATAAACAAAAAGTAGTAAATTTTACACAAAATCGTACAAAGAATTCCGAGGGAGGGGGGGAGATTTTTTTAAATTTTTAGAAAAAAAAATTAATTTTTTCTTGTATCCTTGTTTAAAAAAAACTGAAGTTTATGATTATGTGAATACCTAATATATTATTCTAAATATATCTCAAGTAATTTGATATAAATAATAACATATAATCTTAATTAGATCAAATTATTATTATTTTTTTATATAATGATCTATATTATAAAATTAAAAAAATTTGAAATAATAGATAATTGAATATAATTTTTATAATATATAATGACTAAACTAGTAACTAATTCAAATTTAGTATATGTTAAAGAATATAAAAATAACTATATGTATCAAGGTTATATTAATCCTTCAAGTAAACTTCCAAATGGTCTTGGGAGAATAAAATATTTAGAAAGTGATTCAAATATAGATATTTATGAAGGTAATTTTATTGATGGAGAAGGTGATGGTTATGGAATAATAATTTATAAAGATTCAAATATTTATAAAGGACAGATCAAAAATTCAAAAAGAAATGGTTTTGGTACAATGTATTCTTCAAATGGTTTATTTTTATACGATGGTTCATGGATAGATGATAATTTAAATAGACCAATGTATCATAAAGTTATAAACAATGGTATATTAAATTTTCAAGGATTTAAATTTAATGATCAATATAATGGTTGGTGTGTAGAACATAATCCATCTAATGGTTTAATTATAAATATTTCATATTATAATAATGATATCCCTATTAAAGGGTTTGATATTATATATGATGTCTTTTTAATGTCAAATCCTAATAGAGAGTCTGATATTATAAAAACATCATATCTAGTTAATAGATGTAAGGAAAATAACAGAAAATTATTACCTATTTTTATAGCAAATTTAATTATTGAACTATCTAAAGAAGATAATTTAATTATTTTTTTATCAGAAAAGAAAAATATTGAAATGTTAGAAGATATATCTTTTTATTATGATATAAAAGAAAATTTAGATTCAAATGATCATAAATTTAATAAAAAAATGGTAAAAAATTCATCTTATATAATTTGTAATGATTATGAATTTATTGAAGAAAACATTTTTATAGAAGATAAAAATATTAAAGTGTTATATTTAATAGATGAAATAATAATTGGTGAATATAATTCGGAAGAAAATATATTCACTAATGCATATAAATATTCAAAAAGTAGTCAAGAATATATTTATAATATTTTAATTAAAAATATTAATTCAAATATCGAGTATTCGATAGATAATCCTAATTTAAGTATATTTCAAGGAGGAAAATTTATACAACAATTTAATAATTGGGTATTAAATGGAGAAGGATGGAAAAAAAAAATGGCTTATATTTTACAGGGAAACTTTCTAAACGGATTAATTACAGATGGTATAGAAAGTAATGATAATGATATTATTTTTAAAGGTACATATAGAGAAGATGAAACATATAAAAATGGATCAATATATTATGAAAATGGACTTTTAAAATATCAAGGTGATTTTTATAATAATAAACAACATGGTAATGGATCATCTTATTATACAAATAATAATATAGAAGCAATTGAATATATTGGTGAATGGTACAATGGATGCAAAGAAGGTTATGGAACATTATTTACAGTCGGTGGTGATGAAATATATTCAGGACAGTTTATTGATGACCAAATTGCATAAATTATTTTATAAATTATTTTATAAATTATTGCATAAATTATTTTATAAATTCCAATTAATTTGATAACCTAATTTTTCTTCTATTTTTTTAAATATTTCTGAATTAAAAAATCCTTTATGAGATGATAAAGGTGATGGATGAATACCATAAATACATCTAGTTTTATCTTCAATATATTTATCTTTTAATTTTGCAGAATTTCCTAATAATAAAAATATGCAAGATGTATTCTTTATGCTAATAAATTTAATAACTTGATTAATAAAATCATTCCATAATTTAAGATGACATCCAGGATTTAAAGCTTCAACTGTCAAAGCAGAATTTAATAAAAATATTTTTTCTTCTAAAAACCATCTTGAAATATCACCATGTTCAAATTTATAGTTTCTTTCTGGAAATTCTATTTTTATTTCTCTAAAAATATTATATAAAGATGGTGGTATTTTTTCTTTTTTATTAACAGAAAAAGCAAGTCCATTTGCTTGATTAATATTATAATATGGATCTTGGCCTAAGAGTATAATTTTAATATCTTGAAGATCCATATTAAAAACACGGAAAATATATATTTTTTTAGGAAATATAGTTTTATTCCAGTCAATTGCAGATAAAATATCTAACAAAATTGTATTATTAATAATAAAAAAATTTTTCCAAGATTCATGAATATTAGAAATTAATTCATCAAGTAAAATAATATATTTAATTTTATCAATCATTTCATTAATAAAATTATTATAATTAGTAAATATAATTATCAATTTTTTATATTATTTTAGATTTATCTATTATAAATTTAAAATAATTAGAATATGCATGTAAATAATTTATTATGTAGTTACAGAATTATTATTGAATTCATTTTCGTGTTTAGACAATTGATTATTTATTATTAATTATGATAAAAAAAAATGATACTAATTTATTAAAAAAATTAAATACAGAAATTATAAATAATATTTTAAATATGTCTAATGAGAATATAATACACATAATTAATGCATATAATGATGTAACAGATGCATTTAATAAATTATAATGAATTTAAGGTATTATGAATAATATTATATTGAACTAAATTAGATATTTATGCATATTCCAAATGAAATATTAAACATTATATTTAGTTATGTTGAAAGACCAAAATATTTCAAGATACTAAATGAAATTATATCTAAATATAATCTATTTTTAAAAGCAAGTTCAATATGTCAACCTTTATTCTATAAATATTTTTTTCGTGTATTTTTACAAATTTGGAAAAAATGGCCAGAAAATTATCCAAAACTTTTAAAATTACAATCAGATATAATATAAATTTAAGATTATTTTATTTCTAAATATGATATAAACATTAAAATATGTTATTATTAATATAATGGGTTGTGATTATTATATTTGTAAATATTTAAAAATAAATTTTCAAAGTATTTTGCCTCGATTTATTCAACTAGAAAGAGATCAAGGATACTTTAATTTTGATTTAGATGAAGATGATGCTGATTATGATGAAAAGTATGAAAAATATATAGAAAAAATATTAACACCTAATATGAAACCAATTATTATTTATGAAAAAAATCAATTTATAGATACTAAATTAGAAAATAAATACAAATTATTCATAGACAAAGAGCTAAATATGTATAATAAAAATCATGATAATAAAATAGAATGGAAGGATATTTTAAATATAAAAAAAATAGAATCAAGATTTGAGAGAGACTAAAAATATAATCATTACTTTAAATATTTTCTCAAGTTTTTGTATTTATGATAACATGTTGGATTAGGACATAATTATAAAATTATTACTTTTTATATTTAAGTAATACTGTCAATCAATTTTTATTAATGAAATTAATGGATTATTTATTTTATTCCATTTATTTTTTAATATATAGTCTTCTGGTATATTAAAATTTGTTAATAATCCTCTTGGATTTATAAATTTATTATAAAATTTACTACATCTTATAATATTATGATTATTACTAGTTTTGATATATGAATAATAATTATCATTTTTTTCTAAATTATTTGCTTCTAATTTAGATTTACGTAAATTGAAATTACGTAAATTCTTATTTTGTGCTTCTGCATCAAAATAAGAATATAAATTCTGAGGTATTATAAAATGAGGTAATACAATAAATGAATCACTATCTATATGTAAATCATTATTATTTTTTTTTGTATACTTGATACATATATAACCAATTAATATTTTTTTAATATTATCAGTATCACTATATCTAATATTATGTACTTGTTCTCCATAATTTTTAGAACCAACATGTATTTCACAATTACTATTATCATTAAAAAAATATTTTTTATCTCTAAATAGTGAACCATTTGAAGCTTTAATTTGAAAAAATAATACTCCTGTAGTATGATTTGGATTAATACAAACTATATCAATCACAGGAAAATTATTACGATTATATCTTCTTAAACTTTTTTGTTTACAACATGGACATAGCATATTATCTGCAATCCAACATTCTACAAGTTTTCCATTATTTTGAATATCATAGTCTATATAATCTTTATCTATATCATTTTCATTTTTCATTATTTTATAAATAAGATCTTGATCTTTATCTAAATCTTTAATAATTTGTGTTTCATTTGAATTAAAACTTGTAGCATATTTAATAATTGCGGGTGTTAATCCTAATATATAATCATTTAACCATACTGGTTTATTAGTTTGTCGATTACTAAAATCTCTCATAATTGTTTTATTAGATAAAGTATTTTTTGAATTATTATTAATTTGTGGAATATTTTCAAGAGATAAATCTATTTCTAATAATGGTTCACATGCAAAAATTGTATATAATTCATTATTAGAAATAGATTTATTTTGTATCAAAACACCGCCCATTTTAAGTTGTAAATATTTTTTTTTATATTTAATGTATTTATTTAAATAATCCATAATAAATACTATATATATAAAAAATTAAAAATAAAGCTACAATAATATTATGTTAATATATTAATATTAGCAATATTTGTTTATTACTTCTTGAAATTGACGAAATTGAAAAGTGTCTCCATTACATAAAATTAATAAATAAGGTTTTCCAGAATGACCATCATTCATAATATAAACATTATCAGGTTTATATTTAATATTTTTAATCAATAAATTACCTATTTTTTTTCCAATTAAATGGTTATATTCATTTGCACCAAAATGATATAACATACTATGTGTTTACTATATTTAATATATAAATAATATTTTAAATATATGTTGATATAAATATTTAATCACTATCTGAATCAAACATATTTATATAATTTAATTTTTCTTTTTCTACTTTTTTATTATTTTTTTCCATCTTTATAATTTCTTCACGAGCAATTTTATCAATTAATTCTTGTTTTTTTATTGGATTATTTCTTAGCTCTATAACTTGGTCCCAAAATTCTTTAAACTTTGGATATGATCTTTTAAACCATTCTTTATCTCTTTTAATTAAATAGCAATGTGATTTTGATAAATGCCAATATAGTACTCTTGCAAATTTATATTCATTTGCTAATTCAGGATAAACAGTTTTCCAATTACATCTCATCCATTCAGCCCACTCTACTTTATCTTGAATTGTACAATTTAATTCAGTTGGATAAATATATTTACCATACCATTCAATTTGATGATGATCAGGCATATTCGGTTTTTTAATTGGTATTAATTCAATCATAGTACCAAATTTATATAATGGATTAACAAAACTATTTTTATTTTGTTGTTCTGTATGAAAAGTTTCTTTTTCTTCATCATTAACTATATTCTTCCATTCATCATATTTCCATGGAATAGATTTACCTGTCCATTCATTGCCAACTTTAAATTTCTTAATAACACCATCTTCTAACTTGCATTGCCAAAAATCACATTCCTCTAAATTACAACATTCTAATTGTAATTGAACTTGAACCCAATAATAATGTGGTGTAATAACACCATCTTCAGCTCCTTCTGTATTTATAATTCTTGATGTTACACATTTAATTTCTAACATACGACCAACCATAGTAGAAAATTTACCATCTAAAGTTGAACAAGTACAAATACCATCAGGTGATGCTCCTAAAAATGGTATAATTTCTTGATCTTTTGAACCAATATGAGGAACTAAACCAAATTCACCAACTTTGTTATTATAAATATTTTCATAAATTAAAATTGCAATCTTCTCAAATTTTTTTCCATGATGAACATTAAAATTTTCATCAAATGGTTTACCTATTCCAATTTTTTGTTTTACAAGTTCAATAGGTTTTTCATATTTAGATTCTCCAATAGCTTGTGCGCCAGCAGAAGCAGTTATAAAATTATTTCTCATATCAAACCAAGCTTGTGATTTTTGTTCAGGTTGTGGAACTTTTTCAATATATTGGTATTGATTCCATAATTTATTAAATTGACAAGGTATTATTATTTGATTACATATTTTTCTATAGAATTGATCACGAATATTATTATTATTAAATTTAGGTATTACAAGTTGAGACATATTATTGTATTCGTTAACAATTTGTTGTACAATATCAGAAATAGAAATTTGTATAGTATCTTTAATTAACAAGTTATCAATATATATATTTAATTTTTCATCAGTAATTTTTAAATTAGGAAAAAAAATATCAATGCTATCTCTAATTAAATCAAATAATATTTTTTTAGAATCAGGATAAATATTCTTATTATTACCTATAATTTTCTTAATTAATTTTAATATTATTTTATCATTCATATAGTTATATAAATAATATATAACTATATTCTTAAATTAATAAAATACAATTATTTTACTCATCATCACTTATATTTTTTCTGCATATAGGGCATAAATTAGAACAATTTAATAACCAAGGTTCAATACATGAACAGTGAAAAAAATGTGTACAGTTTAAAATTTTAACTGTTTTTGAATCTTCATAATTTTCTTGACATATAGTACAATAATCTGAATTTTTTTCTAAAATATTTTTATCAACATCTAAAAAATTACAACTTTCAAGTAATTCAACTTCTTCTTTTAAAGCAATATGTGTTTCATCTGTTTGATTCATTATATTAGTAATTAAATTAGTTACATTTTGGATACTGTTATCATTTTGTAAATTAAATAAAATTGATAAATATGCAATGTCTGATAATAAATTAGAATTATTCAAATTATTTATATTATTAGAAACATCTAAATAAGGATTTATTAAATTATTAATTATTTGATTAAAATTATTAGATATACTAGTAAAACTATCATTTATTTCAGTGCCATCAGATCTAATTTGAACTATTCCAGATGTTAATCTATCTGTACATATAGCTTGACGGTAAACTGATTGATAAAATATATTAAAAGTATTTTCATATTCTGGTAAATTTACATCATAAAAAAATTTAATATGATATAATAAATTTATTAAAGAATTATCACGATATATATCTGCAATTTGTTCATATATAAATTTTAATACATCTATTTCATTTGTATTATATATATTAGAAATATTATAATTATCATAAAAAGTAAAAAAATAAGTTTCTCTAGCAATTGTAATTGAATCAATTATTTCAGTTGTATTATATAAATTAGAGCTTGTGTCTAAATTATTTTCACTCATTAATTATATTATATATTTTATTTTATTTATATATATTTAAGTACAATTTATTTAACTAAATCTGAAATATGTTTCTCTACATTTATTAACATCATCATCTGTTGTAATATTATTACAAATATATTCAAAAGTTTCTCCTTTTAATAATCTTAAAATAAAATTTATTGAATAAACACCACATTCTGAATTTTTAAATTGATGTCTAACTTGATTAAATTTAATAGATTTATTTTTTTTTTCAATATAATTTGGTTTTTCTGGATTCATAAATGATTGATCAGTCATTGAATCAGAATTTTCATTAGATTCATTAAAATTTCTCTTGTGATACCATTTTCCAATTCTATTAACTAAATTTCTAATTCTTTTTTTAGGTCTAGTACCATAAGAATCAAAATAATAAATTTGTCCTTTAATTAAATCAACAAACATAGAAACCCAATGTGATCCACTTTGCCAATGTTCATCAAAATTAAAAACAAAACCGAGTTTACTTTTTTTTTCTTGATTAATTAAATTATCAAAATTTAACTTGCGAATTCCATATTGTGGTAGTTCATCAAAATCAATAGGCACTGCACCAAAAAATTTAAAATCATTATATTTTTTTTCATATTGAGACATAATTTCATCTATGTTAGTTGTATTTAACCAAGTAAATTTACCTTGTGGACCTTGTGGTCTAAAAGTATTTTTTTGTGCATCTAAATCATTAAGTTCTTTAATAAAATCTTGTTTTAACCAACATATTTGATCATCACAAACATCCTTTAAACGATCTGTTAATTCTAAAACAAGATGTTTTTTATTTTTTTTAATTTCAATAAGTTTTCCATTAAATTTTTTTTCATTAATTTTCTTATTATATGCATCAGCCATTCTTATAAGAGAATCAAGACTGAAACATGATTTTTCTGAATATTTTTTTGATGGTGCACATTTTAAATCTTCATTATTTGGTTTAAAAGATTTAACCATTATTATAATATACTAATATATAATAAAAAAACTTACATAAATTTTATATTTTTTGTAACATTATCTATATATCCAACTATTTTATTTGAATTATCTTCTAAATTTTCAATAACAACTCCATTTGGTTTATCGTCATAATAATATTCTTTATTATTAAATATAATTTGTTTATATATTGGAATAAAATCTTTATTATCTTCTAAATCATCTATGATTTCAATATTAGTATTAAATTCAAGACTATTATTTTTTTTTTTTTTAAGTATTTTTTTTAATACTTGTTCACTGTCTAAATTGAATGAAGTTGCTATTTTTTTACTAATTTCTTCTTTTAATTTAACATGTTCTTTCTCAAGAGATTCATCTAGTTCTATTAATAGAGATTTCATTGATTCAGCATGTAAATCAATTTGATTAATTATTTTTTTAATAATTGTTTCTGATTTCATTTATATTATTGCTTATATTAATGCCAGTATTTAAAATATTCAATTTTTTGTTTTTAATAAAATAAAATTGTCAAATTAAAAATATATACTATTTTTATAATGAATTCAGGAATAGATAATTATAGGCGTACTAACGTTAATATACCTCAAAACAATTTAAATCCATCTGATTTTTATAAAAATATGGCTAATCAACAAAATTTTTATGAAAATGAATCTAATAATCATTCTACGTTTGATAGAAATGTAAACAAAAATTATCCATATTCTGTTGAACAAAGACCTATCTATCAAGATGAAGAAATAGATTCAAGAAATATATATGGATTAAATAATCAACCACCATCAAATAATCAAATACCATCAAATAATCAAATACCATCAAATAATCAAATACCATCAAATAATCAAATACCATCAAATAATCAAATACCATCAAA
>Ga0209550_10002515_pt1 | contig 17586 bp, 18 predicted proteins | sample LauGreSuBDMM15SN_2_FD_187567 | JGI IMG/M metagenome (GOLD analysis project Ga0209550, IMG submission 187567) | Freshwater lake microbial communities from Lake Michigan, USA - Su13.BD.MM15.SN (SPAdes) (version 5) | ecosystem: Environmental > Aquatic > Freshwater > Lake | place: Lake Michigan...
AGCAGTCGATGGCCACCGCACACGTCCAGATGGAACAGACCTTAAGTGGAAGCAAATCGGCGTAAAGGAAATCACCGATTCAAGAGAGCTTCCATTCTTTATCCAATGGCTAACCGAAGATCACCCATCAAAAGATGGCCTAACTGTTTCAAAGATTGAAAAGATTGTAATTTCCGATAAAGACCAACTATCTGATTCTTGGTTTAAAACTGAAATCCTAAACGGTTTAGATAAAATCTCAATTGATTGGGTAGACCCATCAAGCCAAGATGGCGAAACCGGAATAGTTTCCGTTCATCTGAGCACACCAAGTGGTTCGGTAGTTCTGGATTAAAGGTTGAGAATCAAATCCACAATTCGGGAAGACCCATCGCAATCAATAAAATTTTTACATTTTGTTCTTAACTCAGTCCGCAAACCGGCTTCAGATATTAGTTTGTCAATTAATGCAGCGTCGAATATCCAATTATTTAGAACCCTCTTGCCAATAGGCGCGGCAGCGCCCGAACTTTTTAGCCCATCATAAAAATTTTTTTGATTTTCAACTGCGCAACCAATACCAACCGCCATTTCTCTTGCAATAAATTCCAAACTTGTAGTACTCGCAGTTGTAAAGACTAAATCCGCCGTCTCGGCCAGAACATCTAAATCTGGGCCAATCTCAACCACTGAGAACCTATTATCAATCAGCGCTAGGCTAATATCGTGCGTAAACAAAAATGCTTCAAAAGAACAGCCGCTTTCACTCAAAATTAAAGCTAGGCTACTAACGAAATTGAATGGATCAGTTCCGCCACCAACTAATAGAATTTTTAGTTTTGAGCCGACTTCACGAGAATAAATTACTTTCTTGATCGTCTTGCGCAAGGGAATGTACTTTGGACCCGAGTAAAGATCCCCGCCAGTATCGATCAGCTGGCCCTCTGATAGATTTGGATGAATAACTAAATCTGCACTATACCTAGGGGTGGTAACATCAGAGATTAAGACAACTTTTTTCCAATTTAATTTTGAGATAAAACAATCATCTATATCCCTGGTATATGAATCGAAAACCAAAATATCTGATCCTGGGTCAGAGAAAAAATCTCCTACATTGAATAAAACTCTAGAGAAACCAAGACCAAGTATTCTATTTTCTAGCCACGGGATGCTTCCGATATCCCCAACAAAAATAACCTCTAGGTTACGAGAAATCATTTCTTCGGCAATTGCGGACAATCGCATCACATGACCCGTCCCAGGCCCCACGGCGGCTTCGGCATGTAATACATATCGCATAGGGGCTAAAGGTATGCTAAACCCATTAGATTGTGGAAATTCCACTCTAGATTCGGAGTCTAAGATGTCGCATCTCGATGGGGCTTCAATCTTAATTACTGGCGGCACTGGATCATTGGGAAAGTCTCTAGTTTCATATTTACTGAATGAAACTAAAGCTCGGCGGATAGCGATTTTTTCTCGTGATGAATTAAAGCAGCACCAACTAAGAAATCATTTTCAGAACGATTCTCGACTTCGTTGGTTTTTGGGCGACATCCGCGATCTAGAGAGATTGAAGCGGGCTCTACACAATGTCGATTATGTAATACACGCTGCGGCGCTTAAGCAAGTTGATACAGGCGAGTATAATCCTATGGAGTTTATAAAGACTAATATTCTAGGAAGTCAAAATGTAATTGATGCGTCGATTGAAGCTGGTGTAAAGCGAGTCGTGGCATTGTCCACGGATAAAGCGTCCTCACCAATTAATCTCTATGGCGCTACAAAGTTAACTGCAGACAAACTGTTTGTCGCGGCAAATAACTATAGTCACAGTTATGGAACATTGTTTTCGGTGGTTAGATATGGGAATGTGATGGGAAGTCGAGGATCTGTTATTCCATTTTTCCAAGACTTAGCAAAACAAGGTAAACCTTTACCAATCACCGATATGCGTATGACAAGGTTTTGGATAAGTATTGAAAAGGCTGTGGAATTTGTAATTGACTCTCTTCAAATGATGACAGGAGGGGAGTTGTATGTCCCAAAAATACCAAGCATGAAAATTGTTGACTTAGCGCATGCGGTATCACCCACTGCGACACTTATCGAAATAGGAATGCGCCCTGGCGAAAAGTTGCACGAAGAGATGATTTCAGCTGACGACAGCCGGAGGACAATTATTCTTGAAAATCGCTTTGTAGTTACGCCGGTGGTTGCTGAGTGGGGTTACAAAAACCCGAAAGGCGCAAGGATGCCAGTAGATTTTCCATACAGGTCTGACACAAATGAGTCTTGGATGACTACGAAAGAAATTGCAACTTTTATTGAGAACCTTTAGGTATAAGCATGATTCCATATGGACGCCAGTCAATAAATGAAGACGATATAACCGCAGTAACCGCTGCACTGAAAAGCGATTGGTTAACAACTGGTCCATTAGTCGAAAAGTTTGAACTTTTACTACAAAGCATAGTAGGTGCACCGTGTATTTCTGTTTCTTCTGGAACCGCAGCGTTACATTGCGCGTATGCAGCGATTGGCCTTGAACCCGGGGATGAAGTAATAACTCCCCCTATAACATTTATAGCTACTCAAGCGGCAGCTGCTTTGTTGGGTGCCAAAGTAGTCTTCGCAGATATCCAAAAAGATACTGCAAATATTGATCCAATTGCTGTTGCTGCAGCAATTACACCTAGAACTCGGGCAATAGTGGCTGTTGACTACGCAGGCCACCCAGCCGACTTAGATGAACTTAGGAACTTGGCTGATAAGCACGGAATTTTTTTAATTGAAGATGCATCGCACAGTATCGGGTCCACGTATAAAGGACGGCCGGTGGGCTCTATCGCGGACATAACAACATTCTCATTTTTTCCAACCAAGAATATTACTACCGGAGAAGGCGGCGCCGTTTCCTCCAAAATTCCGGAAATTCTGGAAAGAGCGAAAAAATTCTCAAGACAAGGCCTAATCCGAAAGCAGACTGAATTCATGATTTCCAGCGAAGGCCCCTGGCATCAAGAAGTTCATGAGTTCGGATTGAATTATCGCTTACCTGATATTTTATGTTCGCTGGGAATAAGTCAATTGAGTCGACTTGAAGAGTTTAAGAGTAAGAAAACCAAAGTATTTGATAGCTATAGTGAAATGTTTAGAGAGAATTCGGCTATTAAAACGCCAACCGTGAGGTCATATGTGGATGCAAATTGGCATCTATTCCCGATAAGAGTAAATCCACAAGATCGCCTAAGAATATTCAACTCTCTTAGAAATTTTGGTATAGGCGTGCAAGTGAATTACATTCCAGCCTACTGGCATCCCGTATTTAGGAATCTTGGTTACAATCCTGGAATGTATCCAGAAAGCGATAAGTTTTATTCTCAGGAAATTTCTTTACCGATGTTTTCAGATTTAACTATGAAGGAATTAGATTTTATTGGAACAAATTTATTGGCGATTGTTTAGTAATTTTTCAAGAATTATAAAGTCTCCTGCCTGACTTCTTTGCCTAAAACCAAGCCTAGTAAAGAGATTTCTTGAAATCATATTGCCAACATGAACTTTCGCAGTTAAGACATAATTTGGAAATATCTCAGCAATTACATCACAAGAAATTTGTAGTATCTGAGACCCATACCCTAAGTTTCGGAAATCAGGATTTATTAAGATACTAATCTCAAAAACATCTTTAGATTCGTTATATAAATCAAATCTAGACATTCCTATAGATAAATCACCGATGGTGAATATGAAGAAAGGCTCATCAGATAGTCTTTCAAGCCGCGAGGCTAGCCACGATACGTGGCTAAGCCAAGGAATCTCACTAGCATTGCCGGAATAGATTCTTGAAGACTCATCATTGCGCCACGCATACAAATCTTTTGCATCATCTATGGTCGCAAGTCGCAAAATAATAAGCATAGTATGTAAAGTATACTTTTGAAATGAATCCGAATACTCACGATCTGCTGTTTATTGCGGAAGTTTCCGCAAACCATCTCGGCTCATTAACACGCGCAAAGCAAATAGTTTTGGAGGCCGCTAAGGCTGGTGCCAACGCTGTTAAATTCCAAACTTACACTGCTGAAACCATGACTCTGGATATAGATAGTTTTAAGGTGGCTGATGATCATGAATTATGGGGTGGACGACGCCTTTACGAATTATACGAACAGGCGCACACTCCTTGGGAATGGCATTCAGAACTTTTTGAATTATGTCGAACTCTAAACGTAATTCCATTCAGTTCACCCTTTGATTTAACCGCCGTTGATTTTCTTGAGTCCATTAATGCGCCTATGTATAAAATTGCATCACTTGAAACCGGTGACCACCGCCTCATTAGGGCTGTAGCGGAGACCGGGAAACCTGTCATAGTGTCAACCGGCGCTACCGAACTAAGTGAAATTGAGGAACTAGTTGATGTCGTTGAAAAAACGGGAAATAAAAACCTTACTCTCTTGCTCTGTACCAGTTCATATCCATCAGACCCTTCAGACTCGCACTTAAGCCGAATTCATACTTTAAAGAAAAATTTCAATGTTAAAGTAGGGTTGTCTGATCACACTCTTGGAATTGGCGTAAGTATAGCTGCGATTGCAATGGGTGCAATGGCTATTGAAAAACACTTTACACTTTCTCGATTAGATGGCGGTGCGGATGCCGCATTCTCAATGGAACCTGATGAATTTTCACAACTGGTTATTGAGGGAAGATCTGCTTACAAATCTATTGGAGATCCAGAATGGAAAATGCAGGACTCCGAAAAAGAATCACGACGTCTTAGACGTAGTCTTTACATAGTTCGCGATGTTGATGCGGGAGAAAAAGTTTCTGAAGAAAACGTTCGTTCCATTCGCCCGAATGGAGGAGAAGCCCCAAAGCACTTGCCGAATATTTTGAACAAGACTTTCAATAGGCCATTATTAAAGGGCTCTCCCTTGAAGCTTGAATACCTAGATTAGGCATTTTCCTAATGAATATAGCAATAATTCCTGCAAGAGGTGGAAGTAAGAGAATCCCACATAAGAATATCAAACTCATGGGAGGTGTACCAGTCATCGCACATGCCATAAAAATAGCTTTAGAGTCCGAATTATTCAGCCAAATTTATGTGAGCACAGATAGTGAAGAGATTGCTAATATCGCAAAGGATTATGGTGCACTAGTACCCCAATTAAGAGAGGCCAATCTGAGCGATGATTACGCAACAACTATTTCAGTTATTTCTGATTCAGTTTCTAAACTTGATTCGGAACTCGCGGATTTAGAAAATATCTGCTGCATTTATCCAGTTACCCCCTTGCTAAAACCAGTAAGGATTGTTGAAGCGTATGAAATTTTAATGTCAAGAGATGTTGATTATGTATTCTCCGTAAAGAGTCATGAATCCAGTTTACTACGAAGTTTCAGGCTTGATTCAAGTAATCAACCAGTTATGATTTCAAGTTCAGATGAATTTACTAGAAGTCAAGACCTTCAAAATCTTTATCAGGATGCCGGTCAATTCTATTGGGGAACTAAAACCGCTTGGAAAAGTCTTAGACCGATATTCAGCGGAAAATCATCGGTAATAGTATTGGACAAATGGGAAGCAATCGATGTTGACACATTAGATGACTGGAATATCGTTGAGGGGTTGCTATCCTTTCGCTCTAAGTAATTTTGGGGGAATCATGAATCAAGAGGAATTTTGGGCAGGACGCTTCGGAACGGAATATATCGATCGAAATCAGGATGACGCTTTATTGTCTTCTAATATTCACTTCTTTTCGAACATTCTGGCGAGAATCCCAAATAAGCCAAAGTCAATAATCGAGTTAGGCGCTAACGTTGGAATGAATATCAAAGCCCTGCAGGGATTACTGCCAAAATCAAGTTTTTCAGGTGTAGAGATTAACAAATCAGCGTGCGAACAGCTACAAGCGTTAAATTGCGTAGTCCATAATCTTTCGATCGCAAACTTAAACATAAAAGAAAAATTTGATTTAGTTTTAAGCAAAGGGGTATTAATACATCTAAATCCAGATGATTTGAATAGCACTTACAAAAAGATGTACGACTTGACCAACGAATGGGTCTTGATAGCTGAGTATTACAATCCACTTCCTGTAGCAATTGAATATCGAGGTCATTCGGATAAACTCTTTAAGAGAGATTTCGCAGGAGAAATGCTAAGTAAGTTCACCGACCTCGAATTAGTTGCCACCGGTTTTGCATATCATCTTGGCCCTTTTCCGCAGGATGACATAACTTGGTTCTTGATACGTAAGTGCTCTCGATGATTCAATATTGTACAAACTGTTTACTCCCGTCCACAAAACCTGACCTGATGTTTAATGCTGACGGAAGATGCTCTGCCTGTTTAGCATTCGAAAATAGAAAGTTTACCGATTGGGAAAACAGAGAAAAAGAATTTGTCAAAATTTTAAATCGCTACAAATCTGTTGATAAGAGTACATGGGATTGTATCGTTCCCGTATCTGGCGGAAAAGATAGCACAGTTCAAGTGCTCAAAATATTAGAACTTGGCTTCAATCCGCTCTGTGTAACTTCTAGCACCTGTCATTTATCGGACTTAGGGCGAGAGAATATTGAGAACATTAAGAACTTTGGGGTGGACTACATCGAAATTTCTCCCAACAGAAAAATTCGCAAAAAGTTGAACCGAATTGGACTCGAAACGTTGGGGGATATCTCATGGCCCGAACACTTGGGTATTTTTACGATACCTGTTCGTGCTGCTGTTGAGTACAAGGTTCCCTTACTTATCTGGGGTGAGAACAGTCAAAATGAGTATGGAGGGCCAGCAGTTGCACAACAATCACCAGTCTTGAACCGTAGATGGTTGGAGGAGTTTGGAGGACTCCTCGGAATGAGAGTTTCGGACCTGCCCGACCTGTATGGAATTGATTCGAGAGATCTAATCCCATACGAATATCCTTCAGATCAAGAATTGGAAAGAGTTGGAGTCACGGGACTCTTTCTTGGCCACTATTTTGAATGGGATGGGCTTTCTAACTACATAACGGCTCAAGCTAATGGGTTTAAAACCTTTGGGCGGACAGTCGAGGGATCCATAGTTGACTATGAAAACTTGGATAATTTGCAGACAGGCATCCATGACTATTTTAAGTTTTTGAAGTTTGGTTTCGGTAGGGCTACAGATATTGCCTCTTTACATATCAGGCGTGGGAGAATGACGCGTTCTCAAGGTCTGGAACTAGTTAGAAAACACGACGGGAATTACCCACAAACTTATTTAGGGGTCTCGTTAGAAGAGGTCATTTCGCCGCTAGGTCTATCTATAGGTGAATTCGACAAAATTTGTGATAGCTTCACGAATAAATCACTATTCTTACATGATAAAAATGGATTATTAATAAAACAAAATAATAAATCTCTAACCAAAATAAATTATGATAATTGAAGTTGAAAATTGCACATTTCAATAGTCGACATTGGCATCAATAACTCACGTTCTATCGAAAGAGCATTTAGAAACCAATTAGAGTCAATTGACACCTTATCCATTCTTGAAATACCCAACTCTGATTTCAACTCAAGCGACCTAATTGTAATTCCGGGCGTTGGTAATTTTGGAGTCGCGATGGGTAACCTAAGAAAAGTAGGGTTCCATGATCAAATAAAAGCTGCTGGCAATGCAGGCAGGAAAATTGTGGGAATATGTCTTGGAATGCAACTGCTTTTTGAGAGTAGTGAAGAATCACCAGGTGTAGATGGTCTTGGTTTAATACGAGGCTCATGCAAAAAGTTGACCTCATCAATTTCACCTAGAGTGCCTCATGTCGGTTGGAACGGAGTTAATCCAGAGTACCCCAATTCACATTTTGGAGCGCTATACGAAAATAAGGATTTCTATTTCGCTCATTCGTTCCATGCCAATCCGATAGATAATAGTAATATTCTTTCAGTAACTAATTTGGAAAATGCGAACATCGTCTCATCCGTGTTACATCAAAATATACTAGGATTCCAATTCCATCCCGAGAAAAGTGGTAATACAGGTAAACGACTGTTAAATGAAGTCTTAGTTTGGGCGAGAAATGAAAATTAGAATCATCCCAACAATTTTGACGGACGGTTTAACTGTGGTGAAAGGTGAAAAATTTAACAACTGGCGCACGGTTGGGAATGCGGTAGCGCACGCAAGACTATTTTCGCAACGAAATGTTGACGAGTTAATGTTCTTGGATGTGAATTGTCGGTCAAATAGCACCCATGTGAGCGTCAAAATGATAGAGGAGTTTTCTTCGATTTTAGAGGTCCCCTTTTCTGTCGGAGGCGGGATTAATACACTTGAGGATGCGAGAGCGTGCATTCGATCAGGGGCAGAAAAAATTGTTATTGGAACCGCTGCAGTGACCAACCCACAGTTAATTTCTGAAATAGCGGACGAATTTGGAACTCAAGCGGTAATCGTCGCCGTTGATGTCGGTCAAGATTTGGAAGATTTCGTCTTTACAAACTCCGGGAAGGTAATTTCAAGCGTTCGAGCTATAGATCTTATCACTGAACTAGAACAACTTGGGGCTGGTGAAATTCTATTGCAGTCTCCAGAGCGCGACGGAACACTTACGGGAATGAATGCGGATGCTATTCGGGGTGCATTAAATCTAACAAACCTCCCTTTGATCGCGTCAAGTGGAGTGTCATCGTTATCAGATTTTTATTCGATTGCGAAGCTGGGCGTAAGTGCTATTGCGGCAGGCGCCATATTTCAATTTACTCAAACAACCCCAAATCAGGTTCGGGATTATCTAAAAGACTCAGCAATCGAAGTGCGAAGAACTTGAAAAATTTTTTTAACCTAGCGGCGAAAAAGATATTGGTAATTCCATACTTAGCAAACGAACACGTTTTTGAGTACCTCTGGGAAGTGATTCAATACGAAACTGAACATCTAAAACATGAACTAATCATCATTGACTGGGACCAAAAGTTCGAAATTCCTGAATACCTGTCAGATGAAGCGTCCGATACCCGAAAATTCTTTTTCGAAGCGCTGGAGAAGAGATACTCTACGAATATAAGAATAAAAGTACCAGACTTAGTTAAAAAACGACACGAAAAATTAGATGCAACATTGTTTAATACATTGAGTCCTGAAACTCAGCGTTCACTAAACTCCGTAGCGGCCACTCAAATATTTAATTGTGAGAATTTTGAAATTTTTGCAAATAAATTTAACAAAATGGAACCCTATTTTTATTCATATAAGGCGACAAAACAAATCCTGATAAGAGAGATAGAAATAGAGAAACCCACCGGGGTAATTCTTCTAAACGGTCGATGGCCAGATCAGGTGGCAATTTTAGAGGCTGCTAAAAGCTACGACCTAAGCATCAATATAGTTGAGGCGGGTGAACCGACCACAAACCGATGGTTTTATGAAGAATTTCAGACCACTGATTACGCACGATTTGATCAATTTCTTTACCAAAAATATATGATGAGAGTTGATGCCGACAAATGGTTTGAGTATGCCAAAAAATGGCAGACACAGCATTCGACTTTAAAATCCGTAAACAAGCATCTAAAAATAGTCCCAACTCTGAAAGAAAATCGAAATAGAGAGAGAAAGAAATATGCTTCGATTTTTACTAGTTCGATAGACGAATATTTTTCAAACTTGGAATTTGACCATCGGGGGTGGGGCAGTCAAGAGCGAGCAATTAACAAAGTTGCTTCGCGGTTGAATGAAGAAGGCTATGAAGTTGTCGTTCGCCTGCACCCTAACCTTGCGAATAAATCATGGGTCGATATTGTGACAACCTTCGAACGGATACGAAAAATTAAGGCAGAAATTATTCTTCCGTGGGACGAATTTTCTTCGTACAACCTAATTGAGGAGTCTGATTTAGTTATAACCTGGGGATCTACGATTGGGCTTGAAGCACTTTATCTGGGGAAAAGGGTTATCTACCTTGGTCCCACTATTTATGAAAGCATCTTGTCTGAATCAAATTTAAATGATATAGATTTAGATAGATTTGATTTTAATTCGGTTCCCATAATCTCTGATGAAAGAATAAGTGCTGCAATTTATCTATCAAGAAATTGGGGCCGTATCATCTCTATTGGAAATCCAATTGTGAAATTTCTAAACTCACGGATGAGGATTGAAAGCCGAGTAACTATCTTGACCAAAACTAGTTTCTATTTCAAAAAAATATCAGATATTTTTCTAAGATTTGAACAAACATCACCCAATAATCTAGCCTTAGTACTTAGCAAAGTATTACCAAGGGGCCTCTTACCAAAGACAATAAAGCTTTTCCTTTATCTTTACATATACAAAAAACGCGCGAAGGGAATGATCAGGCTTAAGTCGGAAATACGTTAGAAAAAATTTTTGTAAGAATTGCATACTCAAAGCAATATATACAGTTCTGGTAGTACAATAGTTGGTCAAGCAAACAATTTTTCAAAGGACAATAATTCATGCCGATTTTGATTGTTGTGCCATATCAGTCCTCATTTCAATGGAGTCTTGCTCTTGAAGTCGCTTGTAATTTACGCAGTAATGGCGAGGAGGTGCACATCCTCGATATTCAGATCTCGAATGTCCGGTCAGCTAAATCAATTCTCAGGAGACTAGCAGGACATCAATTTTTAAAGGCTAAAGTAATCGAAAAGTTAACAGATATGGGAATTTCATATAGTTGTTACCGGAAAACCAGCTTTTTCCACTGGAGTCCTTCAATTTTTGGGAGAGACGGGCGACTCAATTTAGCCGATCGATTTGTAAGAATATGTGCGGCAAATGTTGCCGACACTTTAAGGACTTCAAAAATAGATCGTGGCATCAAAGTTAGGAGAGAATTCTGGTGGCAAATTTTGGAAGCCAAAAAAGTCGAAGAAATTCTAAAAGATTTTAATAAAAAGGATATTAGAAAATACGACTCTGTTTACACGGTAAATGGGCGGTACACGCGAAACCGTATGGTTAGAGAGTTTTATAAAGATTTAGGTCGTGAGGTGACAATAATTGAAGTAGGCTCAGGTCAGTCTTTTACGCTTTGGAGTAACGCTCAGTCCATGAATGAATTAGCCGATAAGAGTTTGGCAATGTGGAATTCCTGCGCCGATCCCAATAAAGAACGTAATAGCGTTACGTACATGAAAGGGAGACTGTCACTAATCGGCGGCGATAATGCAACCTTCAAACAAAATATGTCATATGGTTCCATTCCAAATCTACCAAAAAATAAAAAAATATGCACATTTTACTCCACGTCTCAAATTGAGTTCTTATACTTGTCGGATCGGATCCCATCAGAGGACTATCAGAGTCAGCAAGAAGCAGTTGTTGATTTATTAGAAACTCTTGGGCCAGATTGGCATGTTGTAGTTCGCCGTCATCCTTTTGGAAATGGCAACAAATTTGGCGATGACGAGGGTGAACTTTGGATGCCCCTACAGGTCTACGAAAATATATCGTTTATCCAACCAGATGAGAGAGTGGATTCATATGCTCTTGCCAAGAAATCTAATTTAGCGGCACATTTTGGTTCTTCAATCGGAGCGGACTTAATTTTTATGAATGCAACACCCGTGATCAGCATGGGACCGACCGAATGGGAATACGCTGAAATTGACACAAAAGTACGTAATCATTCCCAGTTGATGCGGTTTTTAACTTCACCATTGAAAACCAGAGATTTTAAAAGTATTTTGCCCTGGGCACATTTTTATAAAAATCGAGGAGTTAAGTTTAAATATGTTGTCAAAGACGTCAACGGAGATCTGTCGCTCCGGAGCGAACTTCCAAAATCAACACACAAAGAAATAATCAATTCGCGGATGCCAGAATGATAGTGAATAATAATCCAATAGAGAGAAAAGGATATAAATGAGAGTCCTAGTTACCGGATCTGCTGGATTTTTAGGGTCACATCTTTGTGAACAGCTATTGCTCGAAGGTAACGAAGTTGTTGGATTGGATAACTACTACACAGGTGATAAACGGAATTATGCAAATTTTATTAAACATAAAAATTTCGAGTTTATTAGACATGATGTTGTTAATCCAATTCAACTGGAAGTCGATTTCATAGTGAATTTAGCTTGCCCAGCCTCGCCGGTTCACTATCAAAAGAATCCAGTTAAAACATTACAAACTAGCGTATTGGGCATGACGAACATGCTTACTCTGGCAAAAAATTTAGGGATTGGAATTTTTCAGGCATCAACTTCAGAAGTCTACGGCGATCCCATGGTGAGCCCCCAACCAGAAACATATTTAGGAAATGTAAATCCTATAGGGATCAGGGCGTGTTACGACGAAGGAAAACGTGTAGCGGAAACCCTCATGTTCGATTATCACCGACAATATGGAACAGCAATAAAAATTGCAAGAATTTTTAACACGTATGGGCCACGCATGCAGATTGATGATGGAAGAGTTGTGACTAACTTTATTGTTCAAGCCTTGCGAGGTGAGAATATTACGATATACGGAAATGGTTCTCAAACGAGATCATTTTGTTATGTAACAGACCTAATTTCAGGAATAATTAGATTGATTGGCAGTAGTAGTGAAATTACAGGACCCATAAACTTGGGGAATCCTTTTGAGTTCACCATGCTCGAATTAGCAAGTCTCGTTCTTGAGATAACAGGGTCAGATTCAAAAATAGACTTTCTAGAATTACCCGCCGACGATCCAAAACAGCGAAAACCAGATATCTCAAAAGCAAAAAATTTACTGGGGTGGGAACCCAATGTTCATTTGAGTGATGGGCTGAAATTGACGGTTGAGGACTTGCGGTCCAGAGTCTAATTAGACCTTAAAAATCTTTCCGTTACCGAACTGGGTGATTTGGATTGAGACACGACACTTTTTCTAACCCTGGACATATTCAAGGACCTCATGTGACCAAGGCTCATATAAAGTAAATCAGTTGAAAGAAAAATTGGTGCGTTGATCCCCAATGCAAACTCAGCAAATTTTCGATTAATTAAATAACAGTGAGCCCCGGCTCGAATATCATTCAAAACAAAATCCATTGGAATACCTGTCTGTTCACGGATGAGAAGCCTTGAAAAAAACTTTCTTCTTTTTAATAGTGGAATTTCTGAAGCTAACGCAAGCCATTTCAAAAAAAAGTCTTGTGAATTTTGAGTTAAAATACTTATGCTGTTCAACGGGGAAGTCTTAAGGTATCCTATCTGAACAAAATCAAATTTATATAGCAACGATTTTTGAATAACTAATTTCAACTTATCCCAACTCTTGACATTAAAGTCGTCTTCTAAGATCAATGCAAATTGATCCGAAGAAGCAAGAAAGCGTTCCATTGCTTTCTTATGTGACAGCCAGATTGCTGTAACACCCAAAGTGCAGCGAGTGTCATCAAAAACTGCGGCATCCTGGATCGCGCTCACGCGTTGGAAATTGAAATGTGAAGAAGAGAATTGTTTCTCCACCGAAAGCCATCTATCCTTCCTATCGTCTAAATTTATGATGTAGGCTTGCATTTACATATTATGAGGGAATAAACCAAAAAAATGAAGTTCCGCAACAGCGTTCGACGGGCTTTACTATCCGTGAAGTTGTCGATAGATACAGCAAAGTGGCGTTTTACCAAGGCTAGAACGCCAAACTACTTCGAATATGTGGTTGAAATGTTAGTGGTGATTGATCAGAAATATTCGGAACTCGCAAAGATTGCCTGCTTAAGTTTTCTACATCACCACCCTAACGCCAAAATATTAATTAATTGTGATTTAAAAAATGCAACAATTCTAAGAAATTTACTTAACCGGGAAATAGTTTGTGGTTGTATTGCATTAAATGTAATAAATTTGCGCGATAAATCGTGGCAACAAGAGAAGCTAGAATTAATCTTACGAATGTCAGGCACTTTCAAGATTTTCATGGATGCAGATCTCAAATGGAATGGTCAGTTGGGTAATATCAATAAACCTAAAGTTTTTACAATAGAGTTCGCGTTTCGCGAGAAGTCACCATTCAGGGAGTTAGAAAATAAACTAAGCATTACTTTTCCAGGTCAGATATATATGATGAATACATCGTTTTTGACATTCAATGGCCGCGGTCTTCCAGCAGGTGTCGGTTCCGGGGCCTTAGAGATGCATTCAACTTTTACGGATTTATTGAAGGCATGTGATATTGCCAAGTCGGATGAACCTCAATTGATTCGAATGAGTGAGCAGATTGTGCTAAGTGTTTTTTTCAGCAAATTGGGATGGTTCGCGGAACCACTGAAAGAGATAGATGTCTTTAAAGATGGAAAATTTGTAGAATCCAGTTATTATGGTGCATCTGGTGGTCAATTCTACTAAATCTTATTTAGTACCCTCTTTTTCCAATAAGGCATCCACAATTCCGGTATTTGAAGCGGTTCAAAACTTAAATCTGATTCAGATTTACAAATTATTTCTTTTAGGTAAGGTTCCGTCCATTCATTTACAAACTTGATTGGCAAATTCAAAGTAGATAGAAAATCAGTCCAAGAATTTTTTTGAATTATTGGCCACTGCCCTCGATATAAAGACTCCCAAAGCCTGTGTGTGTCCACCCCGTTTCCCCTGGGCGCGACGATGTACTTGAAGCCTCTTGAATAATTGACATAGTCACCAACGTCTGCAAAACCTCTGAAGACTTCCCAAGGGCCGGAGATATTTTCAAAATATTCAACTATCGTATTTCGTATTACATGTGTGTTTCCGAATGGCCCAATCATCACTTTATCATTCATCCTAAATTGCGATTGATGTGAAAGTAATCTCGTATTACCATTTCGCCCAAAACGCAAATTCTCAACTCCAATTGGTATGGTGCTAATCATTTCCGATTCACCCATGGAATTATTCTGCAAGAAAAAATGTCTCAAACTCTTAGGTAAATTATTGCTGATTTTGGTGTGTTCAAAATCGCTATTCCCAGCAATAATTACTTTACAGTTTAAATATTTAGCGTGTTCTGACAGAAGCTCTTCTAGATTTTCCCCTTGCAAGAAAACTATCTCGGCGGTGTACAGATACTTTTTAAAGTTTCCAAAATCGCGCAAGAACGGAGGTTTAAATTCAACGTCTGCAATTGAGGAAAACGCATCCCCTGAAATGAAAGGCCATGAATTTTTTCTCCAATTCCAAATTCTTTTGGCGTAAATAGATGACACTTCCATCTTTGTAGGCCGGTAAGTGTCCTTAACCCTCAAAGAATTATTCAACATAATGCGATATTGTACCAACGTGTTCTACTCAGCTACTGAATTAACTCGATGCTTCGGTGTAAATTTTGAATACGTGCTGCATGTCGGGGCGCATGAAGCAGAAGAGTTGGAAGATTACATATCGGCTGGTGCAAAACATATTTATTGGATTGAGGCGCAAATTGACAAAGTTGAGCATTTAAAAGACAGGTTAGATCCGGAGAAAAATTCAGTTATTTGCGCAGTAGCCTGGAATGAAATAGGAATTCCATTAAAACTAAGGATTGCCTCTAACTCAGAATCTTCTTCCGTTTATAAAATGTCGGAACATTCACGCCTTTATCCGAAGATCACAGAGCTATCTTCAGTCGAAATGATAAGCACAACTCTTGAGTCGATAGTACCTTCAAATTTCAATCCAACGTTTCTTAATTTGGATATTCAAGGATCTGAACTTAATGCCCTAAAAGGTTTTGGGAGTAGATTGCTTGGGATTGACGCAATCTATTCGGAGGTTAATAAATCTGATCTTTACTTGGGGATCCCACATTTCGACGAAATTACAAGTTATATGAAAAATCTTGGATTTAGTTTGGCTTCAGTCAAATGGTGGAAGCTGGACGGGTGGGGCGATGCGCTATACCTTAGGGAGAGTTTACATACCAAAAGACGAATAAAAAGCGTCATCCTAAGAAAGATTTATACTGGAAAATGGCATTTACAAAATTCTATTCGTATCATATTCAAGCGATAATTTTAAAAATTTTTCGCCGGAGATTTCCTTGACAATAGCGTAATCTCTTAAGTAAGAGCAATACTTTCCATTCTAAAGAAAATTTTAGATGCGAATTAGATTCATCGATAACTCTCGACATTACACGCAATAGTAATCTTTTATTGCGCTCGCCAACAACATAATTCGCGTGGAAAATATGTGGTTTGGATGCAAATAGGCCTGGGAACAAGCTTTTTTTAGAATAAGCGTTAAGTAAAATTCCTACTGGGAAACTCAACTGAGGTAAAGGGCTAATCCAAATTGGAAAACCTGCCGTTAAATAGTAAGTCGATATAACATCGTCATCACCGATCTTTTCACCGTTGTTCGTTCCACTTAAATGTAGTGAGTGGCAGTCTGTCAAAAGTTTCCGAACTTCTTCTGAGTAAACCAAAGAAACCAACCCCATGCATAGCTGCGGTTTGCGTGGGTCACTCGTCGCATCTTGAATTAGCACTTTTGCGTGGGGTGCAACGGTGTGAAAATCCCTTAAAATAGTTACAACATCCGAGATCCACAGTACATCTAGATCGGAATAAATTATATGATTGAAACCAAGATCAAAAAGTTGAATGAAGAGTTCCCATTTAAAGGCCACTAATCTAAAAAATTCGATCTGTTGAAAGTCCTTGTACTTCTGTTCGGTAGGCATTCGGCTATTAACCTCGGGAACTAATTTACGGTAGAAAAGTCGCTCCGATGAAGGCAAATCGTACAAATCTTTCTCATCGAAGTAACCAATTATAATGTTCGCTGATGAATTAGTAAGAACGCTTTCAATCGCAGCGGATGGAAGATCAACTATTCTGTTTATAACCAAGAATACGACCACCGTTTCATCAAGTCTTGTAATACAACTAGGATCACGAAGGTTCAAAATCGCAACTCCATTCATAACTTTTTAAAACGACGGAAATTGGCTACGCTGGCCTACAAGTAGTATAAAGTAATTATCATGAGAGAAATGGAATTGATCTCCAGTGAGTTGACCGTTGTTGTACCTGTGTCTAATATGGCTGGGAAACTCGCTAATTTATCTAAATGGCTCGTAGCATCTTCAAGTTCACCGAATATTCGGGTTATCTTGGTTCACGACATAAAAGATGATTTAACTTCGGCTGAGCTTCAATCTTTGGCTTCCAACTGCAGCAAGGTAAAACTAATCGAGGGCTATTTTGGAAATCCTGGAAGGGCAAGAAATGAAGGCTTCAGACACGTAAAAACAGAATGGGTAACATTCTGGGATTCCGATGACATACCCATCTGGGAAAAGTATTTGGAAATAATTTTAAGCGTAAATGATGAGAACATCGCGATTGGCGAATATTCAGTTCAAAATGTAATGGATCAGACCGTGAAGCACCACCGAATAGGCGGAACAAGTCACAAGAAATTGCTGGATCATATACTAAAAAATCCAGGTGTATGGCGTATGGTTTTTCGCACTTCGAAAGTTGGTGCAACAACTTTTGCAGAGACAAAAATGGGCGAGGACCAGTACCTTCTGTTCAATATTAACTTGAGTAAAGAGAAGCTATTTGTTTTCAAGGAAAATATCTATTTTTATCTAACCAACCAGGAATCGCAGTTAACCAAATCTCCGGATGCGGCCGATGAATTATT
>Ga0209550_10002516_pt1 | contig 17586 bp, 15 predicted proteins | sample LauGreSuBDMM15SN_2_FD_187567 | JGI IMG/M metagenome (GOLD analysis project Ga0209550, IMG submission 187567) | Freshwater lake microbial communities from Lake Michigan, USA - Su13.BD.MM15.SN (SPAdes) (version 5) | ecosystem: Environmental > Aquatic > Freshwater > Lake | place: Lake Michigan...
CCGGAATGACAATGACAAGCAGGTTGAGGAGGGCAGCCTCACTGCAAAAGCTGGATAGCAGCCCCGCACTCAGGACGCAGCCCAATGCTCAGATTTGCAGCCCTGCGATCAGGCGTTAGCCACCTGGCTGGGGCCTTCGCGAAACGAGGCCGCTAGGGCCACGGCTTCTTTCACGTCCACACAAATGCCGTCGGCACCCAAACTGCGGGCGTCATGTTTTTGCAGAGTGAAGATGGGACCGCCCAACAGCACGCCGGGTTCGGGGTTGCCCGATGCGGCCTTGAGGGCGCGGATCAGGCCGGGAAGGGCCTTGAGTTGCGTTTCGGTGGCACACGAGATACCAATGACGTCAAACCACTCGTTGTTGACCGCGTGCACCAGCTCTTTTTCGGAGACCGAAATTTCGATAACCACATCCCAGCCGGCTTTGCGGAAAAAGTCGGACACGATGGTCATGCCCAAAAAATGCTGCGAGCCTGGGGCCGAGGCCAACATGATGCGCTTGACATCGCCACCCAGTTGCGGACCGTTTTGGTATTCGAAGCCCAGGCGGTGTGTGATCTCGTGCATGCGCACCAGGCCACAAGTGACTTCGGTGAAGTCGCACAGATCTTGATCCCACATCTGGCCCAGCTGCCGCGCAGCAGGGGCGATCAGATCCAGAAAAATCCGGTCGGTGGTGACGCCCTGGTGCAGCAGCTCGTCGACGAATTGAGTGGTCTCGCTGGCCTGACTGGATTTGCTAAGGGTCACAAACGCGGCCAGTTGTTTGGGCGAGATACCAGGGCCCAGAGAGGCGGTGTCAGCTTCGGGCTGTGAGACCCGGTGCGCTTGCACCAGGCGAGGAATGATCTGGGTCTCGATGGCCTCGGTCAAAGACCTTTTGCACTCTTCCTGTGCATTCAAGGCATCGGCGTTGTTGGTCTGCGACCGAAAGGAGCTCAATTGTTGTCCCAGGGACGACATGAGCGTGAGCAATGCGCTTGTGTGTGCCTTCAGCGGGTTGAAGTGGAAGCCCGGTAAATTGAGGTACATGGCGAAGTCCAAAAGTGTGTTTTGACCTTAACCCTTTCAATAGTTCCTCGCAAGGCTTTAGGCAGCTGCTTGACTAGGGGTTATCACCTGTATGACGTGTTCATTGAGGTCTTTGGCAACCAATTACAGTTTGTGGCGCATGGTGTGACCCGAGCGCGAAGAGATGTGGCCCACTACGGGGCCAGGCAGCGGATCTAACGTTCTCGCATTAAGCCTTTGAGCCCGGGGCTTACCAGCGGATGCCGCGAGTCTTGAGCAGTTCGATAGCGATGTCCGGTCGGTCAGTCACCAAGCCGTCCACACCCAAGTCCAGCATCTGGCCCATGGTTTCGCGGTCGTTGACAGTCCAAGCCAACACTTTGAGGCCCAGGCTTTGGGCCTCGCGCACTTTCTGGGCGTCAAGCTCGCGCCAGAACGATGACCAGTGCGTGCCGCCAGCGGCCTTGATCATTTTGGGCACCGAGCCGTGTTGCGCGTGCTGAAACCCCGCAGTCCAGGCCGAGGGCTGGCCTGACTTGATGCCCAGGTTGTCCAGCGCCGCCAGTTGGGCCGTGATGTAAACCGTGGGCATGCCGGGGGCGGTTTTTTGCACGGCCTGCAGGGTGCGCCAGTCGAACGACAAAATTTGTACCCGCTCGGTCATGCCGTGGTTCTTGATCTCCTGCAGCAGCAGCTGGACAAACCGCTCAGGGTCGGGCGTTTGGTCGGGGCGCTGTGGCGTGATCTTGGTTTCGATGGCGAATTTGACTTGGGTGTTGCCTTGTGTCTTGACCAGCTCGAACAGGTCTTTCAGACGGGGAATGCGCACGCTGTTTTGGCCCTTTTGCGCTGAAAAAGTCTGGGCGTAGCGCGTTGTCGGGTTGATGCGTCCGACATCGTAGCTTTGCAGTTGTTCAAAGGTCAGCTGCCGGATGTCAGGGCCTTTGCTGCCCAGAAAGCGGCCTTGGGCATCGCGGGTGATGTCGGGGTTCAAAGCCGGATCGTGGCTGATCACCAGGACATCGTCCTGGGTGACCACCACGTCCAGCTCGAGCGTGGTGACACCCATTTGCAGTGCCAAGGCCAATGAGGGCAGGGTGTTTTCGGCCAGCAGGCCGCGTGCACCCCGGTGGCCTTGCAGGTCGATGGTCCGTTGTGCCAAGCAGGGCAAACCCGCCATGAGCAAGGCCCAGCACATGAGCGCTCGGCCCCCGAATCGTTTGAAATACATGGCCAGTCCTTGTGTTTTCTGAGAGGCGGGTTCAGGCCGTGGTTTGAAATTGATCGGCGTTTTTGCCTTTGAAGGGGGCGTAAAAGCTTTTGATCGCGGCCATGTCGGCGTCTATATCGCCGGTGGGCGTGAACACCGGGCCCAGGCCGCTGCGGCGGGTGCTGTAGTCCATGAAGGCCATCACGATGGGCACTTGGGCTTGCTGGGCGATGTAATAAAACCCGGTTTTCCAGTAGCGCGTTTTGCTGCGCGTGCCCTCAGGTGGCACGATCAATTGCACCGGGCCTTGTGCTTGCGCCAGTGCTTGTGCAGAGGCCGCGACCAGGTTGGTAGATTGTTCGCGGTTGACCGCAATGCCGCCCAGCCAGCGCATCAGGGGGCCAAACGGGAATTTAAAAATGCTTTGTTTGCCCATCCAGTAAGGCGTCAGGCGCAGGGCAAAGGCCACCATCAGGGTGTAGGGCAGGTCCCAGTTGCTGGTGTGTGGCGCTGCAATCAGCACACTTTTGTGACCTGCGGGGGGCAAGGCCCCTTCGACACGCCAGCCCTTGAGGCGCAAGAAACCGATGGAAAACCAGCGCAGCAAGGTGTTGACGACCGGGGTGGTGAAGATGGTGCGGTGCATGAACTGAGAGTATGGCTCAAGCATCAGGACATTCACTGGCTTGCAACAGGATGATGCCGATTTTTTGTGGCGGGTTGTGGCGCTGGAGGTGACACGATTGATCCGGCCTCTTGAAGTTTGAATGGACTCTGTATTTGCCAGCCATATGGCGTTTTTTGGCTGTGGGAGCCCACCCCTGTGGGCGATGGTGTGTAGGGGGGTGCTGTTGAGGGCGTGTTCCACGCCTATCGCCCAAGGGGTGGTCTCCCACAAAAGTGCAGCGCCTCACTCAGCCTTGGCGCCCGAGTCTTTGACGGCCTTGGCCCAGCGTGGCATTTCGGTGCGCAGGTGAGCCGCATATTCGGCGGGTGTGCCGCCCAAAATCTCAGCGCCTTGTGCCGCCAAACGGGCGCGCAGGTCGGGGTGGGCCAGCGCCTTGTTCACTTCGGCGTTGAGCTTTTGCACGATGTCAGCAGGCGTGCCGGTGGGCACCACGATGCCTTGCCAAGCGGCGGCATCAAAACCGGGCATCCCCGATTCCGCCAGCGTGGGCAAGTCAGGCAACAGGGTGGAGCGCTTGATGCTGGTCACCGCCAGACCGCGCAGGCGGTTGTCGCGCACATAAGGCAAGACTGTGTTGATGGTGTCGATCATGAACTGCGTTTGACCTGCTGCCAGATCCACCAGGCCCGGCGCACTGCCTTTGTAAGGAATGTGTTGGGTCTGCACGCCGGTTTGGCTGGACATCATGGCGCTGGCCAAATGCGTGATGGTGCCGGTGCCCGAAGAGCTGTAGTTCAGCGCACCGGGGCGCGACTTGGCCAAGTCCAGAAACTCCTTGACGCTGCGTGCGGGCAGCGATGGATTGACCACCAGGACCATGGGCACGCTGGCCGTCAGGGCTACGGGCGCGAAGTCTTTCAGGGTGTCGTAGTTGACCTTGCCGTACAAGGCAGGGCCAATCACGATGGCCGATGTGTTGTAAAAAATCGTGTAGCCATCGGGCGTGGCTCTGGCGGCCAATTCTGCGGCCAGGTTGCCCCCCGCGCCGGGCTTGTTGTCCACGATGACTTGTTGGCCCAGTTGCTCGGACAGGCGTTGTGCCAACACCCTTGAGACCAGGTCGGTGGGGCCGCCGGGCGGGAAGGCGATGATCATGCGCACCGGGCGCGTGGGCCAGCTTTGCGCCCACACGCTGGTGGCCATGAAAGCCAGCAAAAGGCCGGTCAAGAAACGACGGTGGATGGTCATGAACAAACTCCTTAGGAATTGAATTGGTCGAGCACTTGGCCGGGTCCGTGTGGGTGGTCCACATAGTCCTGACCGTCGTGTACTTTCACACCATTGACCCAGACGCCATGCACCCCTGTGGCTTTGCGCACCATGCGCGTGCCGCCGCCAGGCAAGTCTTGGCGGGGCAATGGTTTGGAGATGCCCACGGTGGCCGGGTCGAACAGCAGCAGGTCGGCGGGCAGGCCCACCTGAAGGCGGCCACGGTTGGGGATGCGAAAGCGGTCGGCGGGCTCGCTGGTCAGGCGGCGCACGCCTTCGGCCAGGGTGAAGTGGCCGGTGTCACGCACCCAGTGCGCCAGAAAGTACAGACCAAAGCCCGCGTCGCACATGTAGGTGAGGTGCGCACCTGCGTCCGACAACGTGATGACGCTGGCAGGGTGCTTGAGCGAGGGGGCCACGCCGTCGTCGTTGTTGTTGAAAAACTTGCCCACAAAATGGGTGCCCAGGTCTTCAGACAAGGCCAGGTCAAAGAACACATCCACGGGGTCTAAGCCCCGCTGGTCGGCCAGGGCCTGAATGCTCACGCCTTCGAGCATCTGGTTTTCTGGGCGCATGGATTGCCCCACCTCGATGTGTCGCCAGTTGCCCAAAAACAAAATGCCCGCCTTGGGCTGGCGCAAGTTCTGGCGAAAGGCTTCGCGGAATTCGGCCGATCGGTACAAGCCGGGCAGGGCATCCAAGCTGGCGATTTTGACTGCATCAAAGGCCGCATGGCTGAGCAGCACATAGGGGTCGGTCAAGGTGAAGTCAAACGACAGCGGCTGGCAACTGGTCAGCACATACAGCTCGTGGCCGCGGGCCAGGGCCTGGGCGCAGCGTTCGTAATAGGTGGCCCCCAAGTCGGGGTTGCCTTCGTTGTACATGGTCAGCACGGTGGAGATGTAGCCGGGGCGGCCCGTGTCTTGCACGATGGACTCCATCACGTCGGGGCTGGCGCGGCTGCCGGTGGCCATCATGAACACGCCCTTGTTTTTTTCGCCCAGTACCCCGGCCAAAGCCCGCAACTCGCTTTCAGAGGCGATGGTGGACGGCATGGGGATGCCGCCGAAGCCGCTGTGGTTGGGCGAAAACGAAGACGCAAAACCAATGGCGCCTTGGTCCATGGCGTCGCGCACCAGGGATTGCATGGACTGCAGTTGATCCTCTGTGGGATCGACCTGGGCAGAGCCGTCTGCACCCATCACGGCGGTGCGGATGACCGAGTGGCCTGCGAACACGGCGGTGTTGATGTAAGGGCCGATGCGGCGCAGTTGGTCCATGTATTGACCAAAGGACTCAAACTGCCAGTCCACGCCGGTGAGCAAGGATTGCAAGTCCATGCCCTCGACCACCGACAGGTTTTTCAGCATGGTCTCGCGCAGCGGCGCAGGGCAGGGCGCAATGCCAAAACCGCAATTGCCAATCACCGCCGTGGTCACGCCCAATGCGGGCGATGGCGACATGGTGCGGTCCCAGGTGACTTGTGCGTCGTAGTGGGTGTGCAGGTCCACGATGCCCGGCATCAGGGCCAGACCCTGGGCATCGATGCTGTCGCGGGCTGGGCCGTCCACCTGGCCGATGTGGGTGATGCAGCCTTGTGAGACAGCCACATCGGCTTGTCTGGCGGGCTGGCCCGTGCCGTCAAAAACCTGCGCATTGCGGATGATCAAGTCATGCATCTGTCTAAAACCTTATATGTTTAAAAAGTGAGATGTGTGAGCGATGCCATCACCATTTTCACTATAAACAGTTGCCTTCATCCGCCTGTCGCGGACTGGATAACAGGGTTTTCCTTAGGCGCAGCGGGGCTTTTCGGCCATGAAGCTTGGCGTTCAGTGGGCCACGTTTTCCAGGCTCACCAGCGTTTGCCTGAACCTGCGCGCCGCAGGCGTTTCTGTGTCGGGTCGCCACAGCAGGGCAATGCCAATTTCGGTGCTGGCACCCGGTCCGTGCACCTTCCGAAACACGACGCGTGGCATGGCGTGGCGTGTGGCCACAGAGGGCACCAAGGCCACTCCCAGACCGCTCTCGACCAGGCTGACCACGGTCTGCACCTGCACGGCTTCTTGCTGCACTTTGGGCACAAAGCCCGCTTGCTGACACGCGAGCAGGGCCATGGCATGCAGGCCCGGCACCGCTTGCGCGCTGTACATGACAAAGGGCTCGGCCGCGAGGTCGGAGAGTTTGAGTTTGGCCCTGGCCAAGAGCGGGTGGCCCTCGGGCAGTGCCGCCACAAACACATCGCGTTCGACGGGAGTCATTTCTGCTTGGCTGGCCCGCACCATAGGAAACCTCAGTAGACCCGCATCCACTTCGCCTTGCTCCACCTGCTCAATCAGTCGGCTGGTGGTGGATTCGGTCAGCACCAACACGACGTCGGGGTAGCGTGCGCGAAACAACGGCATGAGCCTGGGCATGAGCGAATAAGTGGCTGAACCGATGAAGCCGATGCGCAGCGTGCCCGCTTCCCCACGCGCCGTGGCCGTGGCCATGCGACCGAATTGCTCGGTGTGGAACAAGGCCCGACGCGCGTCGTCCAGCGCGGCCTGACCCGCAGGCGTGAGGCTGGTGCCGCGTCGCGTGCGCTCGAACAGCTGCACCCCCAGGTCCTCTTCGAGTTTGCGGATCGAGGCTGACAGCGGCGGCTGTGAGATGTGCAGCCGCTCGGCCGCACGGTGGTAGTTCAGGGTTTCGGCAAGGGCCACAAAGTGGCGTAATTGGCGGCTGTCCATTGATATCCGATAGCTATCACAGAGGTGAAAACAAATATTAGACGAAAACAACTCTGGCGGAAATAATGAAGGTCAAAACAACCTTCTTTTTTATGCAGCCCCTTCATGGAATACGGGTCCTGGACCTGTCCAGCGTGATCTTTGGCCCCCTGGCCAGTCAAGTGCTGGCCGACTATGGCGCAGAGGTCATCAAGGTCGAACCACCCGAAGGCGATTCAACCCGCTACACCGGCCCCGGGCTGGAGACGGGCATGGCCGCCATGTTCATGGGGGCCAACCGCAGCAAGAAAAGCCTGGCGCTCGACCTCAAGCAGGCACAGGCGCAGCAGGCGCTGCAGTCAATGGTGGCATCTGCCGATGTCTTCATGCACAGCATGCGCCCGCAAAAACTGACGGCCCTGGGTATTGACCCCGAGACGCTGCGCCAACGCCATTCCCGACTGGTGTACGCCAGTTTGCTGGGTTTTCTGCCGGGGCCTTATGCGGGCCGACCCGCTTACGACGATGTGATTCAGGGCATGTCGGGTCTGGCCGACCTGATGGAACGCCAGACGGGAGAGGCGCGTTACTTGCCCACCATTGCCGCCGACAAGACCTGCGGGCATGTGGCGGCGCACGCTATTTTGGCCGCCTTGATGCAGCGCGAGCGCACGGGGCAGGGCGCGCTGGTCGAGATCCCCATGTTCGAGTCCATGGTGGGCTTCAATCTGGTGGAGCACTTTTATGGCCAGCACTTTGTGCCGCCGCTCTCGGGCGCGGGCTACCCGCGTGTGTTGGCCCCTTGGCGCAGGCCCTACCGCACGGCCGACGGACACGTGGCCATGATGCCCTACACCAGCACGCACTGGCAACGGTTCTTTGCCGAAGTGGGGCGTCCGGATTTGGCCGAAGACCCGCGTTTTGCCGACATCGCGCAGCGCACGCGGCACATTGCCGAGTTGCTGGAGCTCGCGTCTGGTTTTGTGAAGCTGCACAGCACCGCCCACTGGATTGCCGCCTGCGAGCGGCTCGAAATACCCGCTGCGCCAGTGGGGCGGCTAGACGATTTGCCGCAAGACCCGCATTTGCTGGCCACCGGTTTTTTTGAGTCGGTGAACGACCCGGCCATGGGTCAGGTGCGCTTTCCTGGCGTGCCTGTGCGCTTTGATGGCCAACGCGCGCCCGTGGCACTGCCCCCGCGTCTGGGTGAGCACACCCGTGCCCTGCTGGAGGCAGCGGGTTTGTCGGCCGAGCAGATTGCCGCGATGCTGAACAGTGGCGCAGCGGTAGCCTGTTCTTTTTCCCATACGGCTGGAGTTTCCCGTCCATGAACACCTTGTTTTCGCCCCCTGTGGCGGTGGACCGCAACTTGCCCCAGTTGGGCCGAGGCTTTGTCTGGCAAGACCTGACAGTGGGTCAGCGAATGCGCACGTTCCGGCGCACCCTTACCGAGACCGATCTGGTCAATTTCATTTCTGTCACGGGCATGTTGGAGGCCATCTTCATTGAAGAAGGCTACGAAGGTGCTGCGATGGCCGGACGGCCCGTGCCCGGGGCACTGACCTACACGCTGATCGAAGGCTTCATCTTGCAGACCATGATCCAGGGCACGGGCCTGGCCATGCTGGAGCTGCACCAGAAGATCCTGGCCCCGGTGGTGGTGGGCGACACCATTGAAGCCGTGATCGAAGTCACCGACATCCGGCCCACATCGCGCCATGGCCGTGCTGTCGTGACCTCGCGCATCGACGTGTTCAACCAGCAGGGCACGCCCGTCATGACCTACACCGCCACACGCTTGCTGGCCGGCAGACCCGCGGCTTGAGCCCATCTCAAAAATTTGATTCATTGAAGGAGACCACACCATGAAAACCCAATCTACTTTCCGCAGAACCCTGCTGGGCTTGGCCGCTGCGGCTTGCTTGCCCCTGAGCGTTTGGGCGCAGGCCTACCCGAGCAAGCCCATCACCTTGCTGGTGCCTTTTCCGCCCGGTGGCCCGACCGACCTGGTGGCCCGGGTGCTGGCCAAAAAAATGTCGGAGCAAATGGGCCAGTCCATCGTGATCGACAACAAGCCCGGTGCCAACGGCAACATCGCGGCCGTGGCCGCAGCCAAAGCTCCGGCGGACGGCTACACCGTGCTGTACAACACCTCGTCCATCACCTTGAGCCCTGCGCTTTACAAGAACTTGGCTTATGACGTGCAGCGCGATCTGGCGCCTGTGGCGCTGACGGCCGTGGTGCCCTTGGCGTTGGTGGTCAATCCCGGGGTGCCTGTCAACAACGTGCGCGAGTTCATTGCTTACGCCAAAGCGAATCCGGGCAAGTTGTCGTATGGCTCGGCCGGCAACGGCAACGTGACCCACCTGGCGGCCTTCCAGTTGGTGCGCCACCACGACATCGATGCCACCCATGTGCCTTACCGTGGCAGCGCTCCGGCCGACGTGGACCTGGTTGCAGGTCAGATCCAGTTCATGACGGACACCATCAACTCGGTCATGCCTTTCGTGAAGGAAAAGCGCCTGAAATTGTTGGCAGTGACGACCAGCCAGCGCATGTCGCTTTTCCCGGATGTCCCCACACTCAGCGAGACCGTGATGCCTGGCTTTGAGGCGGGTGCTTGGCAGGGCATCATGGTGCCGGTCAACACGCCCAAAGCGGTGGTGCAGCGCCTGAACGCCGAAATCAACAAAGCTTTGCAAAGTGCCGAGGTCAAAGAAAGGTTGGCGCTGCAAGGGGCCGAGCCGCTGGGCTCGACGTCAGAAGAGTACGGCGCCTACGTAAAAAAAGAACTGGCCCGCTGGGCAGCGGTGGTCAAGGCCACAGGCGTGACCCTCGAATAAAAACCCAATCCATACAAGGAGACTCACCATGTCCACACGCCGACACATCGTTCACGCCCTGACCACGGCAGCACTTCTGGCTGCTTCTTTGGGCATCACTGTGGTGCATGCCCAGAGCGCTGCGCCCGCAGCTTTTCCGTCCAAGCCTTTGCGCTTTATCGTGCCCTTTCCTCCGGGCAGCGGCACGGACACCTCAGCACGCTACTTTGCCAAGAAGCTCACCGAAGTGACGGGTCAATCCGTGATCGTGGACAACAAGCCTGGCGCCAACGGCTTCATTGCCGTGCGTGCGGTGCAAAGTGCGCCTGCCGATGGTTACACCGTTTTTGTGGGCAGCAACTCCACTTTGGCGGTGAATGCGGCGCTGTTCAAGTCCTTGCCCTATGACCCGGTGGCCGATTTCGCACCGCTGACCATGATGATGCGCGCGGCCGCTTTGTTGATCGTGCCCAGTCAGTCGGACTACAAAACGGTGGCCGATCTGGTGGCCGCAGCGAAGGCCAAACCCGGGCAACTCAATTACGGGGCGGGCTCGGCCGGTTATCAGTTGATGGCTGAGGCTTTCAACGACGCGACCCGCATCCAGGCGGTGCATGTGCCTTTCAAGGGCGCCAGCGAAGTCGTGTCGGCGGTGACGGCAGGCACGGTGCAGTTTGCCTTTGCTGAGATGACGAGCGCACAAGAGATGGTCAAGGCGGGCAAGTTGCGTGCATTGGCTTTTGCGTCCGAGCAACGCTCCCCCACACTGCCTGCCGTGCCCACCGCCACCGAGGCGGGCTTGCCAGGCTTCACGGCCTACACCTGGGTGGGCGCCATGGTGTCGGCCAAGACGCCCAAGGCCGAAACCGACAAGCTTGCGAGCTTGCTCACCGCCATCGAGCGCTTGCCAGAGACCCGTGAGTTTTATGAGCGTCTGGGCGCTGAGGTCATGAACGGTGGTCCCGAAGAAATGCGCACCTTCCAGGCGGCCGAGATCAAACTCTGGAAGCGCATTGCCACCAGCGCCAAAGTGGAACAGCAATGAGCGCTGGCAGCGAAGACACCGGTCCACGCGGTGCGCTCTCGCACCTCCGCGTGCTCGACCTCTCGCGTGTGCTGGCGGGTCCTTGGGCCGCTCAGACCTTGGGTGACTTGGGCGCCGAGATCATCAAAGTCGAGCGCCCCGAAACGGGCGACGACACCCGCATCTGGGGTCCACCCTACCTGAAAGACGCACAGGGCGAGCCCACCCGCGATGCAGCCTATTTTTTGTGCACCAACCGCAACAAAAAATCCATCGCTGTTGACCTGAACACACCCGAAGGCCAGCAACTCGTGCAGCAATTGGCGCTGCAATGCGATGTGTTGATCGAGAACTTCAAGGTGGGCAGCTTGAAGCAGTACGGGCTGGACTACGACACTTTGCACGCCCTGCACCCCCGGCTGGTGTATTGCTCGGTGACCGGCTTTGGCCAGACCGGACCCTATGCTCAGCGCGCGGGTTATGACTTTTTGATCCAGGGCATGGGCGGGCTGATGAGCATCAGCGGCCAGCCCGATGGCACGGCGGGCGCTGGCCCCATGAAGGTGGGTGTGGCGCTCACAGACATCCTGACGGGCTTGTACGCCAGCACCAGCATCTTGGCGGCCTTGCAGGCCCGAGAGGTCACAGGTCGCGGTCAGCACATTGATCTGGCGCTGCTGGATGTGGGCGTGGCGTGCCTGGCCAACCAGTCGATGAACTACTTGCACAGCGGTGTTGCCCCCCAGCGCATGGGCAACGCCCACCCGAACACGGTGCCTTACCAAGACTTTCCGACGGCCGACGGCCACATGATTTTGGCCATAGGCAACGACGGGCAGTTCGCCCGCTTTTGCAAAACTGCAGGGCGGCCTGAATGGGCAGGCGATGCGCGCTTTGTGACCAATGCCGGGCGTGTGCAAAACCGCGTGGCCTTGATTGAGTTGATGCGCGAACTTACTGTGACCCGCAGCACCCGCGAATGGGTCACCTTGCTCGAATCGGCAGGCGTGCCTTGCGGGCCGATCAACACCCTTGCCGATGTGTTTGAAGATCCGCAGGTGAAGTCACGTGGCATGCAGATCCACATGGCCCACGCAGCCAGGGACGATGTGGCCTTGGTGGCCAGCCCAATCCGCATGTCGGACACGCCGGTGCAATACCGCCACGCGCCGCCACTGTTGGGGCAACACACCCGCGAGGTGCTGGGCCAGATGCTGGATTTGAAGGAAGAAACCATGAACCGATTGTTTGAAAAAGGGGTGTTGGCATGAGCCAGATCGACTCACTGAACCCGTCGGCCATTCCGGCGCAAGACGAAGCGCTGCGCCAGGACGTGCGGGCATTTTTGACCGAAGCCATGCGCGGGGTGCCTGCCCATGTGCGCGCCCGCTCCTGGTCGGGCTACGACCCCGAGTTCAGCCGCGAGCTGGGCCGCCGGGGCTGGTTGGGCATCACGTTTCCGCCAGCCTATGGCGGCGCGGGGCGCAGCGCGTTTGCGCGTTATGTGCTGGTCGAAGAGTTTCTGAACTTTGGCGCGCCTGTGGGTTCGCACTGGATCGCCGACCGCCAAAGCGGCCCCCTGCTGCTCAAGTACGGCACCGAAGCGCAAAAGCAGCGCTACCTGCCTCCCATCTGCCGGGGCGAGGCTTTTTACTGCATTGGCATGAGCGAACCCGGTGCTGGCTCTGACCTGGCGAGCGTGCGCACCCGTGCTGTGCCCCATGAATCGGGCTGGTTGTTGAACGGCCAGAAAATCTGGACCACCAACGCCCACAACTGCCACTTCATGATCGCGCTGGTGCGCACCAGCGGCGAGGCGACCGACCGCCAAAAAGGCTTGTCGCAAGTGATCGTGGACTTGTCCTTGCCGGGCGTCAGGGTGCGGCCCATCGTGGACCAATCGGGCGACAGCCATTTTTGTGAAGTGTTTTTCGAAAACGTGCAGCTGGGCCCAGACGCCCTGGTGGGCGACGAAGGCGGTGGTTGGGATCAGGTCACGGCCGAGCTGGCTTTCGAGCGCAGTGGGCCGGAGCGTTTGTTCTCCAGCATCGCCTTGTTCGACGAATGGTTGGCCTATGTTCGCACCCCGCAAGGCCGCACCCCGCAGGCGCAGCGCCTGGCGGGCAAGATCCTGAGCCAGTTGGCACCGCTGCGCGCCATGTCGGTGGCCATCACCGAAAAACTCACGCGGGGCGAAAGTCCGGTGGTCGAGGCGGCGCTGGTCAAAGACCTGGGCACAGGCGTGGAACAGTTGATCCCGGCCGCGATTGCCGACGATTTGTTCTCGCGTGACGCGGCCGATGTGCCGGCCGAACTGCTCAACACGCTCAACTACATCACGCAAGTGGCGCCCAGCTACTCGCTGCGCGGCGGCACACGCGATATCCTGCGCGGCATGATCGCCCGTGGCTTGGGCTTGCGCTGAAAAGGAAACACCATGGACGATCTTTTTTCTGACGCCGTCAAGGCGCTGCTGACCGACCACTGCACCCCCGCCGTGGTGCGCGCCATCGAAGCGGGCCAGCCGCGCGCGGCTTTGTGGCAACAACTGGAAGCCTCGGGCTTTGCCGATGCGCTGGTGCCCGAATCTGCGGGCGGATCAGGGCTGAGCTTGACCGAGATGTACCCGGTGCTGGAGTTGTGCGGCACAATCGCCGTGCCCGTGCCTTTGGGTGAGACTTTGCTGGCCCGAGGTCTCTTGGCCCATGCGGGCGTGCCTGCTCCGCGGGGTTCGGTGGTGTTCGGCACGGGGCAGCTGGCCAGCGATGGCCGTTTGCACTGCGCGCAAGTGCGATGCGGCACCCAAGCCGATTGGGTGCTGGTGTCGTGTGGCGGTGCTTGCCGTCTTTTGCCTGCGGCCGATGCCCAGGTGCAGGTGGCCGGTTTTTGCCTGGACGCACAGATGAGCTGGCCCCAAGCAGCTTGGGACGCTGCACAGGCAGTGCCTGGAGCGCATGACCTCGTGACCTTGCAAGCAGCGCTGTACTCAGCCCAGTTGGCCGGTGCTTTGATGGCCGTGTTCAGCCGCACCTTGCAATACGCCAATGACCGCCAGCAATTTGGCAAGCCGATTGGCAAGTTTCAAGCGATTCAGCACCAACTGAGCCTCATGTCCGAGCACGCTTTTGCCGCCCGCATGGCCGCCCAGTTGGGCTTGTGTGCTGAGGGCCAGGTGCCCGACCGTTTGCGCGTGGCCATGGCCAAGGCCCGTACCAGCGAGGCAGCGCTAGAAGTGGCGGGTCTGAGCCATTCCATCCACGGCGCGATCGGCTTCACACGCGAGTTTGATTTGCAGCTGTACACCCGCAGGCTGCACGCTTGGCGGCAGGCGGCCGGGTCTGAGTCTTACTGGCACGATGTCTTGGGCCAGGCCTTGCTGGACAGCCCCGAGCCCTTGAGTCTGGACCTGATGCGCACACTCACCGATGTTGTTGTTTGATCTTTTATTTCAGGAATTGCCATGAGTTCATTTCTCAAAATCACCCGTGAGGGCAGCATCGCCATCCTCACCATGAGCCAGCCCGAGACCCGCAACGCCCTGACCGGCAACACGGCGGTTGAAGAGTTTGTGCAGGCTTGTGCCGACATCACCAAGGACACCAGCGTCCGCGCGGTGATCCTGACGGCCGAAGGCCCGGTCTTCAGCTCGGGCGGTAACGTCAAGGACATGCTGCGCTACCAAACCCAGCAACTCAAGCCTGATGTGATTCGCGAGGAATACCGCAACGGCATCCAGCGCCTGCCCAAGGCGCTTTACAACCTCGACGTGCCCGTGATCGCCGCCATCAACGGCCCGGCGATTGGCGCGGGGCTCGACTTGACCTGCATGTGCGACATCCGCATCGCATCCAACAAAGCCACCTTTGCCGAGAGTTTTGTGAAAGTGGGCATCGTGCCGGGTGACGGCGGCGCTTGGCTTTTGCCGCGCGCGGTGGGAGCGTCCAAAGCGGCTGAGATGGCCTTCACAGGCGAAGCCCTGACGGCCGAGCAGGCGTTGGCCTGCGGTTTGGTTTCCCGCGTGGTGGCGCCTGAGCAGCTGCTGCCCGAAGCGCTGGCGCTGGCCCGCAAGATCGCGGCCAACCCGGGGGCGGTGCTGCGCATGACCAAGCGTTTGTTGCGCGAAGGTGAACGCAGCTCGCTGGAATCGCTGCTGGAGTTGTCGGCGGGTTACCAAGCCATCGCCCACATGACCACCGACCACCACGAGGCGGTGAACGCCTTTATCGAAAAGCGCCCGCCCAAATTTTCTGCTTGAAGGCGTGTTCCACGCCCATCGCCCACGGGGTGGGCTCCAACAAAAATGCACTGTGACCCTGCCGTTGTGGAAGCCCACCCTGTGGGCGATTGTTTTGTGTTGTAGGAGCCCACCCCGTGGGCGATTGTTTTTTTCTTAGTGGGAGCCCACCCCTGTGGGCGATGTCAAATCCCGCTGGGCCGTTTGAGTGCCGTTGCGCGGTCGGTGCTTAGAAATTCGACCTCTCTGTTTTGGCCCTCGTTGCGCACAGTGAGTGTCAAACGGCTGCCGGCAGGCCCCAAGGCCCGCAGGCGGCGGTAAAAGTCGGGCAGGTCCTGCAGCGTTTGGCCTTGCAGGGCCAGCAAGGTGTCGCCCACTGCAATGCCTGCCTGTGCTGCGGGGCTGCCCGGCGACACACGCAATACGGCCAAGCCTCCGCTGGGCAGGCGCTGGCTGGTGATGCCCAGCCAGGGCGTGGCTGGGCCGGTGCGTTTGCCGCTGCGAATCAAGTCGGGCAGAGGTTCTTTGAGCAGATTGACTGGGACAAACAAATTGCCTGGCAGCGCAAGTTGGTCGCCATAAACGTCTTGCACCAACAAGGAGCCGATGCCGACCAATCGGCCTTGGTCGTCGAACAAGCCCGCGCCACTCCAGTTGTTCACCGCAGGCAGCGTCATCAGGGGGGCTTCCAGAAGGTACTCCCAACTGCCTGCGAAGACCTTTCTGGAGACCAGCTCCAGCGCCGTAGGGGCGGTCTCGCTTTGACCCAGCGTCCAGAGTTTGCCGGGTGTGGGCAGCGTGTCCGAATCGCCCAGTGGCACGGCATCCAGGCGCAAGGGGATCAGGGTGCGGATCAGCCCCAGGCCACTGAGGTTGTCCACCGCCCGCACTTGCCCTGGGATGCGACGGCCTTGGTGGTCGATCAGGTCCACGCTTTCGGCTTCTAGCAGCAGGTAGCCAATGGTCAGCACCAGGTCGGGGCCAATCACCACGCCCGTGCCTTCGCGGCGCTGGCCCAGGGTGCGACTGGTGCTGGCTTGTGCATCGCTGCGGCTTTGCACCGTCACCACGGATTGCATGACCCTTTGAAGAGGCTCTGCCGGCAAGGTGATGGGTACGCTTGGCTTGGCTTCAAGTGGGCTGACAGGCTGCGCCCAAGCCAGCGTGAAAGACAACAAGCCTGCGCATAAAGCGGTCAAGAATCGGTGCTGCATGCCCATCCCCTTATAAAAATTGACGCTCCAATAGACAAAATCCATTTTGTGCCTAGCCTCTTAACCCCATGCCCGGAAAGCTTAATGATCCGGCCCTGCGACGTTTTCAAATGTCGGCCAAAGGGGATGGACCCCGGGTCTTCGCCCGGGGTGACAAAGTATTTTTGTCTTCCCGGGTCTTCGCCCGGGGTGACAGAGTATTTTTGTCATCCCGGCCTTGAGCCGGGATCCATGTCTGCGAAAGGGGATGGACCCCGGGTCTTCGCCCGGGGCGACAGACAGAGGGATGGACCCCGGGTCTTCGCCCGGGGCGACAGACAGAGGGATGGACCCTGGGTCTTCGCCCGGTGTGAAAGCAGCGGGGTCTTCCCACGGCGCGTCAGCCTCTGGGGCTGCGCTGGACATTCAAATTCATCAAGCCGGAAAGCGCTCGCGCAACTTGAGTTTGTAGAACTTGCCCGTGGAGGTGCGGGGTACGGCGTCGATGAACTCATAGCGGTCGGGCACCTGCCATTTGGCAAAGCCGTGCTGCAGCAGGTGCGCGGCAAAGTCTTCGGGCCGGGGCGCCTGACCTTGTGCTTGTCCGGGTTTGAGCACGATGCAGGCAAGCGGCCGCTCGCTCCATTTCGGGTCGGGGATGGCGATCACCGCCGCTTCGGCCACGTCGGGGTGGGCCATCAGGGCGTTTTCCAGATCCACCGAGCTGATCCACTCGCCGCCGGATTTGATCAGGTCTTTGGTGCGGTCGGTGATGCGCACAAAGCCCAGAGCGTCCACGCTGGCCACATCGCCGGTGCGCAGCCAGCCGTCGGCGCTGAACTTGTCTTCGCTCACCGGCACTTGGTGGTAGCTGCCGGTGATGAAGGGGCCGCGCACCTGGATTTCGCCGACATGCTGGCCGTCCCAAGGGGCATCGAGTCCGTCTTCGCCCCGGATGCGCAATTCGGTCAAGGGCACGGGCACGCCCGCCATGGCGGCGCGGCGGTAGCGCTCATCCAGCGAAGCGTTTTTCAGCTCCGACTTGGGGTAAGACACGGTGCACAAAGGCGAGGTTTCGGTCATGCCCCAGCCTTGCAAAATCCAGATGCCGTGCCGGTCAAAGGCGCGAATCAGAGCTTCGGGCACAGCCGCGCCGCCGACCAAAGATCGCATGCCGGTGGGCAGCTTCCAGCGGCCCGGCTGGGTGGCTTGTGCGGCTTCAAAAGCCTGGATCAAACCCATCCAAATGGTGGGCACGCCCAGCGACAGGGTGGGGGGCTCGGCCGTCATCAGGTCCAGCAGGTCTTCTGGGTGAAGGTGTGGGCCGGGAAATACCAGCTTGACGCCCATCATCACGGCACCATAAGGAATGCCCCAGCTGTTGGCGTGGAACATGGGCGTGACGGGCAAGATCACGTCGCTGCCTTTGAGGCCCCAAAAGTCGCCCAAACAGCCCACCAGGGTGTGCAAGATCGTGGAGC
>Ga0209550_10002518_pt1 | contig 17579 bp, 15 predicted proteins | sample LauGreSuBDMM15SN_2_FD_187567 | JGI IMG/M metagenome (GOLD analysis project Ga0209550, IMG submission 187567) | Freshwater lake microbial communities from Lake Michigan, USA - Su13.BD.MM15.SN (SPAdes) (version 5) | ecosystem: Environmental > Aquatic > Freshwater > Lake | place: Lake Michigan...
GCAGGTGCAATGCGTCAAATTCTTGTCGCCGCCTCAAACATTTCAAAAAGCTCTGCATGCCAATCTCCATCGAGATCCACCGTCGTATGCACCATCACATTTTTGTCGGCAAATCAATGACAACTCTTTGACCGTGGTGCCCATTGAAAGACAAACGTGAGCCATCTGGCTTGTTGTGCCACCTGTACGCTTTATAACCAAATCGGATCGATGCCACACCCACTCGAACTTGTTGATCTTTATTCCCCCTGCTTGCGCACTCCTGGATCCATACCTCAGTGACAACTTGGCTCTGATCGAATCTGCCATGGTTAGCCACCGATGCACCTAAACGAGCCCAATCCCGAAGTGGTGCTGCAAAACCAATGCAATAAATTCATTTTTCTGCGGGGGCGTTCAATACGTTCCCAAAATCGGGCTGATCGAGTTTGGTAACGACGAAGGCAAAGTCCACAAAAGAAGAATTCTCAAGACAGGGGCATGTACATAGAATTTCTAAGTATGTTGATGGAACTTAACTTGCTGGATACGTTATCCAATCCATCAAGGAAAATGCCGGCGGTATCGACCGAACGCTCTTGGTTCGTATGTGCAGACTCTCAAAATAACACAATGGAGATGACAAACATGAAAACTCGTATCCGTACCGCGTTAGCCTTACTCGCCTTCTCATCAATTGGAATCGTGCCCATGCAGGCCATGGCTCAAGCCAATGAGTCCGGCGCCCTGAGCGCGAGGATCGCGCTGCTTGAAGGGCCGAATCGGCTTCAAACACTGATCGAGGGCGCCAAAAAAGAGGGTGAACTCACGATCTACCACAGCAATATCGAAGACATTCCGATTCTGATCGCCGCCTTCACCAAGAAGTACGGGATCAAGGTCAATTCGTGGCGTTCCGGATCAGAGCAGATCACGCAAAGGGTCATGGCCGAGTCCCAAGCGCGTCGTTTCAAGGCGGACCTGGTCGACAACAACGTGCTGGGCGTTGAGGCACTGCAGCGTGAGGGGATATTGCAGCCGGCCAATTCACCCTTCTCGAATGACCTGATTGCGCAGGCGCGGCCCGCCCACAAAGGTTGGGTCGGTACCACTGTTGACATCTTTGTGGCGGGTTACAACCCACAAAAGATCAAGGCCAGTGAGTTGCCGAAGACGTACAAAGACCTGCTCGACCCGAAATGGAAGGACAAACTCGTGGTCGAAGCCGAGGATTACCACTGGTACGCCACCCTGAAAGAGCAACTGGGACAGGAACAAGGAACCCAGCTCTTCAAAGACGTCGTGGCAACCAACGGCATGACTGTGCTCAAGGGTCATTCCAAAATGGCCTACTTCGTTGTGACCGGTGAAGTCCCCTTGGGCCTGAGTTTGTACCACTACAAGCCGATGCAGATGAAGGCCAGTGGACAAGCGATCGAAGTGCACATCATCCCGCCTTCCATAGCGCATCTGCGAGGCCTAGGGATGCTCAAAAATGCGCCCAACCCGCATGCTGCAATGCTGTTCTATGACTTCTTGATCAGCGAAGGTCAAAGCATCTACGCGAGCCGGTTTCATTACCCCACCAGCACCAAAGTCGACAATCCCCTAAGGAATTTAAAACCCGTTATTGTGGATCCCGTGCGTACGCTTGACTCGAACGTCAAGTGGATGAAAGAGTACGAAGAGGAAATGAAGCCTAGGGCCAAAAGATGAGTGGCTCTGCGGTGATGCCAAGTGCACGCCTGGAGAAACCCAAGCAGTTGCACGGAGACCATGATGAGGGCGATCACTTTCATGAGATGTCGCCCGATGCCCGTGGTGCAATGACGGCTTACATTAGGAAGCTGGACAACGTTTACCTGACGACCGTCGGCATCGACATCGGAAGCTCCACTTCGCATTTGATGTTCGCCAAGGTGCACCTGCGCCGCAAAGCGCAGGCGTTGTCAAGTCAATTCGTGGTGGTAAACCGTGAAGTGCTCTGGCGATCGCCGATTTGCCTGACGCCTTTCGTCGACAACAACACCATCGACGTGCACCGACTTCGTGCGTTTTTCGACGAGGCTTACCGCCTTTCTGGAATCTCTCCAAAAGATGTGGACAGCGGGGCAGTTATTTTGACTGGCGAGGCCATCAAACGTTCAAACGCGCGGTCCATTGCATCCTTATTCGCCGCTGACGCGGGCAAGTTCGTGTGTGCTTCTGCGGGGCACCACCTTGAATGCTCGCTCGCGGCCAACGGCTCTGGCGCTGTGGAGCTTTCACGCCGCGGCGGCAGTACCGTGTTGCACGTCGACATTGGCGGTGGAACGACGAAATTTGCTTTTATCCGTGCCGGCGAAATCCTAGGCACCTGCGCTATCGCGGTTGGCGGCCGCCTGATCGCTATGGATACCGACGGCCGGCTGACGCGGGTGGACGAATCTGCGCTGAAAATGGCTCAAGCACAAGGGGTCGAACTGCGACTGGGGGAGGTGCCAGAGACCGATGCTGTCGCGCGACTGATCCGCAAGCTGGCCGACGCGGTCGTGTGCATCGTTCAGGGTCGTCCCTTACAAGGTGCAGCGCAACAGCTCGCGCTCACCGAACCCTTGCTGGTCGCAGGAGCACCGGACGCCATTACCTTTTCAGGTGGGGTGTCCGAGTACCTGTACCGTCGCGAAGAGGCGGTTTTTGGCGACATCGCCCTTCCGTTGACCCAGCATTTGCTGCAAGCGTTTGCCGACGCATACATCCAAGTGCCAATCCTAGACCCTGGACATGGAATACGCGCCACAGTGATCGGCGCCTCTCAGTTTTCGGTTCAAGTCAGCGGACGCACGATTCATGTCAGCGATGAGTCAGCCCTGCCTCTTCACAACGTGCCCGTGCTGCTGCTGAATCTGGACGCAGGCGAGGAAATCTCGCGGGCGAAAGTGGCAGCTCAGGTATCGGATGCGCTGATCCGTGCGCACTGGCTGGAAGGTGATCCGGTGGCACTCGCTTTCACCTGGCAGGGCGACCCACACTTCGCCCGCCTGAACGCAGTGGCACGCGGCATCGCCGATGCGTTGGACTTGGAGGAGCGGGCAATCGGAGCCTTGGTGCTCCTCATCGACGGTGATGTAGGTGAAACCTTGGGCCATATCCTGGCACATGAAGTGGCACTGCGCCGCAACGTCATCTCGATCGACGGACTCCGGCTCAAGTCGTTCGACTACGTCGATATTGGAGAAATCATCCGCCCAAGCAACGTCATTCCTGTGGTGATCAAGTCCCTGCTTTTCTCCAGCGGGCAAAACAGCAATTAACGCAAAATCTAACCACGGCCTTGTCGTTCCCGAAAATGCAAGTCAATCAAAAAGGAGTCTCAATTGAACGATAGCGAAACACCCCGGGTCGGCATCGATTCGTACCTCGAGTGGGTGAAGAAGGAGGACCTGAGCGTCGTTGAAGGCCTAGGTGTCGATCTCTTTACCGTCCCAACCAAACATTGGGCGCGCACGGGTGTCAATGGTGCGGCAGTTCATTTGCTGGGGCGCGGCGATTTCGTGTCGATGTTCCTGCACGAAATTCCACCCAACAAGGCGACTTCGCCGCAACGCCATCTTTACGAGGAAGTCGTGTTTGTACTGGAGGGCCGTGGCAGCACGACCATCGAGTTCGAAGACGGTCGCAAGCACTCGTTTGAATGGCGGCCTTGCAGCGTCTTCGCCATTCCGCTGAACGCCAAGTACCGTTATTTCAATGGCAGTGGCACCGATCGCGCGTTACTGGTGACGACTACCAGCCTGCCGATCATGATGAATCTGTTGCGCAACGAAGACTTCATTTTTGGCAACGACTGGTCTTTTAACGAGCGCAATGGGCAGGACAAATATTTCGGCGGCGACGGTGATTTCGTTCCAGGGCGACCTGGGACGTTCATGTGGGAGACCAATTTCATTCCTGACACTGCGGGTATTGAGCTCAAGAATTGGGGCGAGCGGGGAGGCGGGGGAACAAGCCTCAAATTTGCGCTGGCCGATGGCACGATGAACGCCCACATCTCCGAAATGCCCGTGGGTACCTACAAGAAGGCGCACCGGCATCCCGCCGACTTTCATGTACTGACCATCTTTGGGAAAGGCTACTCACTGCTCTGGTACGAGGGCGAAACCGATTTCAAACGCGTCGACTGGAAGTTTGGAACTGTTGTGGCCCCTCTCGACAACATGTTCCATCAGCACTTCAACACCAGCCCCACGCCATCACGCTACTTCGCCAGTGCGCTGGGCAGCTTTCGATTCCCCTTCACCGGCAGCAAGCGCAATGCGCTTTTCGGCGCCCTGTTTAAGAGTGTCAAGGAAGGTGGCGACCAAATCGAATACGAAGACCAAAATCCAGCCATCCACACGCTGTATGTTGAAGAAATGAAGAAGGTCGGCATCGATGTGCAAATGAAGGCTTTCGTCAAGCCTTAGGGCCATCGCAAGCGTTAGGGTGGAGGCCAGTGGGTTGAAGTTGAGACCCCAGCCTCAATTCTCTCGGCCAGACTGGGCGATTCAGTTCGCATTCAGAGAACGCAGGATCAATACATTGAGAATTCCCATCAGCTTGCCCTTCGGTAAGAATCAGTGCAGTCACAAAATCAATCTGGAGTTACTTCATGACATGGCATTTCGCCGAATACACACGGCATCTGCAGGAAGGTGCGGTCTTGAATGTCACGGTGGCGGACGTACCGGTCGCCCTTTACCGTTTTGATGGGGATATCTTCGCCAGTCACAACATCTGCACCCATGCTTATGCCTGCCTGTCGGATGGCTACTTGGAAGATGGCGTCATTGAATGTCCCCTGCATCAGGCGCGGTTCGATGTACGCACCGGCAAGGTTTTGTCGGGTCCCACGCGGATTGCGCTTTCGGTTTACCCGGTGAAGGTCAATGGCGAAGAAATCTTGGTGGATATTCCTAGCGATACCGTCGCTGCGACACAATAAAATTACCTAATGCTATGGTTAATAAAATCAATGAACGCGTGCTGATCGTTGGTGGTGGCCAAGCTGGCGCGCGAACAGCATTGGCTTTGCGTGACCATGGTTGGCAGGGCGACATTCTTATCGCTGGGGACGAGACCGAATACCCCTACGAACGCCCACCCCTGTCCAAAAGTGTGTTGATGGGCCAGGAAGACCCAGCAGACGCAACGGTGCTTTCAAACGCCGACTGTATTTCAAACGGTATTGAGCTGATGAGGGGTGAGGCTGTGGCCGCGCTCGACTTGGACCGCAACCGGGTTCGCATGTCCAGCGGTGCACAACTGGGTTTCTCGCACCTTGTGATTGCCACAGGCTCTCGGGCCAGGAAGATGTCCCTGCCAGAAGCGCAACTGGACGGTGTATTCACCCTGCGTACTGCTCGCGACGCGATGGCCGTCCGCTCGCGACTCCAACCGGGTGTGCGAGTGGCAATAGTGGGTGGTGGGTTCATTGGCCTCGAGGTGGCTGCAAGCGCGTGCGAGATGGGTTGCAGCGTGACGGTGATCGAAGTTCATCACCACCTGCTGGGCCGGGTTGTCACCCCCACGATTGCTGCCGTCGTCGAGCGGCTACACCTTGCGAAAGGCATAGATGTTCGCACGAACGCCCGCATCGAGGCCATCGAAGGCTTGGACTCGGTGCGCCGTCTGCGCTTGGCCGATGGCAGCGCCATTGAGGCGGACATGGTGATTGTGGGTGTCGGTGCGCTGGCCAACGACGGTCTGGCCATCGCCGCAGGCATGCCGTGCTGCGATGGCATCCTGGTCGACGAAGGCGCTCGCACCAGTGCAGATGGCGTATTTGCAGTCGGTGACGTGGCGCGCCACGTGTCCCTGTGGGGCGCTCGTGGTGTGCGCCTTGAGTCATGGGAGAACGCCGAGCTTCAGTCGGCCGCAGCGGCTCGCTCCATCATGGGTCATTCCTCAGTGCCGGGTGCCGCGCCATGGTTCTGGACCGACCAGTTCGGTGGCAACTTGCAAATGCTTGGATATCCCAATCCACTGCACGAAGTCGTGGTACGCGGCAGCTTGGATGATGACAGCTGGTGCGTTTTTATGCTCGACTGTGAGAGAATCGCTGCAGCCTATCTGTGGAATGCGGGTCGCGAACGGAGCGGTGTCGCTCGCTTCATGAATGCAGGAGCTCCCGTCTCAGCCGAACAGCTGGCCGACCGTGAGCGGCCCTTGCGCAACCTATTGAAAGTGCCCTCATGACCAACGATTTCAAACCCAACAGTTGCCCTGACTCATCGACAGTGGCCGTCGATGCGCCCATGCTCAGGCGCTGGCCCCAAGAAGGGTGGACCCGTGTGCCCGCCTGGGTTTATACAGACGAGGGGGTGTACCGTCGTGAGCAGAAAGTGATTTTTGAAGGCCCCAGTTGGTCCTACGGCGCGCTGGAATCAGAGATCCCAAAAGCAGGCGACTTCGTGCTCACCAATGTGGGCGAAAAGTCGGTGATCGTTGTGCGCGACGAAGATGGTTCGATCAACGCTTTTGCCAACTCCTGCGCACACCGCGGCGTTGCGTTTTGCCGCCAACCGCGCGGCAACGCGCAGGATTTCACTTGCCCTTACCACCAGTGGAACTACGACCTAAAGGGTAGCCTGAAGGGTATTCCGTTCAGGCGAGGATACAAGGGACAAGGCGGCATGAGCCCGGATTTCAAGATCGACGGCCGTGGAGCGCAGCCCTTACAGGTCGCACGCCGCGGCGGTGTGATTTTCTTGTCGTTCGATCCAGGAGTCGAGCCGTTTGACAACTACTTGGGCGTGATGGGTCGTTACTTCGACCGCGTATTCGATGGTCGCGAGCTCAAGGTGTTGGGCTATATGCGTCAGCGCATCAACTCCAACTGGAAACTCATGTTCGAGAACCTCAAGGACCCGTACCATGCCAGTGTGCTGCACGTTTTCCTGATGTCATTCGGCTTGTTTCGCATGGACCAGGAATCAGCAGTGGAGATGGATGCCACGGGGCGACACAGCGCACTCATCAGTCGCCGTGGCGGTAAGGCCGACGAAGCCGCAGCCAAGGAGATGAGCAATAACCTGCGCTCGGAATTCCAGCTGCAAGATTCTCGCCTGTTGGACGTTGTGCGCGAGTTCCCCGGTGAGGCCACCGTGGTGATGCAGACGCTATGGCCTAACTTGATCGTGCAGCAACAGTCCAATACTCTGGCCATGCGCCAGCTGGTGCCGCGTGGCCCCGGTGCATTCGACCTGAACTGGACTTTCTTCGGTTATGCCGACGACACCCCCGAGATGACTCAGCGGCGAGTACGCCAAGCGAACCTCATGGGCCCGTCGGGCTTGGTGTCGGTCGATGACAGCGAGGTGCTGGCCATGTCACAAAACGGACTGGATGACTACCCTGACATCGAATGCATTGTAGAAATGGGCGGCAAGGACACGGCCGACACGACACACATGATCACCGAGGTGGCGATCCGCGCGTTCTACAAACATTACATCAAGGTGATGGGTTTATGAGCACGGCAATGCAATATTTCTCGCGTCTGAGTGCTGAAGACCGCTTCGCGCTGGACGACATGTACCAAGCCTACACGGCCACGCTGGACGAGCGCCGCTTTGAGGATTGGCCTTCTTTTTTTACCGACGATGCCTTGTACCGCATTGTCCCGCGCGAGAACCACGAGCTCAACCTGCCCATCGCCCTGATGCATTGCGAGGGGCGGTTGATGATGAATGACCGTGTTGTCGCGCTCAGGGAAGCGGTGATGGCGCGCCCGCGCGCCATGCGCCGGTTTGTCACGCCAGCGCGCATTGTTGGTGGCGACGGCAGCGCAGGCAACCCATTGCAGTTGCGTGCCAACCTGCTGGTTGTTGAAACACTGCATGACAGCTTGAGCCAATTGGTGTTGTCCGGCGTGTACCACGACACCGTGCTGCGCAGCAACGAGGGTATGGGCTGGCGGCTGAGTGAGCGTCTGTGCATATACGACTCGCTGCTTTTGCCCGACTCGCTGGTCGAGCCTGTCTGAAACAGCCTTAGATTTTATTTCAATATTAAGGAGAAAGAATATGAAAACCCCTGGAATCATCGTCCCACCGCTAACGCCTTTTAACGATGCTCAGCAAGTGGATTACGGCTTGCTGCAAACGCAGATTGACTACGTCGTTGAAGACTGCAACGCGGCCATGGTCGTTGCAGCGGGTGTAGAGGCACAGGAATACCACTTCTTGAGCCTGTCCGAGCGCAAGGAGTTGGTGCGTAAGACCATCGACTTCGTTGGCGGCCGTGCCCCAGTCGCTGTGGGCATCTCTCACCCTAACTTCCGCACAGCCATCGAGCTGGCACACCTGGCGCAGGACCTTAAGGCCAGCGCAGTGCAGCTGCTGGTTCCACTGCGGCCTTTTGGCGGCGAACCCACTACTACAGATATGGTCGCCTATTTCGAGGCCATTGCACGCGAAACCAGCCTACCGGTGCTGCTTTACATCAACCCCGGGCCGGGCGCCAATGTCTCGGTGGCGGCGACTGTGGAACTTTCCAAGCTGCCGTTCGTTAAGTTCGTCAAGGAAAGCTCGCGTGACCTTTCGCGCGTCGGTCAACTGATCATGGAGGTCGAAAAGGCTGGGCACGCGGAGTACTACACCACGATGCAGATGCTGCTGATAACGCTGATGCTCGGCGGCTCCGGTGCGACCATGCCACCGCCAGGCGCTGAACTGTCCAACCGCATTGTGCAGGCCTTTGTTGCTGGCCAATATGAAGAGGCTGCACGCCTGCAATCGCAGTTTTGCGTGTTCCCCGCCAAGTGGATGCAGCATGGCCTGACGCCAACAATGAAAGCGGCCATGGACATTTTGGGCCGTTCATGCGGCGACCCTTACCCACCCTACGCGCCTTTGCAGGCCGAGGCAAAAAAGGCCCTCAGTGATTACCTGAAAACCACTGACTTTATCAACAAGGAAACCCATGCTTAATATCAATAGACTGTCGTTCGACGAAGCCCGAATCCTGCTTGACGGCTGCGCCAAGAAATCGCGCGAGCTGGGCATCCCCATGTGCAGCGCCGTGACCGATGAGTCCGGCCACTTGGTCGCTTTTGACCGCATGGACGGAGGCAAGATCAGCAGCATCTCCATCGCCGTGGACAAAGCTTTCACTGGCGCTGTAGCGCGCAAGGGTACGCACCTCTACAACGAGCTGTGCCAGCCAGGAAAACCCACCTTCGGCATCCACATCACCAACGACGGGCACTTCAGCATCATCGGTGGTGGCCTGCCTGTCAGCGTGGACGGTGTGATCGTTGGTGGCGTGGGCGTGAGCTCGGGCACAGCGGGCGAGGACTTGGCTGTCGCTGAAGCGGCACTTGCCTATTTTTACGCGCAGACAGGTTTCAAGCCATGAGCACGGCAGTCAACACCGACGAAAACGCCACCCTGCGGATCACGCGCGACGGCGCAGTCGTGCGCATCGCGCTGGCCCGTGCCGAGTCGGGCAATCGCATGCCGCAGGCTGCGGTGGCGCAACTGGCAGCTGAATTGCATGTGATCGCTGCAGACGATGCGGTCAAGCTGTTAGTGCTTTCGGGTGATGGTGACCATTTTTGCCAAGGCCGAGAGCAGAGCCAGGTCACCAAGACAGCCAAGCCGACACCGCTGGAACTGCGCAAGAGCATGATGGACCCGATTGTTTCGGTGTACTCTGCTTTTCGCGCAGTACAGGTGCCCATAATCTCCTTGGTGCAGGGTGAGGCGCACGGCTTTGGCGCTGCATTGGCCGCGTCCGCTGACATCACCATCGCCGCCGACAACGCGTGTTTTTCTTTTCCTGAGCTCAAGTCCGATATGCCGCCCACACTGGCCATGGCAACTGTGATGGACCGAGTTTCCCACAAGGCACTCGCTTGGATGGTCTATACAAACGAAGTGATCGATGCTCAGGCTGCGATGCAAATTGGCTTGGTCAGCAAGGTCGTCCCTGCTTCGGAACTGACCGCCACGGGGGAGGCACTGGTCGCAAAGTTGCTGGAGCGAACCCATGGGGCGCTTTCAGGTGTCAAACAGTACTTGGCGCGTGCAAGGCTGCAAAGCTTTGATGACGCAGCCGACACCGGGCGTAACTTATTGGCCATCGTGCTCAGCTCCAAGTAAGTTTTTGGGGGCATTGGACAATGCCCTTTCAGGTCGCACCAATTCATTGACGACCACTTGAAAATGACATAAAAGAGCATATGGTTTCAGCCCGCCAAGCCAAAAAATTGAAAGAACAGCTTCATTCGCATTTAAAAGTAGGGGACATGAAACATGCAAAAATTTATACAAATCTACACCTTTGTAAAACTCTTAGCCGTGGCTTTTGGCCTGAGCGTTGGAGGCGGTGCTGTTGCGCAGGACTATCCCAACCGGCCTATTAGGGTCATCGTGCCTTATGCGCCGGGCGGCCTGCCCGACGCGGTCATTCGCCGCATTGCGCCTCGAATTGAAAAGGAACTGGGTCAGACCTTGGTAGTGGACAACAAACCGGGAGCCAATGGTGTGGTGGCGGTTCAGTCTTTGCTGTCGGCCCCGGCCGACGGCTACACCATGATCTTCTCGGATGCGGCTTTTATCTCTATAACGCCGATTGTCATGAAGAGCCCGCCCTACAATGCTTCGCGCGATTTGATGCCGGTGACCCTGGCTGCGACTGCACCCAACTTTTTGGCCGTGCATCCAAGCTTGCCGGTCAAGAACTTAGCCGAGTTCGTAGCTTACGTCAAGAAAAACCCCGGCAAGGTGGCTTGTGGCTCCTCCGGCGTGGGCACGTTGCACCACTTGTCTTTTGAAGCCATGCAGCGTTCGCTCGAACTGGACTTGACACACATTCCATTTCGCGGGTCCGGCCAGTCGGTGCCGGCCATGATCGGTGGACAGACCCAATGCACTTTGGCGGCCTTGCCTTCTCTGGTTGGCCATGCGGCCGTCGGCAAGGCCCGTATCCTGGCTGTAGCAGGTACCAAGCCCAGCCCGCTGCTGCCAGAGGCCGAAGCCATGTTCGCCGGCATCAAGGGCGGGCATGATTTCTCATTCCTGCTGGGCCTTGTGGCCCGTCAAGGCACGTCTATGGCGGTGGTGAACCGCCTGACAGCAGCGGTGAAGGTAGGCTTGGAAGATGCTGAAAACGCTGCTTCGCTGCGCAAAATGGGCGTGGAGCCAGCAGGTCTGCCCAGCGATGGGTTCGCTGCAGCACTTCGCAGCGATGCTGAGCAGTTGGCTAATGTCGCCCGACAGGCGAACTTGCGTGCAGAGTAGCTTCAACAGCGCCGGGGAAATTCTTTTTTAACATTCATCATGACCTATGAGGTTTGATTTTGTTGACTTGCGTCTGTTCGTCGCGATCGCGTCTTTGGGCAACCTGACCAAAGCAGCGGAGGGGTTTCCGATCGCTTTGGCGGCGGCAAGTGCGCGCATCAAGGCGCTGGAGGAGTCTGTCGGTGCCCGGCTGTTTGAACGCAGCAGCCGGGGTGTGACGCTCACACTCGCAGGCGACATCTTCCTCGCCCGAGCCATGGCTATCATGAAGGAGGCGGCAGGTCTACGCGAAGAGCTCATGCACCTGCGCCGCGGGGCGAGTGGGGTAATCAGGCTGCGTGCTAATACCAATGCCATCAATGAGTACCTGCCCAACTTGCTGGCGGGCTTTTTGGCATTGCACCCGCAGGTAGACATTGAGATGAGCGAGCAAACCAGCCAAGACATCGTCAACAGCGTGGACACTGGCGAAACGGACATAGGCATCATCGCGGGACGTGTTAGCACGCGCGCGTTGGAAGTCTACCCATTTCGGCACGACCGCCTGGTGGTGGTCATGGCCGAAAACCACAAACTCATCTCGCGCGGTGACACACTGCGCTTTTACCAGCTGTTGGACTACGAGTTCATAGGCCTGGGCGACCGCGCATCGATCCAAGTCTGGTTGAACAAGCAGGCCCTGCTACTCGGGCAGACGATGCGCATGCGAATCCAGGTGGGTAACTTCGACGCTGTGACGCGCATGGTCGAGGCTGGGGTGGGGATTTCGATCATCCCTGAGTCGTCGGCACAACGGTTGCAACACAGCACACGGATTCGAGTGGTCAGCCTGGAAGAAGAATGGGCCGACCGTGCACTGCAAATAGTAGTACGCCAACTCGCCACACTCACGCCACCCGCGCGCAAATTATTTGACCACCTGCGCCAGCCCGATCAAGCCGGCGATGCCAACGAAAACGTTGAGCTCAGCAATGCAAACGCCTGAGAGACCCACAGTCGCCACCCATTGGGGACTTTACCGTGCTCAGATGCAAGGCGGCAGTGCAAAGATGCTGTTGCCTTGGGAAGGCGATCCTGACCCTTCGCGGCTGGGCGAGTCGCTTCTGTCGTCGCGGCTTGCCCCTGCACGTGTATTGCGCCCCGCGGTGCGGCGTGGCTTCCTCGAAGGCGGCAAGGCAGCAGGCGGCGAACACCGTGGTCGCGGGCCCTTTGTGGAAGTTGACTGGGAAACTGCGCTGGACCTCGTGGCGCGGGCCATTGGCGACGTGCGTTCTACCGTGGGCAACGAGGGCCTGTATGCCGGCTCTTATGGCTGGAGCAGTGCGGGGCGGTTTCACCACTCCCAAAGCCAGATTCACCGCTTCATGAACGTGATTGGCGGCTGTACCCGCTCAGTCCAGAACTACAGTCATGGTGCGGGCGAAACCCTGCTGCCCTATGTGCTTGGTGACCGGCGTGGGCTGCTCAATGGACAGACCAGCTGGGAGGACATCGCGCGCCACGCGGGTACCGTGGTGATGTTTGGTGGCGCGCCTGTGCGCAATGCGCAGGTCAATTCCGGTGGCGTCGGCAGGCATGTGCTGCGCGAGTCCCTGTTGGCATGCCGTGAAGCGGGTGTTCGATTTGTATCGATCAGCCCAGTGCGTGACGACACCATGCCAGAGCTGCAAGCGCGTTGGCTCGCGCCGCGGCCGGGCTCAGACGTTGCTCTGATCCTCGGACTGGCGCACACGCTGCTGGTCGAGGGGTTGCACGACAAAGACTTTTTAGCGCGTTGCACCTCAGGCTTTGATCGGTTTGCCGATTACTTGATGGGCCGCGACGAAGGCGTGCCCCGAACAGCAGAATGGGCCGCGGCGCTCTGCGAGCTGCCAGCGGCTCAAATCCGCGAACTGGCCCGCGAGATGGCGCGTTCGCGCACCATGCTCATGATGTCATGGTCGCTGCAGCGCGCCGAGTTCGGCGAGCAGCCCTATTGGGCACTGGTCGCACTGGCATCCATGCTCGGGCAGGTGGGCTTGCCCGGCGGTGGCTTTGGTTTCGGTTATGGCTGTGTGAATGGTGTCGGGCGGCCGCTGGTGCCCATCAACTGGCCGGCGATGCCGCAGGGCAAAAATCCAGTGACCCAATCGATCCCCGTTGCGCGTATCGCGGACATGCTTTTGAATCCCGGTAAGCTCTACGACTTCGACGGTCATGAGCGCGCCTTTCCCCATGTGCGGCTGGTTTATTGGGCGGGCGGCAACCCTTTTCACCACCACCAAGATTTGAACCGCTTGGTGCGCGCTTGGCAAAAGCCCGAGGCTGTGATCGTGCACGAGAGCTTTTGGACAGCGACCGCACGGTTTGCCGATATCGTACTCCCCGCCACCACGCTACTGGAGCGCAATGACATCGCCTGCTCAGCGCGCGACAACTTGGTCTCGCCATCGCACCGCATTGCCGAGCCGGCGGGCCAAGCTCGCAATGACCACGCCATCTTTGCAGCTCTGGCTCTGCGGCTGGGGGCGGGCGATACCTTCACGGAAGGACTGGACGAAGAAGGTTGGCTGCGTCGACTGTACAGTCAGACCTGCGAACAGGCGCAGCGAGTGGGCTATGCCTTACCAGACTTTGAAATTTTCTGGCAGGGTGGCCCCATTGTGCTGCCGGCACCAGCTCAGTCAATGCCGCTGCTGGCTGCATTTGCAGCAGACCCTGCCGCCAATCCGCTGCCCACGCCCAGTGGCCTGATCGAGCTGTACTCGGACAAAATCGCCTCTTACGGCTATCACGACTGCCCTCCGCATCCTGCATGGCTTGAACCGGCCGAGTGGTTGGGCGCGCAAGCCGCACAAAAGCATCCGCTGCATCTGGTCTCGAATGCGCCAGCCAACAAGCTGCACAGCCAGTACGACCACGGCGACCTGTCGCGCGCAGACAAATTGAACGGCCGCGAGCCCTTGCGCATTCATCCGCAGGATGCGGCGTCTCGAGGAATTTCTCAGGGCGATGTGGTGCGTGTGTTCAACCAGCGCGGCGCGTGTTTGGCCTCCGCATGCCTGAGCGATCAAGTGCGCTGTGGTGTTGTGCAGATGGCCACCGGCGCTTGGTATGACCCATTGGTGCCTGGCGAACCCGGCACTCTAGACAAGCATGGCAACCCTAACGTGCTGACCCGAGACGTGGGGACCTCGCGGCTAGCCCAGGCCACGAGCGCCCTGTCGTGTCTGGTGGAGGTGCAGCGGTTTGTGGGGGAACTGCCGACGCTGACCTGCCATGAACCGCCGCCTTTGCAGGCGGCCGTGGCAACCGCCCCGGCGTCTCCAACGTGAATGCCGCACAGCGGCGCTGTTGGTCACACGGGCATGCCGGCCGAAACGTTCGTTCGCTTTCCACGCGTACTTCCGAAAGGGCGTGCGCGATCGACGAAGAATGCCTCAAGAAATAAAAGATTCCGCAACGACCCTATCGGTGCAACACTTTTAGCCTAGAAGTATTAGTATCGAATTGATGCCTTGAAAACACTTTGCATGACCATGAAGGAGATACCCTTGAAAACATCCAAACTGCTATGCTCAATTGTTCTGATCTTTCTGGCTTCGGCTCTGCTTATGTCCACCGCTCATGCGCAAAAACGAATGGTACGCGTGATCGTGCCCTACGCCGCTGGCGGTAACGTCGACGCCATTGCACGCATTTACAGCAAGGAACTGAGTGAAATCCTGAACGAAACCTGGACTGTGAACAACGTGCCCGGTGCCAATGGGGTCATTGGCACCGAGCGTGTCGCCAAGGCCCAGGCTGACGGCACAACGCTTTTGTTCAGCGCCGACGTGCATTCCATGATCCCTTTGGTAGTGAAGAATGTGCCCTATGATCCGATCAAGGACTTCACGCCGGTAGGGTTGGTCGCCAAAGCGCCCTTGTTGTTCGTGGTGAATCCGGACAAGGTCAAGGCCAACAACCTCAAGGATCTGGTGACCGAAGTCCGAGCCGCGCCCAAGAACCACACTTTTGCCATCTCTGGCGCGGGCTCCTCTGCGCAGCTGGGGGCCGAGATCTTCAAGGCGCGTAACAACCTCGATGTGTTGTCTGTCACTTACAAGGGCACTGGCCCAGCGATCACCGACGTGGCCGCTGGCCATGTGACCATGATGGTGGTCTCCCCCCTCGCCGCGCTGAGCTTGGCCCGCGCCGGGAAGCTCAAACCGCTGGCGATCACCTCGCCGCAACGGTTTGAAGGGGCACCCGATGTGCCGACCACCGCTGAGTCAGGCATGCCCGGTTACGAAATCCTCAATTCATACGGCTTTTGGGGACCCAAGGGCATGCCCTCCAATCAGCTCACGCTCCTTTCTGACGCGATGCGTCAAGTGGCTCAAAACGCCGCGGTCAAGAAACGACTGATGGAGTTGGGCGTCATCGCCAGCTGGGAGTCACCCAAGGGTTTTGAAGAACACATCCTCACAGAGTTCGATCGCAACCGAAAAACATATGAGGGCGCCGGTATCAAACCGGAATAAAACGCCACACCCCAATCGAGATTTACCATGAATACAAACGACAATTTCCCTCCTAGCGACCAGGTCCCGATGTCTTACGTAGATTTACCTGCGCACATCGAGGCACTGGACAAAGCTGGCTTGCTTCACAGAATCGACGCCCCTGTCAACAAGGACACAGAGCTGCACCCCCTGGTGCGCTGGCAATTCCGTGGCGGCATCCCCGAACACCAGCGCAAGGCATTCCTGTTTACCAACGTGGTGGACGGCAAGGGCCGCCGCTACGATATGTCGGTGGTAGTGGGGGCGCTCGCGGCCAATCCTGAGATCTACCGCATAGGCATGGGCGTGCAGAATTTGGATGACATCGGGGCAGCCTGGGCGAAGGCGATCGCCAACCCCATTGCACCCGTGATGGTGAGTGAACCGCCGTGCCAAGAAATCGTGATTGAGGGTGCCGCGTTGGAGGGCCCGGGCAACGGTCTGGAATCGCTGCCCGTACCGATCTCCACCCCCGGCTTTGACGCCGCACCGTACTTCACCGCCGCCTGCGTGGTCACACGCGACCCCGACACATGTGTTCAGAACATGGGCACTTATCGTGGCCACCTCAAGTCGCCCACACGGCTGGGCATGATGATGCTTTCTAACCTGCGCGCGGGTGGATTGGAGCACTGGAAGAAATACAAAGAGCGCGGTGAGCGCATGCCGATCGCCATTGTGGTGGGCTGCCCGCCGCTGGTGAATTTTCAGGGCCCACAGAAATTACCGCTGGGCATGGACGAGCTGGCCGTGGCTGGCGGCCTGGCCGGCAAGCCCATGCGCGCGGCGCGAGCGCACTCCGTGGATCTGGTGGTGCCGGCCGATTCCGAGGTGGTCATCGAGGGCTGGGTTGACACTGACGCACTCGAGCCTGAAGGCCCATTCGGCGAGTCGCATGGTTACGTGGCGCTGGAGGATTACAACTTGTCCATCACCGTCACCGCTATCACCCGCAAGCGCCAGGCAACCATCACGTCCATCATCTCGCAGGTCACGCCCAGCGAGTCCAGTGTCATCAAGAAGCTGGCCTACGAGCCCCTTTACCTATCGCACCTGCAAAAAGTCTTGGCCATCAAGGGCATTCGCCGCGTCGTGCTGCACGAGGCGCTTACGAATCTGCGCAAGGTGGTGTTTCTGCAGTTCGCGCGCGGTACGCCCAAGACAGAGGTATGGCGTGGCCTGAACGGCGCCATGACCTTGCAGGCGGCGATCGGCAAGTTCGTGATTGCAGTCGACGAAGACATCGATCCGTCCAGCGTGGACGCGGTGTTGTGGGCCATGTCGTACCGTTGCGACCCGGCCCAGGACACGCAGATCGTGCGCTACCGCGAGCCTGGCCATGGCCCTCGCAGCGAGTTCACCGCCGACATCGACTCGGCCATGCTGATCGATGCCACCATGAAATACCCGATGCCGCCCCTGGCCCTGCCCAAGCGCGAATACATGGAGGGTGCGAAGTTGCTCTGGGAAAAGCTGGGTCTCCCGCCGCTGCAGCCCGAGTCGCCTTGGTACGGCTATTCGCTGGGCGATTGGACAGACGAGTGGGACCGCAACGCCGCTCAAGCCACCCGGGGCGAGTGGATGCAACGTGACGCAGGCTACCAAGCTCGCCGCGCCGATGATCAAGAGCCCAACACCCCAGTGCCAGCCTCAAGGCGATAACAACGGGTCTCACTTAGCGTGAGCCGTTGGGGGAATCCCAGAGGCAAACGGTGATGTGGTTCGCGAAATGATTGCACATCAGAAATCTATGATCGAACAATTACAAAGTTATATCGCTGGGTAGAAACTTAGCAAGGGAATGCCCCAT
>Ga0209550_10002519_pt1 | contig 17578 bp, 14 predicted proteins | sample LauGreSuBDMM15SN_2_FD_187567 | JGI IMG/M metagenome (GOLD analysis project Ga0209550, IMG submission 187567) | Freshwater lake microbial communities from Lake Michigan, USA - Su13.BD.MM15.SN (SPAdes) (version 5) | ecosystem: Environmental > Aquatic > Freshwater > Lake | place: Lake Michigan...
TAAGGCCTGCACTCTTTATCGCTTAAATCTGGAAAATGATGTGATGGGTCATGTTTTAAAAATCTCTTTCCCAAATGTTATTTCACTTGCCAGTAATATAAATATCGATTGGAGCTGGGAGCGGCCAGATAGTGAATGGGCTAAGAAAAAGGGTGACCCTGCGATGGCCTATAAATCCCTAGTGGAAGATAAGTCCAAGCCCGTTTTCTACATAAGGCTGGAATCAGAGGACTATATAAACATGCTTCTAGGTGGGCAAACCGAAAGAAGTCATAGTCGTTTTGTATGGGATTCTCCAGCGGGCATAAGCGTTAAATGTGTTGATTGTGAGGAATGGTTTGACCTTAGCGAAGGTAGAGAATCCCACAAGTGTACGACTAGACCCTTAAAAATTTAATTGGCAACTAAAATTTCCTGTGAAAATAATTAGTGACTTTTAAGTGTCATTTGATTCTTAGACTAGTTTAGAATGGGCACATAAATTTTATCTTTTTTGCAAGATTCTCAAATCTCGCGGGGAGTAATTACTTAATATCTCAGGCCACAAAACTGCAACACCAGCGTTATTGGCGGCGCTTATCAGCTCAAGCTGGGTTGGGCGCCTACTAAACATTAAAACGGGGGACGCATTCAACTTTTGGGCATATTCTAAAACTTGTCCTAGCCCGAATCTAAACTGATGCACTTCGTTTTCGTCACTTAGACTCTTTACCTCACAAACTATCCGTCCAAAGTCAGATTCCCATGCTATATCAAAATCGCAACCATTCGAGATGGGAGATTGGGGGATTAGCGTTTCGCCAAGTACCCAATTTGCAACGGTATTCTGCGTGAGCGAATGAATTTGCAATGCTCGATCTAGTAAGTTTGGGTCAGTTGAGAACAAGTCAGAAGGTGCAACTTGTCTAGATTCTTCGTTTGCGAATACGTACCCACACCCAAATTCACTTATAGACGGTGAGTCCTGAGGTACTGGCAAGCTACTCACATGGTCTTCCAGGACTCGGTGAAGTCGAAACATAATAACTTTGCGAGACTTTCCGTCTCTCCCAATTCCGTCAGCCAGTTCGTAAGGCTTTTCTAAATCAATCTTCAGTTCCCCAAGATAAGTAACCTTTCCAGCTACCGGGCTGAATAATCTCAATCTTCTGCCATCTCCAACATGATTTAAAACCTGAAGGTTTCGGCGAGTAAGTTCCTGATTCCCTGTTTGCCCGTCGCCACAATAAAAAAATGTAAAGTCATCCACCCAGTAATCTCTTTCGTAACCATGTTCAGTATTTGAAGAGTCATCCGTAAACAAGAAGATATTTTTAGTTTTTCTAGACGGTGCTATCCCACCTTGGCGAATACCCGAGTATCTATCGTGCAATTTAACTCGTAAAATTGTTTGACCTCGGAGCAAAGTCCATTCCTCCGGATGGGCTAAATCCTGCTGATTTTCGGATCCATACAGGGAAGCCTCGATATCGTCTAGAAGATAAATGACTACATTTCTCAAGGCTTTCAAACCATCGAGGGTAATCGTCCCCCCTCCACCGGAAGGCGTGTTTTCGCTCGCGTAGGTTGAATTCCATTGAATATTTGAAAGCTCAAAAAGTTTCTTACTTGCGGTTACAGAATCGCCTTCATCGACAATGCCAAAAGTATCTAAAAGGTCAGAGAAAAATCTTCTGGGTATAGATGAGCCTGTAGTTGTGGAATGTTCTGGGATGGACACCAAGTCGCAGATTTCTCGGAGAATGTCCGCCTTGGTCTCAATCATTATGACTCCTTGACTAGATTTGTCACCAGTATCCCGTAAGCTAAGCCTATGCCAATTAAATTTGCTGACCTATTTGCGGGAATTGGCGGTTTCCACGCCGTCGGACATGCTTTTGGCTGGTCTGCAGCCTACGCCTGCGACATAGACGAGAACGCACGAGAGATTTATGAACATAATTGGGCGTTTACGCCCGCCTCGGACATCACGGAGGACGCAAATGATGACGAGATGCAGATTCCAGCTCACGATGTCTTATTTGCTGGGTTTCCTTGCCAACCATTTTCTAAAAGCGGAAAGCAAAATGGCATGGATGAAGCCAGGGGAACATTGTTTTGGAACATTGCAAGAACAATTGAGGTCCATACGCCCACAGTCGTTCTTCTGGAAAATGTTCCAAATTTAGCGGGTCCAAGACATAAAGATGACTGGAAGATCATTATTAAAACTTTGAGGGAACTGGGATATCGCGTCTCATCTGAACCACTAATCATTTCTCCACATAAAATTCCAAAAAAGTATGGTGGCCGCCCCCAAACTCGAAAGCGAATTTATATCGCTGCCTCATTTGTGCCGGTAGCAGAAAGAAAGAACTATCCTCTGGATGCCCCTCAAATAAAAATACAAGAATTTGACTGGCACCCAGATGAGTGGGATTTGCTTTCTGATATCAAAATGGAATCTGGAGTAACAAACGAAGACTTCAAGAAACTGAAAATCACAAGTTCAGAAAAGAAATGGCTCAATGCTTGGGATGAATTCGTACGCGAAATCCTAAATGCTCGTAACAATGAAAAGCTTCCTGGATTTCCCATCTGGGCCGACGTTTGGTTGGGTAATATTAAGAAGAAATCGACAGACCCTGAGTGGAAAAAGGATTTCATTCGAAAGAACACTCAATTCTACAAGGATCATAAAAAAGTTATTGATTCTTGGCTAAAGAAGTTTCAATATTTGGAAGATTTTCCACCTTCCCGTAGAAAATTAGAATGGCAAGCTGGGGAGTTAAATTCTATTTTCAAATGTTTAATTCAACTCAGACCGTCAGGTATAAGGGTGAAAAAAGTAAATTATGCACCAGCACTGGTCGCAATCACACAAACCACCATTGTTGGACCCTTGCGAAGGCGACTCAGCGTTCGAGAGGTTGCGCAATTGCAAGGATTGCCATCCTGGTTCAATTTTCGTGCTCAACCAGTCGCAAAAAGTTATAAGCAATTAGGGAACGGAATTTCCATTGGTTGTGCATACCAAGTTATTCAAAGCCTGGCGGAAAGGGATAAGGATTTACTTAGAAAAGTTCACCCTCAACTCCTTAAAAGCATTCAAGTTTCGGGAGATAGTCCTGACGCACATCTCAGACGAAAACCTTAAAACTGCTGCAAGACTCGCTTTTTAAAACCATTTGGCCAAGCCAAAGCTATAGCAAAAAGTGGTGAATCAGGTGTCGCAGCCCGGTCATCGCGTGGCGCGATTTTGTGAATCTGCACAGTGATTGAATCAGTACTTCTGATAGCTGCATCTCCAACGTAGGCACCTTTGGAAGTTGAATTTCGACCTTCATGCAAGTTATTTATTTGCCAATACTTTCTTTCTCCAATGCTTCCAGTAAGAGCACTACGGTTACCGACTTCAAGCTGATTCATGAAGAAAATTGTTGCATTGGTATCCTTATGGCTTTCAGCATATTTACTCAGCAGAACAAGATGCTTATTAAAGGTAACCCTATCTTCGCCAGAACGTGGCCAGTCAACAAGTAACTCAAGAAGTTCGGGAATAGTTACAAGAGTTTTTGTGTGACGAGTGGAATTCATTCGATTATCTAAATTTGTAATTTCAGAATTCTTCATCAAATCGACGATTTGGTCTTTGACATCACCCTGTAAGGACGCAAGTACAGGGTCAAATAGACGCTTCTGCTGGAACCAGGAATTGTCTTTTAGGTCAAGCATCGAGTAACGCATGCTGAGAACATTTTTTCGAGCTGGAGATAGGCCTTCAGCCATTATCATATTTCTAACCCAATCTTGCAATTGAAAAGAATTGTTATCAAAGGATTCGAGCTCTTTTCGCATTTCGGACTCTGTCTCAACAATATTCTCGTAAGCAGAATTTAAATCCTCTGAAACCCATCCACGCAAGAGCTGAAGGTAAGATTTTTTGTAACCAAAGAATCGACCACGCTGCTGGATTGTGTCGACGTTACCTCCGCCCCTGCCTCTTGGCATATATGTGACTGCAAGTTTTTCTACAACGAACCCTCTATCGAGCTTACCGGCTCCAATCAATATCCACCCAGCTTTTGTTGGCCATTCAGTCGGAGATACATTGTGATGAGGTTTTTCACTATTTACTACACGCACTTCAATTGCTTCCGAGTTCAACCAGTATCGAATGAGTCGCAACAACTGTTTTGTTTTGTCTTCTGGTCCATCAAAAACCTCTGCCAAACTTAAAGTCTTTTCCATTTCTTGAATAGCTTTAGAAAAATCTGCTGGAACCTTGAAGTCCTTAGCATCTAAATCATCATTTTCTTCGAAATGAAGAACCCATCTATCTAAAATCGATTTGACCCATTTTCGATATTTGGTGTGTGAATCAATCTTTGAATCGGGATGTATCAGCATGCTGACTGGCCGAACAGAGGGAAAAGCCTTCTGAGCAATAGACATTGAAACCAGGAAGTAGGCCAAGGAATCAATAAGAGATTTTGGAGGTAAATCTTTATCACTCGGTGCTGTGGCTATTTCGAGTTCATCTTCCGGAATTACATTTACAAATTTAGAGGAACGATCAACAAAAAGATCATAACCACCGACATATTCCTCGCCAGCTGTCAAAACAACAACAGAATCAGGCGACAAGATGTCGTCCAATTCGAGTAGTAAATTAGCTTCTGGTGTCGCCGTATAACTTAGGAATGAGTGGTTAGGCAAGGAATCCCTGAGGTCACGAATCGCAGCATAAGTAGCAGAGTATTCGTCTTTCTCATGCTTTGTATTTGGTGATGCTTGGTCACCCTCATCATCGACAATAAGGACTGGCAAAGTTACTGCTAAATCTTTTTGAAGACCACGAAGCAAACTTTCGACCTTCTTAATCCCGGCCCGATTCTTCATAATAACGAGCACTACGGATTTCTTGTATTCATCAGGGACGTAAGAGTCAAACCGTGTCTCAAGAGCGCTAAAAATTTCATTCTTATCCGCGACCTTTGCATCCTTCTTGATTAGCCACTTGGAGGAGCTACCTTGCGAGTCAAGAGTTAAATCTTTCTCTAATCTTTCGAAGGTTTGTTGCATTAACGTACGTTTTGTTCCACCGAGTAAAACCGTAAGCGAAATTCCATTGTCTCGCGCAAGTGCGATAACACTTGTGAAGGACAGCGTCTTTCCACTCTGTACCTGGCCAAGTACAAGAGAACATTTCCTATCCACAGAATTCAGAGGATTTGCACATCGAGAAAGTATTCGCTCCGCTTGCTGGATAATACTTTCTTGTCTTTCGGAATCATTTTTTAAAAAGTCAATCCCCGAGATAAATGAAAGGATTCCACTTCCAGTTTTTGGTTGCCAAGTTACTAACTGCCGCGGGTGTTTCTTTTCCATTATTCAGTCTTCTTACTTAGTGCATCGCTCAAGATTCTGTTTATTTTTGCTCGGATGTACTCTGGGTGCTCTAAGCCTGCATTTTTTCCAAGTAATTCAGCAAATCCAAGTGCAAGAGACATTCTAAAAATCGGGTCGAGATCGGCTCCAGGTAAATTTGCAAATGAATTCATGAACGGATGAGCACGATTAATAGTAAAAATGTAGCCCTCATCATCTGCAAAATTCATTCTAAATAATTTTGAATCGCCTTCTTCGATTACAACTCTGAATTTCAAAGTTGGGTTACCATCAAAAGGCAAAGTTATGGAGCGTTCTTCAATGTCCGCAATATTTAAAGGGCTAAATACATCTTCTGGGGAAGGTTTTTCAAGTTCCGAAATATTTGCACTGCCCAGCATTCTTTCTAAAGCATTCGAAGAATCCTCCATACTCTTCTTGACGGTGTTCTTCGCGCTTGGAGATTTCGAGGTTGAGCGATAATTTTGAGCCATTTTGAGCATTGGGTAATCAGTACTCTCTAAAAGCGCCCTCAATTTCGATTGCAGTTCACTCTCTTGGCCAGTTCTCCAATCAATCTGGTCTTTAAATGAGGTGACTTGAAGTTCAGAGACATCAATTTCACCAATCAGTCTTTGGAATGGAAAAGTAGTGCTTGCGCCAAATATTGAATTTGGTCGGTAACTATCCTCATCTCCTTGCGCCAAGCTGCCAGCACCTACAACCACCTTCTTCTTCCAAATCAGCGCTGCCCCAGAATACTTTGTAGACCCTTCTTTAAGAATACCCATCCACCCACGAATTCTCGGAGCCGTTAGGGGCTTATTAGGTGATATGTCCTTTTCCCAAGAATCGCTAAGGGTGAAGTCGATAGGGAGTTGCCAAATTTTTACTGGACTCTTTAGAGCTTCACCTTGTTTGTCCCAAAATCTAGCTTCGAGCAATTCGGGAGAAAAGTAAGTCAACTTTTCATCCCCAACGGTCATTACTATTTCGCCTGATTTAATGAATTCTCTATAGATACTCGATAGATAACTTCTAATTTTTCCCAGGGTTCCACCAGTGGGGATACCTTGATGTAGTTTGCTCATAACAATCCGCGTGCCATGAGAATTTGGATCTTTGACTTCCGTTACTATATCTAAATCTTCAATTTCTTCTGCAATAATCTTCCCAATATCAAAAGTAACTGTCCTACTAACTTTTTCGTTTAAGGCCGAACTTGAAATTATGTAGTAATGAGAATACCAAGTTGCAGAACTCTTCATTCCGATTCCAAATTGGCTTATTCCTGTTTTGTCTGTAGGAGGAGCAGCAGGTGTGAAGGCGCGCACAGCGTCGGACTCAGAAATACCGGCAGCATTATCTTCAACAACAATCATCGGATTACTGCCTTGCGAAAAACTGATATCAATTTGCAGCCTATAACTTGGCCCATGAATCTTTCGGAGGGCATCTCTATTCATAAAGTAACTTTGAATAGAGTTATCTACCATTTCACCAAGTGCAAACCACGGCTTGTAATTCATATGAGGGAATAAGGAGTACATGCCTACCCCTGGTCTGATATGTACCTTGTCCATCGTTCCCCCTGGTAATTGGCCGCCGAGCGAAGCATAATTGGAGCCACGCACGAAATGAAGGGAAAAGGCTTGCAGACGCTAGAAGAATTGGGACTTAGTTCGCTAGTGGGCTGGAATAATTCCATTTCTGACTGGTTGTACATCGGATTGGCTGATATTTCCTGTAACTCTTGTGAAATATTTTGCTTGGCCATAGCGCCTACTGAAGAAAGTCTTTTCCCATCGGAATATCGATTTATTTGTGTATCGTGTCTGGTTGAGAAGAGATTTGTAGATTATTCAATTTCGCAACAGAATTCATTATCAGACAAATTTGCTTTTATTCTTGAGGATGGTGTTGAGAAATATTCGAGCGAAAGTTTGAGAACTTTTCATTTGTTCAGTTCGTTATTTGGTGGGCTGACGAAGAAGTTTGAAAAATCAACTCCGGATGCTGCCGAAGTTCAGACCCCCTTTTCGATTTTGGCTCGGGAGATTAGGGGCAACGAAGACGCCCCAATCCCAAAGGGGTTTAGAAGTATTTCTTGGATTCGGTTTTATGAAGCAGAAGCAATAATCCACGCATATAAATCGAAATCAGATTTTGAACTTAAATCAGATTCCATGGCAGTTGTTTTAAAATGTCTTTATTTCCCGGATGACTCCGATGAGCGTAGAAAGTTTAAAGCTAATGTTCAAGCAATCAGGGTGAATAATCAAAACCAAAGAGTTATCGGTTGGATAAGACTTGAAGAGGCTCGAGCCGTTGTTGAGGCCAATACATCGAGGAAAGATGTAGATTTTGCGCATTTGAAATTTGGGAATGGTGGCAAAGTCCAATTCTTCCCAGAAGAATTGGAGGTAGCGAAGAAGTATCGAAGCACAACTAGACTACTACGCAAAGATTGAATTTCGATTCGGAGGATTTAAGATGGATGCTTTACCTAAATATCAAGAGTTGATAGAACCAATGATTAGAGTGCTATGTAATGCAGGAAAGCCTCTAACAAATTCTGAGATTGAAGCAGGCATTATTAATAAACTAGAGATATCGAATGAGTTGGCCACTCTTATTCATTCTGGTAAGAGAACTGAGTTGCAGTACCGATTAGCTTGGGCCAGGACTAAAGCCAAGTCTTCAGGATTTGTGTCGAACCCCGCTCGAGAGATGTGGGAAGTAACCACTCAAGGAAAATCACTGTTCAGCGCTTAATGGCAATAGCACTTTGCTGTTTGAAATAGGTCTCAATTTATCCATCTCGCTAACGGCTTTGTTCATCGACTCTGTAGTTGGGAACACATAACTGGCTATTACAGTCGAAACTTGTGAGTGGCCAGAAAACTCCATAACGGTGCGCATGTCTGTACTTGCAGCCATATTTGTGAATGCCGTCTTACGACATTGGTAGAGCTGATATTCAGGCACCCAGGCACTACGGCAAAGCTTCTTGAACATCAAGCGGTCTGCCTTTTCATCCTGCATACGACCGATGGTGTTAGTGAAGATTAAGTTTTCATCATTTTCCCAACGGGCTTTTTGTAGCGACTGATGGCGTTTGTGGTTTTGTAGTATCTTCAAAGTTTCTTGAGAGATTTTGATTGTACGGATGCCACCCTGCTTAACTGATTGAAAAGCTAAGCCCTCTCCACGTACACGTTGAATCTGGCGCTCAATGGTAAGTGTTGAGTTATCCCAATCAACGTCGCTCCATTTAAGTCCAAGGGCCTCGCCAGGACGGAGGCCTACCATCATGGCTATTTCTATACGGGCATGAGTGTGTGGCTCCTTAATGGCTTCTTGATAAATCTTTTGCCAGTGCTCAAGCGGAATAGATTTTGTAGCTACTGATTGAACACGTGGTTTACGAGCAAGTAACACTGGGTTCTTGGGCATATCGCGAAGACGCACTGCATCGTTATAGGCGGCGGACATCGTGCGGTGAACAAGCTTAATTGTTCCAGCACCAACGCCTTTGGCCACTAACTCACCAAGAAAGTTTTCTACAGCTTTTGGCGAAAGTGCAGCGGCATTTAGTTTGCCGATATAGGGAATTATCTGATTTCGTATAACACTGGAATAACCCCAATAGGTATTTGGCTTTACATGCGGTTTGCGAGTTTCAACCCAACCTAAAAGATATTGACCAACAGTCATCTTAGGATTGGTTGCGTAAGTACTATCGCCTTGTTCGCGAGCGCGACGTTGGTCAGCCAACCAGTCTTCTGCATCTGCCTTACGGGTGAAGTTTTTGGTTCGGCGCTTGCCATTGATGTCATGGATGGCTGCCTTTATAACTTCTTTGCCATTTGATTTCTTGGCCTTATAAATACTGCCTCGACCATTGGCTTTTCTATCGGTTTTTTTCTTAACAGGGGTTTGTGTGCTCACTGCTATTCCTCTCGGTTATGAGCAGTGCGCTACCCCTATCGCCGAACCATTCGGCTGCATGCATTGCTTGAGAAGTTTAACGGAATGGTCCGTTTATTTATTCCCAAGAAATGCGCTGCTACCTCGTTGCTACCCAATCATTTTTACGAGTTGTTACTCAGCCTGTTATAGAGCCAAATACGTTCAAAAACTGCACTTTTTTAACGTTTTTCATTTGGCTCAAAACCTGCACTCGTCGATTAAGAGTTAACGGACACAGCGTGCCTTCACCCACTTGCCTCCGACTGTTTTAAACTCTCCCCATGAAGCGCATTCCCTTTATACGAGTGGGTCTGATCTTTGCTATCTCGCCCTTACTTCTGGCCTTTGTTACCTCTATCTTCCAGGGTGTATCGATGTGGGATGAGGGCAGTGGTAGCGGGGGATATATCTGGTTGATGATGGGGACGCTGCCGGTTGGCTTTATGTTGGTGGTTATTGGATTGGTGATGAAGATCGTTCGCATGCGGGGAAGGTAGAGATGCTGGTAAGGATTCCTCAGATGGTGTTGGGTGGAATCCTTGCAGCTGCAGGGTTGAGTCATCTAGGTAGTAACCGCCTTGAGTTTGTTGCACAGGTTCCTAATCTGTTAAAGGACTATGCAGACCTTGTTGTGCTGGCCTCAGGCGTGGTTGAGATTGTTTTAGGGGTGGGGTTGTTGCTGGTGTGGAGGTATCGGGTGGTGATTGGTTGGGCGACGGCCATCTTTTTTGTGGCGATCTTCTGGGGCAACATCTCGCAGTATCTCAATGGCGTTGATGCCTTTGGTTTAGATAGCGATAGAGAGCGCTTTGTGCGTCTGCTCTTTCAGCCATTGTTGGTGGTGTGGGCGTTGCTTAGTACGGGGGCGTGGAGGCCATGGCGGGGTGGGTTCAAGAGGTAGCTTCTTACCTTCATCTTGTATTCATTAGAAGTTTCACTGTGATTTGCTCGGCGCTAGGGATGGCCTAGACATACTTTGGCATGAAAAAATTACCTGTAGCCCTGTTCAGCTTTTTTGGCGCCGCCGCACTTCTCACCGCTGGTCAATTACCGGCCCTGGCCAATGAGGTCACCGTTAAGGTCACTGAGATCTCATCTATCAGCTCTGGGGATGGTGAGGGCGGTTCTGAGATCAGTACCTTTCACGCCGGTTCAAAGAGAATCTTCACAACCAATGGTGTGAAAAATGCGGTCGATATATTTGATATCTCCGATGTAGCAAATCCCAAGAAGGTTGGATCGGTTGCCTTGAGCCCCTATGGCAATGACGTTACCAGCGTGGCCGCAGGACGAGATGTTGTTGTGGCCGTTGTGCACGTTGCCGAGAAATTCTCAGCAACTGGAGCCCCTACTTCTTTCAATGGCAAGATCGTGGTCTTCGACACCAATGGCAAGGTTTTGAGCTCCCCTGACATCTTGGGCGTTCTGCCTGACTCTGTGAGCTTTGCACCCGATGGCACAACGGCGCTTGTTGCAATCGAGGGACAGCCAGTATGTGCCAAAGATGACGCTGCAACTGCTGCAAAGGAAGATGCCGATTACACGAAGGCATCAGATCCTGTGGGTGGGGTCTCAGTCGTTGATCTGAGCAATCCAGGCGCGCCGGTCGTTAGATTTGCTGGCTTTGATCAGTTTAGCGTTGCTGCGATGAAGGCCAAGGGCATCGCCGTCTCCTCACTTATCAACAATGTCTCGAAGGATTTTGAGCCAGAGTATGTCTCTGCCGTTGATAATAACTATGCATATGTCACGATCCAAGAGGCTAATGCAATAGGAAGACTCAACATTAAATCAGCGACATTCGAGAGCATCACACGTGCCTTCGAGTCCAAAACCGAGTATGTCCCTCGCGATACCAGCGATAGAGATTCAGGTGCTGGGCCAAGAACCTATAAGAATGTGGTTGGTGCATCACAGCCAGATGCGATTGCCGCCTTCAAGGTGGGATTAGGTGAGTATTTCCTGACTGCAAATGAGGGCGATGCCAGGGAGTATTCCTGCCTTAACGATGATGTGCGCGGGGCATCACTCAAAGTCGATGCACGTCGCTTCCCTGATTGGAAGAGCTTGTCCGGAAACGCTGCCCTGGGTCGCGCCAAGGTCAATCCCACGATCGGAGATAAGGATGGAGATGGGGATATCGATACCATCCACCTGCGTGGCTCTAACTCCATGACGATGTATCGCAATGGGATCGTTATCTGGGATAGCGGCGATCTGCTCGATAGGATCCAAACACAGGCATTTGGTGTGGCAAATATCAATGGCGCACACTCACTCTCATCAGATAAGAGCACGATGAACTTCATCGGTCAAGATCGCTCTGATGACAAGGGCGCAGAGCCAGAGGGTGTCACTACCGGCATGGTGGGTGATCGTCGCATCGCAATCCTTGTTCTCGAGAGAATGAGCGCACTGGTCATCTTTGATATCACCCAACCACGCGCTCCAGTTTTTCAAGAGTGGATTCAGATGCTGCCCGCAAAGGCAACACCTGTGAAAGATGTGAAGTACTGGTCACCAGAGGGGGTCATCTTCGTCCCGGCAGAGAAATCTCCATCGGGTAAGGCCTTGATCATCACGAGCTATGAGGTCTCTGGTTCCATCTCTATCCACGAGATTGAGCCACGCAAGTAAGTTAAGCCAGATAGTTGTGAGAGAGCGCCCCTACGGGGGCGCTCTTTTGCATGGCGAGCGAGCACAGGCGGCCTCAGGTAGCGTTTAGGCATGAAGAAGTTGATGATCGGGGCGCTCGCCCTATCACTTGCCTGCATCATGGCATTGGCGCCGGCGGTGGGTTTTGCCGCTACCTATGATTCGGTCTCTCACATCCATGGTGTGAAGGTATTTGGTAAAGAGATTCTCATGCCGACCCATGAAGGTCTCTATCGCTATAGCGCGGCCAACTCGATGCAGATTGTTCCAGGCCCACTTTTTGATGTGATGGGCCTTGCCGTCTATGGCACGACGCTTTATGCAAGCGGTCATCCAGGTGAGAAATCAAAGTTCGCACAGCCCATTGGATTTATCTCATCCAGTGATGGCGCAAAGAGTTGGAAACAAATCTCTCTTAAAGGAGAGGTCGATTTTCATATGCTTGAGGTAGGAAAGTTTGATATGTATGGCGCAGATTCAGGGAGTGGCCAGCTCATGCACTCAGGGGATAGGGGCAAGAGTTGGAAGAAGTTAGGTGCAAGCAAGTACTCAGATATAGCACCACTTGATAGTAAAAAAGGCGCTGCATATGCCCTGCTTGAGGGCTCTCTGGTGCAGACAAGCGATGGTTTTGCTACAACGGTGGCGATAAAGTCAAAGATGAAGTGGAGCTCGATAGAGGCTGTTGGCTCCACTCTCTATGGGGCCTTCGCAAAAGATATCTATCGCTCCATCGATGGAGCAAAGAGCTGGAAGAAGATCGCGAGCCTGCCCAATGAGATATCTATCATCTCTGTCAACACTCAGGTCTTTGCCGCCGTAGCAGGCGGGGCAATCTTTATCTCCCGGGATGCAGGCAAAACCTTCACATCCTGAAGGCTCTCTTGAACACGCTCTGCTTCGTCTTGACATCTTAAATGTGAATCACTACTTTGTTTTTATCTGGGGGCACGAGAGTGTTCTCAGGTGGCAATATCTCTAGCGAAGTCCGGTTAAATCCCGGCGCTGTCCCGCAACTGTAGATGATCCTCGGATCAAAGCCAGGTCGCCTGTTTTATCGCCGTTGTATCCGACCTCGGAGGAAGGTCGGGCCGCCTAGCATTTTGCTACAAAGCCCAATTTTCCTCCCTCACATATCTGAGGGAGTTTTTTCTATGTTACGTACACGTTTTCGCTTGCAGGCGATTGCAATCTCAATCTTTGTCTTTGCGACAGTCTTAGGTAGCCCTGCACAGGCCGTCGAGACCAAATATCCACTGAGTATCAAATTCGGTGGATATACGACCAAAATTGCCAAACTACCGAAACGAATAATCTCATTATCACCGAGTGCAACCGAGATCTTCTTTGCTATCGGAGCAGGTCCACAAGTTATGGCAGTCGATAACCTTTCAAACTTTCCGACAAATGCACCGATCACAGAGCTCAGTGCATATGAGCCAAGTATCGAGGCGATTGTGGCGATGAAGCCAGATCTGATCTTGCTCTCTGCCACCTCTTCGAAGGCCAAGGAGACAAGGAATGCATTCACAAAATTAGGGATCGCTGTTTTGATGGAGGATGCCCCGACCACCCTTGCCCAGGTCTACGCCCAGAACACTGTGCTGGGCATAGTCACCAATAAGCAGTCAAAGGCACTCAAACTCAATGGGGATATGCGGCGTAGCATAAAAGCAATCATCGCAAAGGCAAAGAACAAAGCAGGTGTTCGGATCTTCCACGAGCTCGATAACACGTATTACTCAGCGACCTCTTCAACCTTCATCGGTAAGGTCTACAAGGACTTTGGGCTCATCAATATTGCAGATGCAGCGGCGGGTGCAGATGCCTCTGGCTATCCTCAATTAACCGCTGAGTATCTAGTCAAGAGTGATCCACAGGTGATCCTTCTTGCAGATGCCCAGTATGGCGAAAGCGCTGCGATTGTTGCAGCCCGTGCGGGATGGTCTGGGATCAGCGCAGTGAAGAATGGGAAGATCGTTGAACTACCCGCTGATATCTCATCACGTTGGGGGCCACGCTTGGTTGATTTTTATAAAACCATCGGTGCGGTCTTGGGTAAAATATCGGGATGAAAAGCCAAGAGATCGATCGAATCTGGCATTGGCGCATTACAGCCGGAGCAGCCCTGCTGCTTTTCTTTGTGATGTTGCTGGGAGTCTCTTTCGGTCCGATCCCTTTGGATTTCTTCCAAATAGTGCGCACGATTCTTGGTCTAGATGGCGGGTTGCAAGATGAGGAGAGGATCCTCTTCTTGCAGCTTCGCCTGCCACGAGTTGCCCTTGCTGCACTCGTTGGGGCGGCGCTGGCAACAAGTGGCGCTGTCTATCAAACTGTCTTTCGAAATCCACTTGCCGATCCCTATCTTTTGGGGGCAGCTGCAGGGGCAGGTCTTGGGGCGACACTTGCACTGACCCGGGGAAATCAAAGTTTCTATGCAGCCCTTCCTCTCTTTGCATTTGTTGGCGCTGTCCTTGCCGTCTTGGCGACATTTCTCATCTCGGGAAAATCCAGTGCGAATCCAGCGACTTTATTGTTATCTGGTATCGCCATCGGCTCTTTTGCAACGGCCTTTCAAACCTATCTGCAGCAAAGAAAGAGTGAGGTACTGCGCCCGGTTTATTCGTGGATCCTTGGCCAACTCACCGTTGCCGACTGGCAGGTCATCAAGTGGGCAGGGTTTTACATCGTTGTGGCCCTCTTCATCTTGATTCGGATGTCACGTCTGCTCGATGGTCTCTTACTCAGTGATGAAGAGGCCTTCTCACTTGGCATATCCCCGAAGAAGATACGAATTATCGCAATCGCTGCGGCGACACTTGCCACTGCAACTGCCGTCTCAGCCAGTGGTCTTATCGGCTTTGTCGGCATCGTCGTTCCACATCTAGTGCGCGGTCTGACCAAGCGGGCCACTAATCGCGCCCTCTTTACCGTTGCTCTCTCAGGGGCAGCCTTCTTGGTCCTGGCAGATCTTGGCTCGCGCACTCTGCTCTCCCCGGCAGAGCTACCTATCGGCGTCATCACTGCATTTGTTGGTGCGCCATTTCTCTTATTCGTGCTTCGAGCAAAGAGGGTCTTGAATTGATAAAGATAAGAGAGCTGTGCGTGCGCTACGGTGATTTCTACGCACTCGATCATTTAAATTTAGATATTCCACGGGGTAGCTGGACCTGTCTTGTTGGACCTAATGGCGCCGGCAAGACGACTCTTCTTAAGACTCTGCTTGGCAACAAGGCATATGACGGATCGATTGTGATCGATGGTGTTGAGACATATAAACACCTACGAAATGTTGCCTTCGTTCCACAACGTCCTGAGATTCCAGTTGGCATGGATGTCTCGGAGTATGTGATGTTGGGCCGTGCCCGCCTAGATGGCTGGGGACGTGAATCACGGACAAGTCGTCAGATAGTGCATCAGATGCTGGAGAAGATGCATCTCTCCGGAATGCGCCACCAATTAGTGGCTCAGCTCTCAGGCGGTGAGATGCAGCGAGTGTTGATCGCACGGGCGCTGGTGCAAGAGCCAGAGTTGCTGATTTTAGATGAGCCCACATCGGCCCTTGATCTGCATCATCAGATTGCGACTTTGGATCATATTGAATCACTACAAAAATCTGGGGCCACGATAGTCTCAACGATGCATGACATCACATTAGGTGCGATGTATGCAGAGCGTATTATCATCATGCAAAAGGGGAGAGTCTTATTGGATGGTCCCTCAGACGCTGTCATTCACTCACCAGAGCTTAAGACCGCATTTGATGACAGGATCTCAATTCACACCCTTGATAATGGGCGCCCAGTCATTATCGCAACACGGAACTCTTCGTAGATATTCAGATTCATCTGACTGTAAAGTTTTAAGCGATGCGCTGATCAGTTGTGATCGGCGCACTCTGGCGGGCTAACTCTTCATCGATGGCCTGGGTGTTGCGACGGATGCGGCTCAGGCGAGAGTGTTGTTCAAGCTCCAACTTGGCGTACTCATCAACTGGGTGGTACTGGGTTGATAGTAGGTAGTGCAGACTTGGAATTATCACAATCAGAAGGCTGCCTCAGACACATGGCGGGGTTGAGAACTGGTAGTGAATGGGGCACAAACTGTGAATTTAACTTTGGATAACTAGGGATAAAAAAATGTGGCCACCCCCTCAAAAGGGGTGGCCACATCTACTTTTACTTTACTTCTTAATGAGCTTTGCTACATCCACTCCTGGTGGAAGGATGACTGCATCGATAGCGTGAATCACGCCATTTGATGCCATGACATCTGCTGCGATGACCTTGGCACCGTTAACGCTGACGCCGCCCATCGTTGAAAGCTTGACGTTTTGACCCTCAACGGTTGCAACATCACCATCGGTGACATCTGCCGCCATGACCATGCCTGATACGACGTGGTAGGTCAGGATCTGTGCAAGTAGCGCTTTGTTCTCTGGGAGAAGAAGGGCATCGAGTACTCCCGCTGGAAGGGCTGCAAATGCCTCATCTGTTGGTGCAAATACTGTGAATGGACCTGTTCCGCTGAGTGTCTCAACGAGCTCTGCAGCTGTTACCGCTGCGACCAGGGTATTGAAGTTGCCTGCTGCTATCGCAACATCAACGATCGTCCCAGGAGACATGGTCTCCTCTGCTACTTCTTCAGTTGCCATCTCTTCATCGCTGCCACAGGCTGACAGAGTCAGTGCTGTTGCAATCGCGAGAGCGGCAAATGCACTACGACGCATTACCTTCATGAATTTCTCCTTGTGGGTTGTTTTAAATTGCTGCACAAATCTAGGTGCAGGCGGTAATGGGGGCAACTTGAAACGCTCCCGTGGCAGGCCACGGGTAGATGAACATTGGGTGCGCCCAGAGCCTTCCTGGCTCAGACTGATCATCGAGAGAGCCCCGGGCAGGCGCTAGTAACCGGGCTCCTGTAGCGTTTTCCTGTGCGCAAACTCCTGATTGCAGTGCTGGCCCTGGTGCTAGTCGGTAGTGGGCCAGCAATTGCTCACCAGCCTGTGGTGCTGCTTGAGAGTGATATCAGCGCTGCGAAGGGGCCCTTGTTAGTAGATGGAACTATCTCATTTGCCGTGCGTGCAGCCTTTACCAAGGCGGGGCAGAGAAAGGCATTTCGTGCTCAGTTGGGCGAAGGTGATTCCCTCGCAGTTCAATTATTAATCGTTGATAAGAAGCCCGAAAATACTTTGAAGATTACCCAGTTACCCTCTGTGGTAATTACGGGGCCAACAGGTAAAAAAGTGACGTTAAAGATCAATGAGCGCACAAAGTTCTTTGAGCCCTATGGAGGAACCAACTATCTCTACCTAGCTCGATACAACGCGGTGGCCATGGCTGGGATCTATAGCTTTCTCATCACATCGAGAGCCAAATCTGAGATCACCCTTGCAGTAGGGGAGAGAGAGATCAGAGGCGAGGTCGTTCGCGGGCCAGCTCCTGCGCCGTCGCCTGCACCGAGCCCAACGCCAACACCAACGCCAACGCCAACGCCAACGCCAACACCAACGCCAACGCCAACGCCAACGCCAACGCCAACGCCAACGCCAACACCAACGCCAACACCAACGCCAACACCT
>Ga0209550_10002520_pt1 | contig 17578 bp, 10 predicted proteins | sample LauGreSuBDMM15SN_2_FD_187567 | JGI IMG/M metagenome (GOLD analysis project Ga0209550, IMG submission 187567) | Freshwater lake microbial communities from Lake Michigan, USA - Su13.BD.MM15.SN (SPAdes) (version 5) | ecosystem: Environmental > Aquatic > Freshwater > Lake | place: Lake Michigan...
AATCCTAATCGTGTTCGGCACCCGCCCTGAGGCGATCAAGATGGCGCCGCTGGTGCATGCGTTTAAGGCCAACCCCGCGTTTGAAACGATTGTGTGCGTCACCGCCCAGCACCGGCAAATGCTGGATCAAGTTCTCAATATCTTCGAAATCACCCCCGACATCGACCTGAACCTAATGCGGGCTGGGCAGGATCTGTTTGATGTCACAAGCGCAGTCTTACTGGGCATGCGCGAAGTATTAAAAATCCACAAACCCGATGCCGTGCTGGTACATGGTGATACCACCACCGCCTATGCCACCGCCACCGCAGCCTTTTACGCCGGGATCCCGGTCGGGCACGTCGAGGCCGGGTTACGCACCCACAACATCCTGTCACCGTTTCCTGAAGAATTTAACCGCCAAGTGGTCAGCAAGATCGCCAAATGGCATTTTGCACCTACCCAATCCAGCCGCCAAAACTTATTAGATGAGCGCGCGCCTGACCAAGACATCACCGTCACCGGCAATACCGTGATTGACGCTTTATTTTGGGTGCTCAAGCGAATTGACAGCGACCCCGCCAAACGCAGCCAACTCGAAGCCTTTTTAAACCAACGCCTGCCGTTCGACTGGACAACACAACGCTTTGTTCTGATCACAGGCCATAGACGCGAAAACTTTGGCGATGGGTTCGTGGCAATTTGTGAAGCCATTCGCCAACTGGCCGCAACCCACCCAGACGTTCATTTTGTGTACCCCGTGCACCTGAACCCCAATGTCCAAAAGCCGGTTTACGACCTGATTAGCGGCCACGCAAATATCCATCTGATCGACCCGCTTGAATACGAGCCTTTTGTGTTTTTGCTTAAACACGCCTATTTAGTGCTGACTGATAGTGGCGGGATACAGGAAGAAGCGCCTAGCTTGGGTAAGCCGGTTTTAGTGATGCGCGAAGTGACTGAGCGGCCCGAGGCGGTTGAGGCTGGTACGGTCAGGCTGGTGGGTGCGGATACCGCCAAAATCGTGCACCAGGTTACAGAGCTATTAAAAGACGAAACTGCTTACGCAACTATGTCTAAGGCGCATAACCCGTATGGGGATGGGATGGCAGCGGCTCGGATTGCGACAATTTTTGAAGCGGTTAAGCAGCAAATTTCTTAACGCTAAGGCCAGTCTTTACAAATCTAAAGTTGAAACTTAGATTTGTAAAGAGGCCCTCGATTGGACAGCTGGGCTTAGAAAATGGCACAGCCTTGCCCATACTGAAAGCCTGCAACCCGCAATTATTTATGGTGGTTAGACCAATTTGCCATCACGAGCGCGGCACGCTGCTGAACCATTCGCCGATCAGGTAATATCCTTGACGATATCAAGGGCACGCTAGACCCTCTAGCCCTAAATTTTTCAATCACTTATCTATTCTGTTTTTATGAGTAAGAAGCACTGGGTTGCCTTAGCCGGCATCGCAATTTTACAAATTTGTCTTCTGATTTCAGTTCAGACCGTGGCGGGGTTTTTATCCCCCTCAAGAATCATTGCTTTAGCCGTTATCGAATCAAGTCTGATTTTGATGGTGATCTCTGCCTTCACCGGCAAGTTTGCTAGCCTATCGATCACTCTGTGGCTGCTGCTATTAGTGAATTTCGCGATCACGCCGGTTGACTTTAAACGTAGCCCTTCGGGGTTTCTAACCTTGCCGCCTAATCTAGATTACCGCCTCGAAGTGATGGGTGACGGGATGCCTGGGTTTACCGGCGTTCAAAATATTTCTACCGATGCTTTAGGCTTTCGCACCACCAAAAAAATTGACTACCAAAATAAGGGCAATGCGTATCGCGTATTTACTATCGGCGGCAGCACAACCGAAGAGATCTATACCGACGACCAAAAAACTTGGTCTGCCCTGTTAGAAGGCCAATTGACTAAAAACCTAGGTAGAGAAGTTGAAGTTATCAATACGGGGTTTGCTGGTTTACGTGCGCCACACCATTACAAAACCCTTGAACATATCTTGCGGTACAAGCCTGATGCCGCGATATTTTTAATGGGCATCAATGATTGGAATCACCACGTAAAAGCTGCGATACGCTCGCAAGAAATTACTGAAGACAAAGCCGCTAAGGATGCGGGTCAGCCTCCCATCCGGCGAAGTACTCAACAGAGCATTGATATTTTTCAGACATTTGACTTAACTAAATCGATTCTTTGGAAATCAATACAACGCGTAATTGGTAAAAAAATTGTTATCAAAAACGACGGGGCGTATTATTACAACCAAAATCACAGCGTGGCTCGCCAAGACTGGCGTCGCTTAGAGATCGATGACGTCACCACAGAGTACAGCGACTCGGTTACCCAAATTATCTCGTTATGCAAACAAGCCTCTGTACGGTGCCTGTTTTTAAATCAGCCAAACGCCTACCAACCAGACATTAGTGCAGATCTGACACGGCGGCTTTGGATGACGCCACCCAACGAACCCTACTCAGTTGACTTTGCTGACATAATGCGTATTGCCTCGACCTATAACAAATGGCTCTTGCAGCGCGCGCCAGACGACAGCTGCGACCTTTCAACTGCGCTCACCGCGACCACAGACCATTTGATCGACGACTGCCATTTCAACCCTCTTGGATCGGCCATTGTTGCAAATCAAATTTATCAGTGCTTCGTCAATCAACTTAAGTCCAAGTAAAGGTATGTGAGAACCCCGAATATCGTTTCAAACTAGGTCGGACTGACGCTGCGTCAGTACCCAAACGCGCATCGCCAAAACCTGATATCGCACAAATAGGCACCTTGAAAGTGAAATATTCTTTTACTATCAAAGCTCTAGCATCGTTTCCGTTCAACAGTTATCTGCAAGAGCAGCCCGAGATTTTTTGTTTAACCTGAGGCTCAACATCCGCCATGAAACGTCTTGTTGCTGCATTCTTATGCTTAAGCCCTCTTTGGGCCTTGGCGCAAACCGTCCCCGCCTTGGCTACGAAGGCCTGCGAACCAAACGAAAAAGTGCTGTTCAGCTGCCAAATCAAGGGCGAGACAATCGCCTACTGCGACGGCGACAACAAAAAAGGCCTGCGGTGGTTGCGCTTTGTGCAAACCACGCCCTCAGGCATCATTGAAATCAAAACAGACAATCAAGTTACTGACTTTAAAAACAAAACTTTATTTGCTACTGAAGAAACCCAGCAGCGGTCCATCTTCACCACGGTTCATTTTGATCACAATGGTCTGACCTACGCCTTGACAAAGTGCGAAGGCATAAATTGCGTCGCGGTCATGGACTATCCTTGGTTTGCTGTGTACAACGGCAAAAAGCGAGTCAGTAGCAGTTTTTGCGATAAAGGCACCCAGTCACCGTACAACTTTGACTTCAAGCGTACCAAACAAGGTCAGTTGAATGGTGATGCCTTACTCTCGATTAAAAAGGGTAAAACACGGTTTGATGATCTGCCCAGCGGGCCGATTCCAGATTGATAGCTGGCGATCACCCAACTCAACAAAGAAGATTTCTAGAATACTAATAAAGACGAAGGTTCAAAAAGTTCTAATGCAGCTCCTTAAAAACAATAGAAATACGATTATTTCAATTTTTTCGTTAATTTTTTTAATCGAACTGATACGAACTGCATTCATAACAGATGATGCAGGAATCACTCTTAGAACAGTCTTGAATTTCACTCACGGGTTCGGACCCACCTTTAATATTGCCGAGCGCGTACAGGCCTACACCCATCCGCTTTGGTTTTTAGTGCTGTCGTTGCTGACGTGGCTGATCGGTAACGTTTTTTATGCAACATTTGTGTTGAGCATCACAGTCTCAATGATCGGCGTTTGGCTGCTCGCCAGTAAATTAACGATGAGTACTGTGGGCATGACGCTTGGCCTGCTCGCACTCATTTTGTCTAAAGCTTATGTCGACTTTTCAACCTCTGGACTAGAAAATCCAGCATCACATTTATTCATTTTGCTATCGTTGATTTTTGCTATTCGGTCCATTCAAACAGGTTCAGATCGTAATCGAGTTGTTTTTTTCTTGAGTATAAGTTTTCTATATTTAACGCGACAAGATCTCATATTATTATTGAGTCCCTTGGCCCTTTTGGTGATCGTAAAAGGCTTTGCAACACCGCGCAAACTCATAGCAGCACTGTTGGTTGGATTCATTCCAGTTTTACTGTGGACTCTTTTCTCGCTGTACTACTACGGATTTCCGTTCCCGAATACGGCCTACGCCAAACTGGCAACAGGCATTGCAAAATCTGAATTATTACAACAAGGCGTTCATTACTTCACCGAGTGCTTCATCATCGACCCGTTAACGACAACGATGATTATCATCGGTGGGATCGCTGGGGCATTCTCAGACCGAATCGGTCGATGCTTAGCTTTGGGCATTCTGCTGTACCTCATATATGTGCTAAACATCGGTGGCGATTTTATGGCGGGTCGTTTTTTAACGGCTCCCTTCCTGGTCGCCATTTTTTTGATCTGTAGAGCGAAGCTAAGTCATCTGTCAGCGCTACTACTCACTGTTGTTATCACTGCACTAGGGGTGTGGAACATTGATCATACGTTGCTCAGCGGAACAAATTATGTGCGAGCAAGATACCCCGTACACGGGGTGGATGACGTAAGAGGATTTTATTATCGAGAGCAGGGCTTACTCTCGTCTTTTGTCATGCGGGACAAGTCGGCTTTTACACCGCAATGGTCATTAACAGAACCACGTGTAGAAGTGACTTGCGGCAACATGGGCTTTCAAAGCTTATACGCTGGCCCGAGTGTGCATCTTATTGACCTGTGCGCCCTCTCTGATCCTCTTCTGGCTCGACTACCAACGATTCAAGGGCCTTGGCAAAGTGGCCATTTTTATCGTTCCTTGCCCGCGGGCTATATAGAAAGCGTTGTAAAAAATCAAAACTTAGTGACTGATCCGACTGTTCGCTCTTTGTATGATTCACTGAGGCTGATTACACGTGACACTCAGCTCAGCCGTCCGCGTATCAAAGAAATTATTCGAGTTAATCTACGCGGCACACAACAGGTTAATCCAAGCCTATTTCGGTACCCGATCAACCTAGATGAGAAAATTGACTTTAAATCAAACGGCAAAGGTACGGCTTTCTTGCACGACGGGTACTCAGAGGGCGTTGCCAATAACGGTTGGGCGTCCCCGGAGCCTTGGGGTGTTTGGGCAATGGGTAAGGTTGCTCGACTCAGCTTACGCATGCCAAGCAAAGACAAGCCGAGCAAACTTACCTTGACTGTTCAAATTCTTACGTCATCGAGCTTAGAGTCCCAAAGAGTTCAAATCTTCGAGGTTGTTGGTGGCGGCCGAACGGCAGAGGGCCCTGTCGCAAGATACTCCGGTGGCACTGCCCAACTGTTACAAACGGTACAGGTAATTGGTAAAGATTCGTTAAATTTAGATAGGCTAGAGATTATTATTCCCGTCGAGATTAAACAAGACTCTAATGGCTTGGACCATATCAATTTAGAATTTAGGTTTCCGACCCCGTTAAGACCCATGGATTTAGCGGGTGGCCATTCGAACGACTCAAGAGAGTTAACACTTGGGTTGATATCAGCAGTATTTCACTGACTCACCGCTCGAGTTTGTCATATTTTATTTAGTCAATAAGAGCGAACGAAACCTGAGTAGGCTGCCAACCTGCTTGAAACTCCATTGTTTTATAATCCACATCAACTACTTTGTTATTGCCAAGTATTTGTTTCGGTTAGTCTTGTATTCACAAATCAAATTCATCGATTGGCCCTTCAATTTCATCGGCACTAATCGCGACAAATACGTCTGGCGCACAAATTATCCATGCATTCAATACCTAAACTGCCGGTCGTCTCATCTAAACTTATTGTTATTTTATTTTTTTTAGGCTTAATCACCCTAGGCTTAATTATTTTTAAAGACTATGGTTTCGCTCTAGATGAGCACGTCAACAGAGAAAACGGCGCAGTAACACTACGATATATCCTGTCGCTCATCGAGCAACTAGCAGGTGTCGATATTCAGTGGGCAAAGTCCGCTCTATTCGGCTTTCATAACGATCTTGGTACATACAGAGACCGAGACTATGGGGTGGCATTTGACCTACCCGCAATGCTAATAGAAAGAATATTTCAAATTGACACCTCGAGAAATCAATTTTTATTAAGGCACTTGCTAACTTATTTTGTCTTTCTCTTAGGCTTATACAGCTTTTATCTAATCATAAAAGAGCGTTTTTCTGATTGGCGCATTGGCCTCGTAGCGACCGCGTTTATGTTTTGCTCTCCAAGAATGTTTGCAGAGTCTTTTTACAATAATAAAGATATCGTTTTTATGTCTTTATTCATCACTGCGCTCTACTATTCATGGCGGTTGATCGACGCCCCAACATTCAAACATAGCGTCTTATCTTCACTGTTTTCTGCGCTCGCGATCGATGTCCGTATCATCGCAGTGATTATCCCGATTATTGTGCTCGTAGCGACGATCCTAACAATGCTCAGAAGCGAGCCACGTCGAACACATCAGCTGAGCGCCTTTGTTAGCTATCTGGCACTGACCGCTACATTTACAGTATTGTTTTGGCCATGGTTATGGACTGGTCCTTTCACCCACTTTGCTAAAGCAGTGGGCAATATGGTCAATTTCAGATGGATAAACTGGGTGCTTTATCGAGGGCATTACTACCCTTCAAATCACTTGCCGTGGCACTATTTGCCAGTTTGGATCGCCATCACAACCCCCGTTCTATATCTGCTTCTAGCTGCTATCGGCACGATTGCGATTTCAAGAACGGTGTTGCGAAATGGGTTTCGACTTTGGAGCACTCATTACGAATTGCAAGACTTGATGTTTCTGTCGGTACTAGTCGCACCTATTGCTGCGGCAGTTCTATTTAAGTCAACGATATACGATGGGTGGCGCCAGTTCTATTTTATTTACCCGGCGTTGATTTATATTGCTGTGCGAGGCTTGGTGCCACTGTGGCGCAGTGATCACTCTAAAAGCTTAAAGCCCACGTTGTTTATTCTAGTACTCAGCAGCGTGGCAACAACTGTTTATTTTATGATCAGCAGCCATCCTTATCAGAACGTCTACTTCAATCGTTTGGCTGGTTCGGCTTGGTCTGAACAGTATGAGGGCGATTATTGGGGGCTCAGCAATACCAAAGGGCTAGAATTTATTGCGGGCACCGATCAACGCTCTAAGATCAACATCTACAACATTGGCATCACATCCATTCCGCAAGCGTTTGCGATCCTTCCTGAGGAGTCGAAAATAGTTTTTGAAGTGACTGACTCGCTCGCTGAAGCAAACTATGCAATCACAAATTTTAGATTTGCAAACTCCACCGCTACAAAAAAAATATTTGAAAACATTTCTAATGAGTTCAAGCTTATCTACAGTACAACAGTAGACGGACAGGCAATCGTATCTATTTTTAAGTTACGCTGATCGTTCATTTTTTTACACACGATTGTCAGTACAAGTAACGATAGAAATCTTGAAATGTTGCAGAGTTGACGACACTACACTGAAATTTACGATGACAATTGACACCGCTGTTGAAATGGGTCGTTTAGAGCATTCAAATTATTAAATGACATAGATCCGTTACTTGCAAAATAAAAAGATATGACGATAAAGAAACTACTGTGGTTTGTATTGCTCACGTTGATTCTTGCTGCTATATCACAAGCGACTGTACGTTCGTTTGTTATGACGAATGCACCTCAACTTGAGATATTTTATGAGATAAAAAACGAAGTATGGGGGGGCGGGAGTCATTGGGCGACGTCACTTCGAATACTGGAAGGCAAAGGCGGGTATGTTTGGTCAAACAGACTGTTGGCACCTTATATGGTTTTGGCCATATCAAAAATTGGCGTAAGTTACAAAATCGCCGCCATCATTTTCTATTGGTGCGGGATATTTGCCATCAATTTCTTACTATTTTTCTTAATTAAAAAACTAACAAACAAGATAGGTGTTGCACTAGCTTGGGTGATATTTTTTAACTTCATGTTTGTCACCTTTCAAGATCGTTCGTCCTGGGGCTGGTTTTATACATTTGATATTTTGACGATCATATTTTTTACAATTTTCTCTTACCTCGTCGTAAATAAAAATTCAATCTCTTCACTTGTCATCCTATTCATTGTAGCCTTAACAAATAGAGAAGATGCTTTATTTATGGCCGTTTTCGTTGCGATTTCAGCTATCAATTTCGAAATAAAAAAGCCTTTTATAAACTTTCAAGATATACGTAGATTTGCACTGGGTTTGACATTAATGGCAACTGCCGTTTTATACACAAAGTACATGCGACAGCACATATCGCTCATACCACCAGAACATTTTGGTGTTGCGGCTGGAAATAGTGTTGTCTCGATAAAAACTGCGTTTTATAACCTGTTTATTAGAAACTTCAGTTTTGACAACGATCCATTCTTTTTCAACGCACCAGATGGGTTTTGGCTGATTGGCTCAACGCTGACAGTTTGTGCGGTGTTTAACAAAATGACAAGACCTAGAAAAAATTTAATTCTGATATATATTTTGATGGTCTTGTCGATAATGATTTTCGGAAATCAAGGCGCAAACGAAGTGAGGCTTTACATGCCATTATTTCCAATGTTCATCTTCATCATGCTTGGGTTGCAGCAAGATGATAATGTTGCAAATCGTGATTAACCCGGTTGGCGTTTTAACTCAATTAGTGAAGGGTAAAGAGCAAAACTAACTTCTACCGCCGTCTATACAATAATTGATGGGGTACGTTGCATTAGGTATTAATATCCAGCAACACGATAAAGCGTCTGATTCGGCGTTCTAATAAGTTCAACAAGTTTGAAGCGGCTATTTTGTTCATACACGGGGGAAATCAAAAATAACATCTGGCCAGCATCGATTAGTTGTTTAATCGTGGCCGCTGTGTGTGTGTTTGGCAACTCAACTTCGCCCGGTATTCGCAGGTTTTTAGAAAATATATCGTAATAATAAAAAGATGGGTTAACCTGATTCAGTTTCAAATCCAAGCCGCGTGTCAGCGCAATTCCAAACCACGTCGCACACCCTTGAAAAGAGCAGTTAAAGGTGCCAATTAAGGTAGGCCTTTCATATTTTTGTATCTCTGTTGTGATCGCGTTATATGAACTCTCTGCACTTTTTCTTAATGTCTTGAGCGCAGTGTTCGCATTGAACGCACTCATCGTCGCAATGTAAATAACGATTACCAAAAGAACAAGCCAAACCGCGTCATTTATTTTTGAAAAGATAAGACTATCGCTTGACTGCAGAGCCATGCGTAAGCCCCAACACAGAGCAAACAGTGCCAGTGGTAAAACAGGAACCATATAAGAAATCCCTGGATGTTTTGCAACCACTATCGTGTGGGCGACTGCTACACCTAGCACCACGATAGACCCACGCAGAAAATTAGTATTTAATTTTTGATTGAATGTTAATTGTCTGGCTACGGCGATCGCTAAGAACACAAAAATAGCGGCAAAGGTTTGATAAAAAAATGGAAACGTATCGTACAGTCGTAAAATGTTCTGTCGATATTGAACGAGGTTAAAGATTGATCTTGACCCTAGACCGTGCAACTCAGAATGAGTCGCCATTCTGACAAACCAGTCGAACATGAATGGCAGCTTCGATATGATGGGTGCAATTCCTAAAAGATATGCAAGGGCACACCCGAGAAATGAATAAAACATTAGCCGATAGGTCGGCAAGATAAAAAGAAGCCCTAACATTGGAAGAAATGTTAGCTTAGTCGCCACGCCAATGCCGCAGAGCACACCCGCAACTAGGGCAATTCGCTCAAGTTTTAGGCTCTCATCACTTGGTGACCTGTAAAACAATGGGATCAAAACTGCTATTAACACTATCGATAGGCTCTGCAGCAAACTCTCTGCCGTCGGATACACCATAAGCGGTGAAACTAAAGCGAACACCAACGGCGAACACTGACAGGCAATAGAAATTCTAAAATCTGCTGTTGCCCTGTAGAGTTTGAGCCCCAAATAATAGGAAGCACAAACAGTTAGAAAAAGTAACAATACTGACACGCAAAAAAGATAGCGCTCTGGATTGTGTAACACAGCGTCGATCATCCCAAGCGCGCTTGAGTCAAGCACGCGCGAAGTCAGCCAAATCACCGGGATCACCATCGCGATAATGACCTGTAAGGGGGTTCCTGGATGATCCGTGAAGACCGGTGGGTAGCCCTGCAGCATGTCAACTGCAGCGAAGAGATAAACATAGGCTGCGTCAGGCCCGTATCCGACACCACTATTTATATAGATCGGAAACATCGATTGCATAAATACTATTCCGATCATAAATATGATTAGCGGAATAATTGAAAGGTAAAAATACTGAGTGACTTTATGCATGAATTTTTATTTCAACGTAAAACCAGCACTGATCCCAGCTGCGGGATTCAATAGTTTTAACCCGTCATCGACAAACCATGTACAAGGAAGCGGATTCGCCCAACACAGCCCGTCTTTTGCTACGCCTATCGTTACCCCAAAGTTAGTCGTTTTTTGAGTCATCTCAGCAAGCGGTACTGGGTCTGCGAGACGCAAGGTCATTGAGCGAGGCTGCAAAAAGTACACACTGATCGCGAGCATTACTAATCCAAAGCAGAGTCGACTAATCGTTCGGAGGTCTTCCTTTCTTTTCAGCATTTGAAAATTGGCCAGATTGAAGTTTTCATATATTTGCATTAAACAAAGCAACCCAGCTAAAGATGCCAAAAGTACCGGTATGGCGCCAAGAAATCTAAAATCTGGCGCAGTCAAGAACCAAAATATCAAAGCCGAAATAAGTGGCAAGTAAACGCTATACATACCAATTTTTTTATTCACGCCCAGATGTCGGAAAAAAAATACTACATTCGCGAGTACCAATAGGACGTCGATAAAAAACAGAAGCCGAGCAAACGTTGATAAATTTGCTAACCACGGCTTCAGCCAACTCCAATTACCAAGAACATCGCCCGGCAGTGCGCCTGGCAAACGAGCCCAACTGTAGATCCACATAGCCTCGCCTCGAACATTCACTGGCGACATTGCCCAGGGCAGGTTCCAGAGCGCGCCATACGTAGTCGGAAAAAGTGGCACGCCGGACAACATATAACCTCGCAAAAAGTGTACAAGAAAGAATAAAACGCATATTCCAACGATTTTTTTTAGGGTGACGAATTGCTTAGCCGAGAGATGCCGCATGAAAGGGAACAGCACCACCAAAGAACCAGCCGCAAAAATTAAGGTACTTAGTTTCACGGTTACGATAAAGCAGGCTACGAAAATGATGGTCGCTAGCAGCCCAAAGTCAACGCGGCTAGTACTCTGTCGGGTAATAAAAAAACGTATCAAACAGATGAACATATAAATTTGAAGCATGGCGACAGCGCTATCAGGGGCCGGCGAGGACAGCGAGTTAAACGTAAACGCCAAGCCGCTGCCGAGCGAAAAGACTATCCAGATTCTTCCAACCTCTAGCGCGTTGTATAGCTTAACGATTGACGACGCACAAAGAATAATTAAAAAAATTCCTGCGGCAACGTAACCCTTGGTGGCAAAAGGCTCGATGTTCAAGAACGCCAGCAAGTTGAAGTAACTTTGATTAAACGCAAGCCTACCGTGTAAATTTCCAAGGCCCGGCACGATTGCGTAATCGTTTAACCAGCGTATCGTTTGAAGGTGGTACAGCCCAGTGTCAAAATTGTTTGTTACTTGTAAACCTTTGAAGCACAAGACGATCACCGCGACCAAAACACTAATGGCCAACTTTGGTTGCTCACATACGTTTTTTTTCAGGGCCACGACTTGCCCCGCCAGATTGGGCACCAGATACAGTCCGGCCAAACCTGCACCACAGATCAATAAACGAAGCAACCAACTGATTGGCATAAACAAATGCAACGCGCTCACCGCCGATACTAAGAATACCAACCCTATCCATAAATGATCGATTGAAAGCGCTTTTCCATTAAATAGGCCCACGCAGCGCACGGCAATAGCAGCCCAGCCAATCGTCAAAATAAATAGTGCCCCCAAAAGCATTAAGGTCGCACTCAATTCATAAACGCCGTGCCAAATCATGAACACGCACCCTGTTGGTCGGCGAGATGTACCTCTTTATCCATATTCACCGGCATTGCGCCGCACTAACTGTGAGATTGTTCTGCCATACGATTCCGTCTGCTTTGTCGTACACGCGAGAGAAGGTTTTTAGTCGATCGATCACCTGAATAGTTTCGACTGCTTGATTTTGCAAAATGATCAGATCGGCAAGACGAGCTAACTCAGCCATTTGCACCTCATAATTTATATTTTGGATTCCTTTGTAATAAAGCGTTGGTGCTGGTAACCAAAAAACTTTTGTCAAAAAATAAAGCTCAACATTCCACGGTAAATCGGCAAAGACTTTAAGCTGTTTAGGGCATCCGCTAATAAATTGATTGAGCGGCCTCAGTGACAATTCTTTTCCAGCGAGTTCGAGGCCATTGTATTTACTGAACAAGGCAATTCCACGTGCACTTTGATAGCCCGATCCTAACAACAAGACGAGCGATGCCACGCAGAGTCCGCGGATAATCCCTTGTTTAATTTGAAGTAACAAGTAAAAAAAACAAACAAATAAAACAATCAAAAGGGGTGACATCATTCGATTGTCTAGATGTACTTTACTGTCAACAAACATCCAAGCCGTCAAGACAAATCCGACATAACAATACCCGAACAATCCCATGATTGTCTGATTGACAACTTGACGTCGATCGACAGCGCGTAAGTTTGCAACGGTGGCAACGACAACCGGCAGAATTAGAAGAAAGAGTCCAAGCATCAGAGTCGGTAAGCTCCGCTGCGGATCATATTGAAGCCCTTTCCAAGGCAACAGCCAAGTTCCGACCGTTGCAAGGGCCTTCGCTGCCAGGTCTGAGGAAAGAAACGTAAACGACAACCAGCGTTCGGTAGCGGGGCCATCACTCACCGCTTTGTGACCAATCCAAGGCGCGTACATTATGACCGGAATCAGCACTTGAATAAGTACCATCATTATTCGTCGCCACCGAGTCTCTGACCAAAACACCCAAAGAAGTACTAAACAATTCGTTGCAATCATCGCAACGCCGACAAACCGCGTCAGTAAAGCTAAGCCACTAAAAAAAGCGAGCAACAAAATCCAATTCAGATCAAACGACTTCTGAGCTAAGTGACTCAGCACCAACATATTTGCAAACATTAGCGCAATAAAAAGGGGTTCGCTCCAGGCATAAAAATGAATATGCATCATCACAGGATGAAGGCAGAGCACCCCAGCTGAAACGAACGCCAATAAATTTGGTGCCCGCGCGAAACGGCGTAATACATACGTAATCAATAGAAAATTTGATGCGTAAAGAACCGCCTGCAATACTCTAGCGCCCACGAGCAAATCTTGATGTAGAGAAAAGGCCGAGGCTGCAATTGCCATAGGGTACAGTGGTGGCCATTGGCCACTCATGTACGAAAACCCATGGCCAATTAATAGGCCCTGAGCACCTTTTAAATAGGCAATTGAATCTGGCGACTCACCTAAGCCAAGAGGTGTGAATAGAAACAGCGCAACGCCGATCGTGGCAGCAACAACTACATACAGAACCACCATTGAATATTTTTTCATTTAGGCTCGACGGAATAATGCTTTTGAAGTGTCTCTGACTTGATCATTTAAGTGTAAATCCCGCAGCAACCCCTGACTCAGGTGCCAACAGCTTGAGGTGTGGGTACACGAATGGCGTGCAAGGTAAGGCGCTGTCCCAACACAAACCGTCTTGGGGTTGATAAAAAATTTGTCCTGAATTGATCTTTTCGATCGGACCCGCAATGGCAGGCAAGTGCTGTGGTACATTTAATGTGAGGGACCGCACCCCTATAAAATTTAGAATAATAGCCGCAGCACAGGCTTGCGCGATGAACGCATTTGGTACTGTCAATTTCAGAAAGCTTGTTTGGCTCACTGGCAGCAACACGTGCAAATTCAGCAAAATCAACCACCCCCCCAGTGCTACGAGCAGAGTCGGTAGCGCCCCCAAAAATCTGTAGTCGGGTGCGGTAAAAAACCAAAATATCATCGCGAGAACAAGTGGCAGATATAAAGCATGAGTCAGCAACACACGACCGACCCGATATGAGCGCGTCAGCAGCAGCATATTTAGCAAGAGCATCAATAGACTGCCACTCAATACATAAACAAAACTTTTTGGTAAACGCTCCCACCAAGGGCTGAGCCAATTCCAGTTACCAAGCACAACAGAAGGCTCTGCGCCAGGCATCCGCGCCCAGCTATAAATCCAAGACGCCTCACCGTTAACATTAGCCGGCAACATTGCCCACGGTAGGCTCCATATTGCACCAAACGTGCTGGGGAACAAAGGGGTGCCAGACAACACATAGCTACGGGCTAGATGAACACCCACGAAGCCAATTCCTAACACGCCCGTCTTAATTAGAACCATCCGAGTTGGTTGCAGACGCCATTGCGCTAAAGGCAGCACGATGGCGATCGCCGCCACCGCAAAGAAAAGCCCACTGATCTTTACCGTAAAGATAAAACATGCAAGAAAGATGGTTAATACAAAACGAGTCAGGTTCAAACCGGCATTAGTCTGATTAGCATTAAAAAGCGAGATCAGACAAATAAAAATTTGAATTTGAAGCAGCGCAACTGCAATATCCGGTGTTGGAGAGGGCAACTGCTCAAAACTCAAGGCGATACCAAGCATCAGAGACGCAATCACCCAGACTCGCCCAACACTTAGCTCGAGATATAGCCTGCCCAACGAGCCTATACATAGCAAGGTTACAAAAACGCCTGCAGTCGAATAGCTTTTCGAGCCAAGCGGCTGTATGTTTAAAAAAGCCAGAAGATTAAAGTAACTCTGATTAAATGCTAACCGACCATGCAGATTACCAAGACCGGGCACAATCGAATACTCGCCTAACCACCGCATCGATTGAAAATGATAAAGGGCAGAATCAAAATTACGAGGCGCTTGAAGCGCCTTGAGACAAAGCATTGTCAAACAAACTGAACAACAGACCAAAAACCACGGATGGCTTCGGATCTGATTAAACACTAAAGCCGTTTGTGCATATAAATCTTTGGTTCTCGATAGACCAATTAGACCGACGAGAATGACTCCACAGCGCATCGGCCAGCTAATTGGAATAAAAAAATGCGCGAAACTCAGCACCAAGGTAATGCAAATCAGACCCAGCCATAAATTGTCTGGATACCACACCTTGTCAGTTGGCAAACCCAACGCGCCCGCCACGAGTCGACCCCACCCTGCTGTCAACACGCACAGACCAAACAGCAAAATGAGCATTAAGCATAACTCGTAGGCGCCGTACCAAACCATCCGTCTAACCTCAAAGAGTGCAAATGAAACTACGCCACAATCAAAGTGAGTATTTAAACTTCATGGGCAGAGGTAGCACCTGATAATCGCAAACATTCAGCTGCCAAATCTCTTCATGCTCATCGGCACCGATCTTGTCAAAGCCTAATTTTTTATAATGGTCTTTCACAATAACATTTCGGCTAGTTGGACAATACTTCCCACGCAAACGCGAGACTGCCGCTGATTTTGCTGCCGCGAGCAAATCCTGGAGCACGGCGTCCTCTACCTTGCGGCCCAACACCCGGCAACTCATTAGCCACGTATCGATGAACCACACCCCATCGGCTTTTTTGCAAATCAGTACGCTAATCATGCCGTTATCACCCATACTGTCTTTCAAGCGCACTTGTCGAGTGAAATAGTTTGGGTCACTTTCTAGGGCTTTGACCTCTGCCTCTGAATAACGTTTTGTTGTTAAGTTGAACTGATTCGATTTGCTAATTAACTGAGCAATGCGAGCGCGACCAACTGAATCGAACGGCGTGAGCGTGATCTCCATGTCTAAGGCTTTCAGATACGCATCCATATCTGAAGACTGGCTCAAGATCTCAACGCGTTTCGCGTTATCTTGATAAAACGACGCGCGCTTGCGATCTTCGTCTGAAAAGGTAATTGCTTCAAAATAGCCTGCTGCCGCTAACACTCGCGCGAAAAGTGCCGGGTCATCGGGTAGCTCCGGTACTGCAACCTCGGGCAATTCGCGTCTGACTTGCAAGCGTTCAACGGGGTTGTCATCCAAAAAAACCATGCTCTCTAAACCTAGCGACAAGGTCTGAGCGATCGCTCGGATATTGCTTGCTTTATCTGACCAGTTTGCTTGAAAGACCGCGACATGGTCTTCTTTGAGCACCATATCTGGATGTTCTTTGAAAGGCAGGCGCGCGATCGCGTCTTCATTCTTTGAAGATACCGCCAACACCACGCCACGCGCGCGCAAGGCCAATATAGTTTGCTGCAGTTGCAGATGGGCTTCGCCCGTTGGGTTACCGTTACCGATCAAAATGCCTTCTAAGCCGTCATCACCGATGACACCACCCCATAGGGTGTTGTCTAGATCGAGGATTAAACAGCGTCGGCTTTTACCCAACCTTGCCGCAAGGATGCGACAAACGTAATCCGCGTAAATTGGGGTGAATGCTTGTGCAAAGGGCAACTTACCAATGTTATACAAAGTGGGATCATGCCAGTTTGCCAGCCCCACGGTCGAAGCCAACCCCGCGACATCAAATATAAACAGGTCATCGGCGACTAAACGGTCGAGTTCACTATTTAATCTTTTAAGCAACCAAGCAGTGGTACCGGGCAACCGCCCCTCAAAACTACCCGACAATAATTCAGCGGGCGGCGCAATATTTTGCAAAATAATTTGCGCGCCCGTTTTTACGCGCAAAGACTGCGTGACGGCTTGAAGGTAAGACAAGCACTCAGTCACATTTTTTTCTGCCGCCTCACGGTCACCGGGGCATGGCTTTAAAGGCAACCCATGATAGTCAGCCGCAACTAGCACCATATTGACGTTGTACTGCGCAAAGGCAGACTCTGCAGAGTAGGCTTCGTGCGCAAGCTGATCATATTGCGCCTCGACAATATTTAGTGCAATGCCAAAACGCAGAGCACTTGCTTGCAACGCCGGCGTAATTAACTGTGTGGTTGAATTACTAATGACCCCTAAAGTCATAGAAGTAAGACCTGAGAGTTCAGCGTTCTCTGACAACAGCTTGGTATATTTTTTTGCTAGCTTTCTAAGCTGATTGTCGTCTAAGGCGTATTGAGCAAGTGCGCGCAACGCAATGCCGGTATTGACACCGGCAAGCCTAAGCGAAAAATCAGAAGGGGCTGCCTGCAACCATCCTAAGTCTTGAAAGAGATTGTTCACCTAGAGGCTCTCTTTAGGTTTAACCGTTCACGCGCCGGTTTGTTTTTTGACTATCAAGGCCGCCATATCACCGACGTTTTGTAATTCAGATATCTCGGCCGCAGAAAATCTCAAGGAAAACGCTTTTTCGATCGATACCACTAGGCGAATGTGTGCCAGGCTATCCCAGCCATCGACATCCTGAGCGGTTGTGGTGGCGTCAATCGCAAGGCTATCGTCATCTAATACGTCTTGAAAGATCGG
>Ga0209550_10002521_pt1 | contig 17575 bp, 5 predicted proteins | sample LauGreSuBDMM15SN_2_FD_187567 | JGI IMG/M metagenome (GOLD analysis project Ga0209550, IMG submission 187567) | Freshwater lake microbial communities from Lake Michigan, USA - Su13.BD.MM15.SN (SPAdes) (version 5) | ecosystem: Environmental > Aquatic > Freshwater > Lake | place: Lake Michigan, USA...
CGACGGCCCACGAGCGAGCGCGAGGGCGGCCTCGCCCTCATCGCACACGAGACGCGTCTGACGGACAGCCATGGAACTGACATTCAACTAGAGAGTTTTGTGCGGGCCGCGGCGCATTGCAGGCTCCGGGTGGAGCGCGCGACGCTGCCTCGGGTGCCCGAGGGCTCCACCGGAACGCTTCTTACGCTCTCGCATGCCGGCCGGCCTGGGCCCGACCGGACGCCGCGGGTGCACGCGCTCATGGGAACCAAATGAGGGGCTGAGGCAACAGCTGAAAAGCGAGCCCCGTGATTGCGTGCGCATTTCGGGGCGGGAAGCCGATACTCGGTCATTTCGCGTGCGGTAGCGTCGGTAGAGTAGCGATGATTATTAATAACCGCGGTGTGCCTTTTCGGATTTTGCATTTTCCGCGTATCGGTACGGTACGTATCGTCACACAACAATCAGCTTCGCGTTAAGCCGGCCGTCGTACGTTCGCGTGTCCGTGTGGGGAGATCGGGTGTCGGTTACAAACTAGCCGTATACGCGCCTCGAATGGAGGCATGGAAGGCCATGCGGGGGTGCGAGGGCGCGGCCTTGAGAGTGTTGCCTGCCACTAAGGATTGCATGGCTGTGCCATGCCACGATGTGTACCTTGTCGACGGATCGAGTGTGTACTGATAGCGGCGACTGCAATCAAGGTGAGCCTTGAGCTCCGAAAGTCGGTTGGTGCCCGAGATGCGTTTCGTGATCCCAAACAGGTCTTCGCGCCGCTGGATGACGCTGTGAAAGGCGTCGACGGTGGCGGGCACCTTGCCCAGCGGCGTAAGCAGCAGTGGCATGGCGTGCTGCACCAGGTCGGCGCAATCGAGAGCACCCAAGAAGCCGCGGTTGATGCCGAGGCCTTCGGGCCTGGAGCATCTCGACGGAGCCGAGCAGTGATCATCAGAGGTCATCAGTGGCAATCAGTGGTCATCAAGGGTCATCAGGGGTCATCAATCACCAGAAGGGCTCTTGCAGCGCGTCGCCCACGCGCGTCGCTATGCAAACGGTCTCCTGCCGCCCACCCAGCTGCATTCCCGGCACCGCGATCGCCGCACGGTTGCTCTGCTTCCGCTCACTAAAGTCGAAGAGAGAGAGGTTGCCAGGTACCATCGGCTCTGCGGCGAGCGAGGGCACGAAGGCTGCGATCGCCTGTCGCGCGTACGCCTCTGCTTTGGCAGTATCCACATTGGACCCGTGGCAGAGGGTCTCGGCGCGTGCCGCCTGCTCGGCCACTCCGCGCAGCAACGCACCATACCCCTCGAGTGCCTCCGCCGTCGTCGTCATGACGAAGTAGTGCGTCGCCGTCTCGGCGAAGGCCCCGGTACTCCTATAATAGACGAGATTCTCGAGCACGATGCCCTGCTTCTCGAGCGCACCGAATTCGCCTTGGTAGAACTGCTGGCTCCACGTGCTCTCGCGCAGCTCGAGCTCCTCCTTGGTCTTCTTGTTTTGAAGCGAGATCACGATGCACAGCGCGCGCGCCGACCGGAGTGCGACCGTCTGGGAGAAACCGAGTCCATCGAGGAGCTCACATCGGGCGCCGCTCGCATCGACGATCACGTCCACGCGGCGCGTGCCTAACGAGACCACGCTCTCAACCTTGGAGCCAAAGCGCACGCGCACGCCGAGGAGCAGCGCCAGCTTGAGTAGCGAGTGCTGCAGCTGGCACGTTGAGCAGCGGCGCAAGTCGGACGCTGTGAAGACAGATGGGTCCAGCAACTTGAGGCCAAGTGCACTCAGATCCGCCTCGACCCAATCCCACAGGTGGAGCACCTGCAGTCGCGAGAAGCGCGTGCGCCCCTCGAAGACCTCCACTCGACACCCGAGCATAGCGAGCTCGATGGCGCAGCGCAGCCCGACTGGCCCCGCGCCGATCATCGCCACGTTGAGGGCCTTGGCCTGCAGCGCAGCCTGCTTGGCCATGGTGGCGGCATACTGCGGCTGCGCCATGCGCGCCTCGAGGACTTCGAGCAGCAGCTTGGAACGGTGCGGCAGCACGCCTCGGAGTGTCGGGAGCAGAGAGCTGAGCGTGGGCCACATGGGCACCTTGCCTTCGCCAAAACAGCCGGCAATGACCGCCTCGAATGAGCTCTGGATGCCCGCCACCTCGGTCGCCGCCAACATGTCGGCGAACGCGCAGGCAGCCGGATGCTCGGATGCGGTGCTCGGCGGCATGCTCGGCGGCGGCACGCTCGGCGGCGGCGCGATTGGTAGCAACGCCGAGGCACCCTTGATGGACTCTCCTGAGACCTGTCGCAGCGCCGGCCTCTGAAAAGCCGACGCTGCCGGCTGGTCCAAAGCAGCCTTCCTAGCCGCCAAGACGTTGGCAAGCTCGTCACCAGCGCCTCCACTGGAAGTGGCGGGTGCGTCACACGCTGGCGCTCCTTCAAGGCGACTGGCACGCGCCTGCAGCTTCAGTTTAAGCTCGGGATCCATCACACGCGACTCCGGGTCTGAGAGTTGACCGCTTCCCGGTGTTAATTAAGGTGAGTGTGTGCATGTGAATGTGAATGTGCTGTTGATTTCTCACACGAGACAGATACTTGTACAGTAGAAAATCTTATCACTGGGGCCAACACCCCGCACCCGGCACCCCGCAGCGCACCCTGACCGGACGGCGCTCCGCGGCCGATACCGCGCCGGAACCACGTGTGCGTGCAAACCGTCCGGTTAGGTACTCGGCCATGGGCGCCATGCTCGTGCTCGCAGCGGGAGCCTTGCTCTGTACAGCATGCTCTCAGAATGTGCCTCCCCACTCGAACCCCACCGGCGGCTGAGGCTCGGTTGCTGGTGCTGCCGAGGGCGCCGCCTTGGGCAGCACACCCCCATCCAGCATCCCACTGTACGGCAAGTCAAAGAGCACCTCTCGTATCAGCCGCTCCGCGTACTCCTCCCCAAAGAGGCGCGTGAGCATCGGCCGAGCAGGATCCTTCTCGGCTCGGTAGGTTGCGTAAGAGAGTTGGCGCTCACGGACGGCGCTCAGGCCCAAAGGGTCCGCGAGGGGCACCGCAGTACGCACAAGCTCCAAGTAGCCGCGCAGGTAGTCCTCAAAGGCGGGGAGTACTGCATCGAGGATGGCGGCATCGCCATCGGGCGTCGGCAGCCGCGACCACAAAAAGTAGGGCGAGAAGTAACGCATGGCTGCCTCAGGCAGAGGCCCGCCATCGGGCAAGCGCTCGCGGTGCTTCGCAAACAGCACGGCGAGTTCGCCGTCGCTCGCAAATACGGAGTCGGTTGCCGGATCGCGCGTGGGTGCGTAGTCTAACGCGATCAGGTGGCCGCCGGGCAGCGTGACGAGGTCCGCGGCGAAGGACGGCAAGCCGTATTCTAGGGATGAGAATGCGCAAAAGTTGAGCACCTGAAGGTTGCTACCGCCCTCGATGTGTGCGATTCGTACCTGGCGCAGTGCGTTGGAACTGAATGCGCGCACGCTGAGCTGCACAGTCTGCTGCCGCTTTCCTGCGCCAGAGACTGTCTCCCGTCGGAGGAGCTGGTCATCAACCGGGTACGGCCTCTGTGCGAGTCCAGCCTCGGCGAAGAGTGACAATGCACGTTCGACAAACGGAGCGTAGATGGAGGAGGTGATCGTAGTGGACACCGAGTCGCGGATCGCACAAGCGATTATCAGCTGCCTCAGCATATTGGCGACGAGGCCTCAATCGACTTTCCTTAGTCGTGTCCTTCCTTCTCTTTTGCGATGTGGACGCGCGACCCCAAAATCGTCATTCACAGCACACCGAAGAGCGGCTGACCGCCCCCCCCGAGGTGCCTTGCGTTAGCAGCCGTAGCCGGTCTTCTTGTGGTCTCTGCTATGGTGAGGACAGAAAACCGATACGTCTTCTCTGCATACTTTGTGTGGCGCACCGTTGACCGTACCCCAGTCCCCAGAGAACACCGCGCGCGCGCCTCATGGGTCATCGCAAGAAGATATTGGCGATCGGTTTCAAGCCGCGCGCAAGGTCGTTGGCTGGGAATGCATCGATGCTGCCATCCTCGAGGAAGGCAAACGCTTTCTCAAAGTCCTTCTTGGAAGCATGAATGGGTGCCTCCCAATGGGCTGGGACGACTTGGTCGAAATCCCAGCGAGTGGCCACTCGCTCGGCCCACCTCTTCACCCGTGCCGGATCTTGCGCGTAGATCAGCGTGCGCACAACGGGTGGGACTACCAACCGGCCAGCGAGGGCCTTGAAGTTCTCGTGCCATCCAGTCGTCCAGGTGACGACACCAAACCCTGCATCGGGGTCGAGCTCTTCGTGCTCTGGGAAGAAGAAAGACACTAGGAGAGCGGTCTTCTCCCAGCCGGCTTGCCTGGCTTCCGCCGTGTCTGCTGGAAGAGGTTCGGCAGTAGACCGTTTTGAGATGAGCAAAAGCTTTTGCGGCTCGCTCAATCTTCCAGGCGCTGTGAGCTGGATGCGCGCCAAACAATCCGTGACGATCAAGCTCTTACTGCGACGGTGGAAGAACACGGTCTCATAGAATGTCAATGGCGAGCCACCAATACGGAAAGTCCCTGCGGCAAGCGTCTCGAATTGGATTTCGTCTGACCACGGAATCGTGGGGGGTGCTAAGTCAATATCCGAGCCGTCCAGCACCCCGCTCACCTCCTTGCCCCACACAACGTCGTCCGGGACTTGCACGGGAAAGCTGAACTGCCCAGGCGATGTCCACAGACGTGCTCGAGGCCAACGCTTCAAAGCGTCCTTCACAAACACTTTGTGCTCGAGCGCATATGTGGGTGCCACCACATGCGCCACGCAGTCAGGGGATCCGTTGCCGCAGGCCTCCACAAGCTCAAAGAATTCCTCCGTCGGTGCCAACGGTGCATGCACCCACAGGCTTCCGTCTCGCAAACGGACCACCACGCATCGCAGGGGCGTCTGCAAAGGCCCGATCTCCAAGTTTTGTTCTACGGCCCAGATTCCATCTCCCACCTGCCGGAGCAGTGTCTCTTTTGTCGCCTCGCCGTAGAAGGGAGCAAATAGAGTCGGGAAGCGTTGGAAGTATGTCTGTTTGCTCTGCAGGTGCTCACTCGCAGCCGCCGCGTCGCACACGCCATAAGCCCGGCCACCTGCTACGAGAGCACCAGCCGTGCGCAGCATCCATCTCCTGCTTCTCGGCACGAGACTGTCTGAGCCGCTGTGCAAGCACGCGAAGGCAAAACACGGCATTGCCAGCAGCCACACGCGCCCGCTTGCGCAAGGCGTGTGCATGTTTCGGTGTTATCCTGGGCAGCAAGAGCGCGCGGCGCGCAGGTGTGCAAAAGTCGGCAAGCAAGTCGTCAGGTGAGAAAATTGTCGTGGTGTGAATGCGCCTGTTCCTCCTTTATATGGATATGAAAGAGCGTGGCTCCCCCCGTATTACCCCCGGCTCCCCCCGTAATACCCCCGGTATTTTTGAACCGGGTCCTGTACAGTACGATAAGTCTGCGGCGCGGTGTGCACGGGTCGACCCCAGGCCAAACCAGGCTCCTGCACGGACTCACGCCTGGTCTGCCGTCCCGCTCGCGCCACCTGCCGATGGCCCTTACTGCATCGAGCAGTACGCCATGTCTCGACGCGTAACCACTAAAGACGTTGCCCAAGCGGGCGGCAGCCTCGTCGTGCTGATCAACCAGCTCGTCGACATGGTCCGGGTCGGGAACATGGATATGAAAGAGCGTGGCTCAATGTTCCTTAGGAGCTTGACAGAGCAGCCTGCCGGCCTGGACCCAACTGTCTCCGAACCCAACGTGGTGCTGATCGCGCGCGCCAATGCCATCAAGCCTCTCGTTCAGTGCGTGGTGGTTGGGAGCCCAGTTGCGCAGGCGAACGCCTGTGCTGCGCTCGCTGTACTGGCCGCCGGCCACCCCGAGTACCAGGAGGAAATCGTCAACAGCGGCGGCGTGCTGGCCCTTACTACTGTCCTTCGAGGAGGCGACTCTGGTCTGCAGGAGCAGGCTGCGGCTGCGATTGCAGGCGTGTCCCAGCTCCCAGCGTCACAAAAAACATTGATCCAAGCTGGCAGTGTGCTTCCGCTCATTTCTTTGCTAAAGGGCGCTAGCGCAGACACGCAGGTGCATGCTTCGCAGGCGCTTGCCAACCTTGCAAACGAAAGTACCGAGGGACAGAACGCGATCCATCGCGGAAGCGCCCTGCCACTGCTCATCTCGCTCTTGGGCAGTGGCAAGGCACAGGAGGCAGCAGCCCATGCCCTCGCTCGCTTAGCGTGTGGGAGCGAGGCTATTCAAGCGGACATCACGCAACGCGGCGGCATTCCGAGACTCATCGCTCTGCTTAGTGTAGTCAATGTCGAGTGCCAAGCGCAGGCGGCTGCTGCGCTCGCCTCGCTTGCCGAGGGAGATAGTTCACTCGGCCTCAAATGGAGGGAGGCTCTCGGGTTCCAGCCTCCTGCCACCTCCCGTCTTGGGCTGCTATGGAAGGATAAGGGGGCTGAGAAGCCCACAGAAGGCGCGCCAGTTGTCAATGAGGCGTTCCATCGGGCTCTGCTAGAGAGAATGAACCAAGTCATCCATTCTCAGAAACTTGGTGATGCAGAGCTCACTCCGGATCTGCAGCACCAGCTGGTTTCGGACCTCGAATTCGAGTTCAGCCGAGCCGAATTCGACGCCTTCGAGGTACAGAGTCTGACCATCGGCAGCTTCATCAAGGTTGTTATGCCCACTGGCGAAGGACACCTCGTAAGGTACTATCGAGCCGTGGGCACTGAACTTCACAACGATGCACTAAAATACGCGCTCAATCTAAAGACAGAGTTCCCGCAGGCAGAGTTTGACGAGCTTATGGGCTGCGACAAGGAGGCTCAAAAAGTCATTCTCCACGAGGATAGCTTCATAGTGGCGGGCTCCGGCATCACGGCCAAGTTCTTTCGGCCGATTGTTACCCGGCACGAGCAGGACGTGATCGCAAAGGCCGGTGGCATCCGGCCATTGCTGGCTTTGGTGGAGACCCGCTACCCGAGCGCCCAGCGAAGCGCTGTGAAGGCGCTCGCCATGCTGGCGCTCAATCACCGAGAGAATCAGGATGCGATCGCGCAGATGGGCGGCATCATGCCGCTTGTCGGCCTGTGTACGTATGGAGCTCACCCAACCGAAGTGCAGTCGGAGGCAGTTCTCGCGCTCACTGAGATCTCACGCCACAATAAGGAGAACCAGACCGCGATCGCTGATGCTGGAGCTACCTCGTCTCTCGTAGCACTGCTGCGGCACTCTGGCGCGCCGGTAGTGGAGGCAGAGGTAGCGGGTGCCATGTGGGCACTGTCCGAGGACAATCCGGTGAACAAGGTCTCCATCGCAGGTGCTGGCGCGATTCCAGCGCTCATGACGCAGCTGGCCTCACCGCTGCCGCGGGCGCACCAAAACGCAGCAAACGCCCTCTCGTCCTTGGCAATAGGCAACAGCGCCAACCAAGCTGAGATCGCCAGCCTGCTAGTGGGCTTACTCGAGGAGGCAACTCCCGAAGCCCAGAACCGTGCAGCGCAGGCGCTGTGGCGCATGGTCGACGAGAACCGTGGCAATGAGGTGATTATTGCTAAGGCGGGAGGCGCTGAACCGCTCGTGCGGCTGCTGACTGCCAAGCAGGCAGCAGCTAGAGCCTATGCTCTGTGGAGCCTCTCACTCTCCATAGATGCTGACAATCAGAAGGTCGTCGCTGACACGGGGGGTATCAAGCCGCTGGTCAGCCTACTGAGCGCCAACGATAGCTTAAGCAACGAGCAGGCGGCGTGCGCGATCTACCAGCTTGCCTCAAAAAATAACAAAACACAGGCAGCTATCGTCAAGAGTGGGGCGGTCGAGCCACTCATCACGCTGCTTGACGTGGACGAACAGGAGCGGTGTCAGGAGTACGCCGCCGCAGCGCTCTCGGAGCTTGCTTCGATCGTCATGGGGAAGATGGCGGTCGATCGAGCAGGTGGCATCATGCCTCTGGTCTGTTTGCTCAGCGATAAGCACCGCGTTCCCGCGTCCAAGAAGTACGCAGCCGCCGCACTGGCCCGTCTCTCTTTCGAGGATCGGAAGAAGCAAACTAAGCGTGCCGCGGCTGCTGATGTTGCTGAGGGTGACGGACAGGAGGAGATCAGCGAAATCAAGCGACTGCCCAACAAGGCCCCAGCCTCCCAGATCATCGCTGAAGCCGGTGCCATCGGCCCACTTGTTGATCTGCTCAGCGGCGATACGGGTGGGGAGGCGCAAGAAGAGGCGGCCGGCGCGCTGCTGGCACTTGCGGAGAATGGGAGTAATCGCACTGCGATCACCGAAGCGGGAGGGATCGGCCCTCTTGTGTTGCTCCTGGGCAGCAGCAACGATAAGGCGAGACAGCACGCCGAAGGCGCGCTCGTGCGGCTGTCGATTGAGACCACCAATCGTGCCATCATTATCAGACAGCTCGTGGGCATGCTCGACCAGGACCGGGTGGCTGCCCAGGAGCAGGCTTCTGCTGCCCTTGCCAATCTGGCGAAGGAGTCCGTAGATAATCGCCAGAGCATTGTCGAAGCGGGCGGAATTCCTCGACTGCTTGCGCTGTGCGGCAGCCCATCGGCCAAGGCGAAGGAGAACTCGATGAGTGCCATCTCTCAGCTTGCATATATGAGTGCGAAAAATCAAGAGACGATAGCCAGCGCAAGTGGCATTGTGATCCTCGTGAAGACCTTGTTTAGTGCGACGTCGAACGCCAAGGAGACCACGGGCGTCAAACTCTGCGAGCTGACAGCGGCTGCCATCTGGAACATGGCTTGCGACAACAAGGCTAACCAGACGGCATTCTTGAAAGAAGGTGTCATACCCCCCATGGTTGGATTGGTGACCAACCCAGTACCGGAGGTGATGACAAACGCGGCCGGAGCGCTCGCCAGCCTCGCAAAAGACCACCCCGAAAATCAAGCCGCGATTGCCCGCTCCGGTGCCATTCCACCGCTGTGCACGAACGTGCGCGATGGAACTCCGGAGACCAGGGAAGAGTCGGCCGCAGCACTGTGGGCCTTGGCGGAAAACAACCAAATCAACAAGGCCACAGTCGCGAAGCTCGGAGGCATTGAGCCGCTTGTCAATATGCTCATGTATGGATCCACCGATAAGTCGTCAGCCAACGCTGGTGGAGCCCTCACCGCTCTGGCGACGCAGCATGCTGACAACCGGCTCACAATAACAAAACGCATGGTCGGTGTGCTCGGCGGCAAGGCGCCACCTGCACGAGCCGTCCGCCTCCTCTCGGCCATTGCCTCCCTTTGCGAGAACGAACCCACCAATCAGATTGCAATTGCTAAATCGGGCGGCATTCAGCACCTCATTACCTGGCTCGTGAACAGCAGTGAGGAAGTGCAGACGCAGGCAGCGAAGGCGATGCTTTCTGTAGCAGGAAACAATGTCACGACTCAGGCAAGTATCGGCAAGCTGGGTGGTATCCCGCCTCTGGTAACTCTTCTCGTGAAGGGCGTGATCGAGGCGCAGCAGCACTCTGCCTGCGCCGTGTGGCATCTTGCCTCGTTGTCGGAGAACAGGGTTCTGCTCGAATCGGCAGGTGCTATTGAAGCGCTGGTGCGGCTACTGGTGGCAGAGAGCGACGTCGCACAGCAGCTGGCAGTCATGACGCTCTTGCGGCTGGCAGAAGGTAGCTCAAGGGTGGCCCTGAAGATTGCTCAAGCCGGTGGCATAAAGCTCATTGTCAATCTGTTGAGCAAGGGCTCAAAAGCCACACAGCAGATGGCAGCTGCGGCGCTGGCCGCGGCAGGGCAAGTAGCAAAGAACCGCGATGTGATCGCAAACGCTAATGCCATCAGCCCGTTGATCCAGCTCCTGACCGACAAAACACTGGGGACCCCAGAGACGGCCGCGCGCGCGCTCTCTCACCTCGCACGCGATGATTCGAACGAGGTAGAGTATTCTGAGGAGGCCGCCACGATAGTCGCGGATCAGTCAAGCACGCCGAACGCAGCTTTGGACACAGCTGATGGTGGTGAAGGTGAGGGTGAGGCGCATGGCTGCGAGAGTGAGTTGGGAGGCGGCGACGGCAACATCAACGATGACGACGAGGCCGTGGCCAACATCGTTGGCGCCGATGCGAGACGCACATGCATTCATCAGGCTGGTGGTGTGCAGATGTTGATTTCCATGCTCGATGGATCCAATCTCTTTCCACCGGAGCCATACAAACCGGCTACTGTGGGCGGTTGGGGTGCAATCAGGGTCGGAGTCATAGGCTGCAAGGAGCTGTTGGAGATTTTCAAAGGAAGTCAGGCCGACTTTGGCATGCGGATTGGCATGCAAGAGCAAGCAGCTGCGACGCTTGCCGATCTTGCGTGCAATGATATCAGTATGCAGGATGCCATCATAGCGGCCAACGGCGTTCCGCCCCTCCTTTCGCTGGTCCGCAGTGGCACTCAACTTGCTCAGGAGCATGCAGCCGCGACGATGTGTCACCTCGCGACGACAGCTGAAAATCAGCGGGTCATCGTGAGAAGCAACTCAATCATGGACTTGGTAGCCCTCGTGAAAGATGGTACCCCCATGGCGAAATATTTCGCCGCGGCCGCTCTGGCCGAGCTGGCCAGCGGAGCAGTGGACGCGCGCCGCGAGAATGAAAAGCAGAAGATAGCGATGCGCAAGCTTGGTGGACGTTCGCGAGAGTCTTCGCGAGACATATTTCCGTCCATGGATAGCATTGCTGAAGCTGCTGTTAGGTTGGATTGCATTCGCGAAGCTGCTAGTAGCATGGATCGTGCGCAGAGGCATTCTGATGAGGCGCCGCCCGCTGGAATGCCACCCTCCGGAATGCCGCCATCTGAGGTGCCATTAGATGGTGCTGTCGGATCAGGAGGTGAAAACGCCGAGCAATTTGCAGCCCTGCTCGGCTCAGAAATGGGGAACCTCGACGCCGCCGGTGATGTGAACCCTTCGTTCGTCAAGAAATTGGCGACCAAGCACAACGCCCAGCAATTGCCACCCATCCCAGGAGGACTCGACGTGCTTGTGACAATCAACGACTCTGGCGGCATTCCGCCATTGATCAAGTTATGCGAGAACGGCACTCCGGGGGGGAGGGAGAAGGCTGCGGCAGCCATGTGGCATCTCGCGATTGACAATGAAAGCCAGGCGAATATTGCCGCTAACGGAGGCATCAAAGCTCTCGTTAGTCTGCTTGCCGAAGGTACTATAACGGCGCAGCGGCACGCATCTGATGCTCTGACACGTTTGGCGACTGAAAACACCGATAACCAGGCACAAATTGCAAAGCGTCTTGTCGGGCTTCTGGATCACGAGGATGCCACAGTAGTTGCTCGTGCGGCCACCGATCTGCAGAACCTTGCAAAAGATCACAAGCAAGCGCCGGCAGTGATCGTAAATGCGGGGGCCATCTCGCCGCTCGTGACCGTGCTGAGTAACGGCAAGACAGAAGAAGGGCGGCAGGAGGCCGCACGCACGCTCTACACTCTTGCAGACTCCGGCCCGACGAACCAGATAGCGATTGCAGTCGGCCTTGTTGCACTTCTTGGCGTTGGTACCGAGCTAGCACAGGAATATGTGACGCAGCTCCTGCTGACCCTCTCCGATGGTCAGGCTGATGGAAACAATCGTAAGGCGATAGCCAAAGCGGGACCATTTAAGATGCTCGTCCAGCAGCTAAAGGCCGAGTCGCCCAAGGTGAAGATGCTTGCGGCGGCAGTCATGTCAAAGTTGTCCGGCGACCAGCCCGAGAATGTGGATGCGATCGCAAATGCGAATGGCATCCCACCATTGGTCGCACTGCTCAACACTGGTGGCACGGAATCTCAGGCGTATGTGTCGATTGTTCTCGCCGATATGACGCGCAAAGATCAAGAGCTTGCCATGACGATTGCAAGTGAAGGAGGAATTCCAGTGCTTGCTGCACTTTTGCTCTCGGACCACACTGTTGATGTACGAGCTCAAGTCGCGAGCACACTTGGTAAAATCGCCGTCGGCCATCCTGAAAAAGTTGGTGAATGTGGTGCCATCGAGCCCCTCGTCAAGCTGCTCACAACAGACAATCGTGTGGCGCAGCTCGAGGCGGCTCTTGCGCTAGCTCACATCGCTGGCGGTGCGAAGATTACGCAGGATAGAATCAAGCTTGAGGGTGGGATCGAGCTGCTTGTCAATCTGCTCAAGGGATCCCTGTCAGCCGCCCCCGAAGTGGTCGTGGCACAGGCGGGAGACCAAGGGCGGAGACTGCAAAGGGCGGAGACAAGGAGACTGAAGGCTTCAACCAAGGACAGTATTACTTTTGCTGGCATCGACGATATCCAAATCAAGTTGCAGTCCAACCTCGCAAAGGCTGTCGCCGAACTCGCGCGTGACCACTTCGACAATCAAAAGTTAATCACAGAGCTCGGAGGCATTGAGCCTCTCATCGCTCTGGTCGAACATGCACTAACTGAGTTGCCCAAAGAAGAAGCAGCTGGAGCTCTGTGGACGCTCTCATCAACTAATTTTGCGAATCAGGACGCAATTGCCGCCGCCCAGGGCATCGAATCCCTCGTGCGCTTGGTCGGCAAATCGACTGACAGGGGCCAGAAGCAGGCGGCAGGGGCGCTCGCGAGCCTTGCCCTCAATCACTCGGAGAATCAGACCCGGGTTGCAAAGCTCCTCGTGGAGAATTTGCGCGAGTCAAGTGCGATCCTAAATACACGGGAAAAAGCCGCACGGGCACTTTCTCGGTTCGCCAAGGCGAACACTACGAACCAGGACGCACTTGCAAAGGCGGGCGCCGTCAAACTCATAGTCTCACTTCTCGAACCCATTAAGTGGAGTCCACCGGTGGTTGCCTCAAAGCAGCCCTCGAAGATGGCCGATGTATCGGCGACTGAGGAGGAAGAAGGCGAGGAGCAAGATGATGACGATGATATCAGACGAGCATCATCTGATGCCGAGCGACGCCCATCAGGCGTGCACCATCTGACGCAGGGGGAGTTGTCATCAGCGCTGTGGGGCCTTGCGAAAGACAATAGAAACAACCAGGTGATGATTGCGGACGCGGGTGGTATTCCATTGCTGATCGCAATGCTCGGTGACCACCCAGAGACTCATCGAGAGGCAGCTGGCGCCCTCTGGAGTCTCTCCGCGGACCCCAAGAACCAGATGCTCATTGCTGAAGCTAAGGGCATACCAGAGTTGGTCGAGCTGATCAAATATGGAGCAAGGAACGCCACGGCCCAAGAGACGGCCGCAGGTGCCCTATCCGTCCTTGCACAACGTGCAGAGAATCGCGGCATGATCGCCGATGCAGACGGGATCGAACACCTCGTCCGACTCTTCGATGGAGCAACAGCTGAGACCAAGGAGCTCGTGGTCCAGGCGTTGCTCACGCTTGCGATAGAAAACAAGGAAAACCAGTTCATCATCGCCTCCAAGCTCTGCCATTTGCTATCCAGTCCAGTCACTCGCGTCGAGGCACAGGAGTATGCGACTCGAGTCATCTACACCATGTCGCTTGATCGTGACAACTTGGGCGGGTCCGTTCGAGACGCTTTGTCCCGAGCACTGGCGATCAAGCACATCGTCCGACAGCTAGAGATCGGATCAGAAAAGTCCCAAAACATGGCCTCCAATGCTCTCGCTCAGATCGCCCTCATGTCCTCCGGCTTGCGCGTACAAGTCACGCAGCACTTAGTCTCTCTGCTCAGCAGCCCGAATCCCGACGTGCGTCAGCGTGCCGGCGCCGCGCTGCGCGACAACAGCGAAGGCGGCGAAGCCGGCGGCGACACCAAGAAGGTTCAACGGGATGCTGTTATGTCTGGAGGCGTGCAACCTCTCGTTGAGCTGCTTCAGTCTGGGCTGAAGGACGGCCGTGTGGAGGCTCAAGAGTACTCGCTGTGGAGTCTGTCGATGATCACAGATGCCTCTCGGTGCAAAGATATGGCAACACTCGGCTGCATTCCGGCCCTCATCGAGTCCATGAGCAAGGGACAGCTGAGTGCGGATTCACAGGAGCATGCAGCAATGGTGCTGGCATGCCTTTGCATTGACGCAGGTAATGATGAACAGATCATCCAGCGGTCGGGGATCGTCCAGATGGTCGCGCTGCTCAGCGGACCAAATAGCAATATTGGTTCCAAGAAGCAGGCAGCTCTCGGCCTTGGCCGGATGGCTGTTCGAAGTTCGGAGACGCAAGAGCTCATCGCCAAGGCTGGGGCTATTCCGCACTTGGTCGCATGGTTTCAATGCGCGGACAAGAGCATTCTTGTTGATAGCGCAGCCCGAGCTCTAGCAGCCATCGCTCGCGAGCACGAGGGGCTGCAGGTGCGCATTGCTGAAGCCGGAGCTATTCCGCCGTTAGTCGAGATGCTCAGGAGCAGCACCAGCATCAGCAAGCCATCTGGCTCAGCATCAGCAGACCAGGGCCAGCTCGAGTCTCACATAATAGCAGCGGAAGCACTTGCAACGCTCGCGCTCAACGTGCCCGCCAACCAGGCTAAGGTGGCTGCAGCGGGTGGCATCCCACTTCTGGTTGAGCTTCTTTCGGCTGATGAGCGGCGCGAATGCAAAGAAAATGCATCAAAGGCAATTGCTGCAATTTCGCCTGACAACGACAACAAGCTGCTGATTCTGCGAGCGGGCGGCATCCCACCTTTGGTTGCGTTACTTTCGAACAGCAGCGCCCTTGCGCAGCGGTACGTCACGACGGCGTTGGCGCTGCTAGCGTCTGACGTCACCGAAATCCAAGCCGCGCTTCATCAGGAGGCCGCCCATTCCCCCTTGACCGCCCTTCTGGGATCAGAACAAAGTGAGACTCAAGAATCAGCTATGAACGCGCTCATCTGCATGGCAAGCATCCCCGTATGCTTGGGCACAGTAGTTAAGCGTCTCGTCGGCGTGCTCCAGGGCAAGAACACGGCGGCGCAGCTCAAGTCAGCACAGGCACTTGCGGTCCTGTCTGGTCGCACTTTGATGAACCGCACGGCGATCGTGCAGGCTGGTGGCATTGAGCCAATCGTCGGACTACTTGGTAATGGGCAGCGTGCGGATAAGAACACTCCTCCAGAGCGTGCGGCGGCTGTGCTTGCCGATCTGGCACGGCTGGCCGAATCGAAGGTCGAGATACCCAGGGCTGGTGGAATTGCGCCTCTCGTCACGATGCTCAACAGCTCGTGCGAAGATGCACAGACCTATGCTGCTTGCGCGTTGCGCCATCTCTCCGCGAGTGCCGAAAATAAGGACGAGATCGTGAGGAAAGGCGGCATCGTGCGCTTTGTGGCAATGTTGAGCACAGGCACCTTGGACGGGCAGCGCCATGCCGCGAACGCTCTGTGGCAAGTTGCCACTTCGGCTGAAAACAAAAGTGCGATCGTTGAGGCAGGCGGCATCCCACCGCTCGTTGCTCTCCTGAAAAAATCCGTCGCCCCTGAGCCAAATGAAGGGCTCAAAGGCGGCGAGGAAACAGAATCGAATGAGCAGGATCGGCGCTCTATCGCGGAGTCGAAGGAATCGGCGGCTGCCGTGCTCTCCGAGCTCGCACGAAGCCAGATGGCCAATCGTAAGCTCATCTTTCAAGAGGGTGCGATTGCTCCGCTGGTCATTCTGATGTTTGAGGGCTCGACGTCAGCGCAGAAGCATGCGACCTGCGCACTGTGGGGTTTGGCTCAGGATTCCCGGAACAGGCAGATGATCATCGACGCCGAAGGAGCTGTCGAACGGCTCGTCGAGTTGCTGCGGGACTTTGAGAGCGAAACTCAGGGCTTCGCTGCTGCAACGCTGGTCTGCCTGGCCAATGACGAGGCAGGGCGAGAGGTAATCAAAACTGTGGGAGGACCCGGGCCCCTGATGTCGATTGCACTTGGGCCCGCCAACTGGTTGCGCAACCAATCCATCGAGATTCTCAAGCTCCTCGGTTATCCCGATCCGACTGAGAGCATGGCCGAGGCGCCGCCTTCGCCGAGGCTGATGCGCTACCATGCGGAGCTCGCGGCTAATCCGGCTGTGTGGATGATGAGCCAAGTTCCGCAAAAAGTACAAATCAACGACGAGCACATGGCTGACATCGCCAGGAAATTCAAGATCGGCGAGCGTGTGGTCGTTGACCCTGGCGGCCGGCTGGCCGAGGTACGCTACGTCGGCAAGATTCCTGAGATAGCGCCTGGCTATTGGGTGGGAGTGCTATATGACCTCCAAGTGGGGAAAAATGATGGCGCGGTCAAGGGACGTCGCTTGTTCGAATGTCCCGCCGACTTCGGCGGATTTGTGCGTCCTGATCACCTTCGTGTCGATCCTAATCCGCCGGCCCGCAGAACGCGGACCCCGGAGGAAGAAGCAGCTCTTGCCGCAGCAGCTGCGGCTGCCGCAGCAGATGCGTTCGCGGGTCCTCAAAAAAAGGAACCAAAGTCTGCACGCCAGAAGAAGGAGCCGAAGGACGAGAAACCAACGGAGGCATTGGCCGAGGCGCCTGCAGCGGCTGCTGAATGGGACAATGGGGCCGAGGATGCAGACACAAATGCACCTCCAGCTCCCGTGGTTAGAGGTGAATCTTTCCTCGGTCGGACCCCTTCGCCTCCCGTGGAGAGGAGCGACAAAGCGGCGCCTCCCAAGAAGAAAGGCGCCATCAAAGGCAGCATGGAGAATTCGTATAAGGATCCGTCGCCACGGTCCGTACAATCGCCACGGATGGTGTCTCCGAAGAGTGCCACCTCTGAAACCGCTCAGGGCTCTGCGTCTGCCTCGGCGATCCCGAAGGGAACACCTCGAGCGACCAAGGAGCAGCCCACCGGCAAGAAACCACCAACAAGCCGGCCACGCTCCTAGTACGTCCTAGACTTCGTAGCGACGTTCGTCGCGCCACTTATAGGGGGGTCCGTTTCTCCCGGTTTTAGACGACCGGTTTTAGAGCACTTAGAGACTTAGTTCTCCATCCTAAGCCGATGTGTTTGACGTCCCACCGTCGCCGCCGCGCACCCGGACGCGCCGCGCCATTATCGCGTTTCGATTTTCGTTTCATGTCGTGTAGTCGATTACGCTTTACGGCCCCCTGGACGCTGGAGATTGCAGATTCCCTGAATAATATTAAATTGAAGTTTTTTGATCGATAATGCCGTGTGTGCTGCCCCGTGCCCGCCCCCCGATTCACAGCGCGGTACTTCCCCCAAGCCCCGACGGGCCGCCGCCCGAGCACAGCAGGCTGTATGCGGTACCACCATGATTACCACACGAACATGACTTCGCGTCGGCGTTGTGCTTTCTTCCAACCCGTTCATCCTGGCGCCTCAGCACCGCCCATGGCCCTGTTGTGTGCGGCCTCACACGTTGTTTCTCTTTGCGTGGTCCGAGCGTCACGCCGAACGTCTCTTTAGCTAAGAGAACTTGCTTCCGCCGCGACGGTCGTCGCGGTCGCGGTCGCGGTCGCGGTCGTCATCCCGTCGTCGCCCGTCGCGGTCGTCGTCGCGATCCTGTCGTTGCCGGCGCATTGAGCTGAAGTCGCCAAAATCCTCCTCAGTGTTCTTGCGCCTTTGGCTCCCGCCTCCGTAGCCGCTTCCACCGCCTCCACCGCCGAAAGCACCCCCGCCGCCGCCGCGATCGCCGCCGCGATCGCGGCGGCGGCGGGGGTGCTTTCGGCGG
>Ga0209550_10002523_pt1 | contig 17566 bp, 17 predicted proteins | sample LauGreSuBDMM15SN_2_FD_187567 | JGI IMG/M metagenome (GOLD analysis project Ga0209550, IMG submission 187567) | Freshwater lake microbial communities from Lake Michigan, USA - Su13.BD.MM15.SN (SPAdes) (version 5) | ecosystem: Environmental > Aquatic > Freshwater > Lake | place: Lake Michigan...
TATATTTTTTATCCTGAGAGAGGAGTGGTCAAAATTACTGAAAAGGGATTAGAAGCTGTAAAGAAAAATTTGGAATTAAAAGATATTGTAAATGACTCAAATTTCACTGAATTTTATAATCCTTAAGTTATTAAAAATAATGAAAATATTATTAATAAATCATTAGATTCTACTCCTCAGGAATTAATTGATGCGGGATTTACAGAAATAGAAAACCAAATCAAAAATGAATTATTAGAAAAATTAAAGAATAATGTTGGAGTTCAAGTAGTTGAAACTTTAGAAGTGAAAAAAATAGATGAAGATTTTTTTGAACTGAATTATTAAATATATTGAATTGCTAACTTACCACAAGTGAAGCCTATTGCTAAAATTGTACAGTATCACGTAATAAATTATTTAAAATTTCCAGAAGGTGGAGTTTGGTTAGATGAGTTAGTTAAAGATTATAAACCTATTTATCTATCTTTCATATCTTTTATTGGAGATCCAGATATTACTTTTAAGCAATTCATCGAAGATAATTTAAAGAGTTTAAAAGATTTTGAAAGTTTGTTTCCTGAACAAAAAGACAAAGATATATTTTGGAAAATTATAGATTTAATTTCAGAAGAATTAAACAAACAGGTATAATCAAGGAAAAAAAAATTTCATTTTAGAACTAAATATTGGTTTAAATAGATGATTTTTTATTTACTATTAAACTATAACTAGGAGAGAAAAATTGAAAATTTATAAATCTATTTATGAAAATAATAATTTACTATATGAAATATCCTTTATACGAGGAGCCGAGATGTTTATAGGAAGAGTTAACAACTTTGATGAAAATGGAATTTCATCTTTGGATAAAAAAAATAAAGATATATTTTTAAGATTTTGTAAAAGCATAAAGTTAACTTATAAAAATCTCACTTGGCAACAAGTCTTAGATTTAGAACGAGAAGTAAAGAAATCGGACTGGGATGAATTGAGTCCTGATGAAAAATCTAAAGTAGAAAAATTAGTTGTAATGATGGATAGCTATAAAGATTACAAATAAGAGATATAAAGAGATTACCAAAAATTATCCAATGATAAAAGGGGGCATGAAAGAATTACTAGAGAATGAAAAATTTATATCGGAAAAGATCGATATGGAAGTTTTCGGTACATGGGATCACCTGATGCTGATATTATAAATGAAGATTTTTTGAAATTATCTAAAGATGAGCAAATGAAATATAGTATTCAGAAAGAGATTTTATGGGAAAAAGAATCTTCAACTATGGAAGAATTGTCTGAAAAAGAAATATATTATATATAATAACTAGGAGATAAAAACAAATGAAACGTTATAAGTCAATTTTCAAAGAGATGGCTTTGATTGATAAAGCTTCTTTTTTATGCAAACAGTGAAGTTAGCCAAAAAAACTGGAAAAGATGAAAGTATAGACTGGAAGAAACGAGATGGCTGGGACTCATTAAAATCTTACTATACTAAGATCAAACAATTGTATACTAAAACATCCAAAGCAAAAACTTTCACGGAATGGTTTCAATTTGAAATCAATGGTATTTACTCAGCCGACTGGGAAAACCTAGATGATGGGACAAAATCTGTGATGCTTAGATTTTTCAAAGAGTTAGATGAAGACGAGAACTATTTAAAATAAAACTCATGTTGAAGTGAAGTGGAATTTCATCTTTAGATAAAAAAATAAAAATGTGCTATTAAGATTTTGTAAAAGAATGAAGAATATAAATAAATTAAAAATAAGGAAAACGAGTGAATCAATATAAATCTTTATATCAAGAGATGTCTAACATATATCCATTCAACTCAGGGGTTCCTTATGTTTTATGGATATCTCAAAAATCTGGAAGAGAAAAACATGGAGCTAGAATTAAAGTTTCAGTTCCTCAAGAAAATAAATTTTTAACATTTACAGTTTCTACCGAACCAAAATTATTAAGCAAAACAAAAATTTCTTTAAAAGATATAAATTCTATAAAATCTTGGATAATTTTAAATCAAACTGTTTTGATTAAATTTTTTAATGGAGAAGTTGATACAGTTCAATTTGGGAAAAAACTTAAAAAATTACAATAAAACAAATCCTTTTCAAATTTTATATAAAATTATATTATAAAATCTAATAATTTCCCATCACTCAAATCTCTCCTGCAATCCTTCTTTGTCTTCATTCCTCACCCTACGAGTGCAAAGTCCAAAAAAAGTTTAGAATCCGAGAATAGATTAATTATTTGACTCCACTTTACTCATGAGTAAAGTGGAATGGTGTCCACTTTACTAACAAGATATCTAACTCCTTTTATCCAAGCCGATCTAAAAGAACGAATGGTTTTTTTGGGTGGTCCCCGACGGGTTGGTAAGACAACTCTATCCCAATCACTAATTCTTCTTTAAATAATATCTATATCAAAATGAAATACATCCTCCAAACTTCCTAGCTTCTTATATAGGGCTATAGCCGGTAAATCTTCAATATCTTTATCAGCTTGTACAAAAATCACGTAAGCACCAATCTCTTTTCCAATTATCTTTAATTTCTCTATTAAATTAGATGCAATCTTCTGCCTTCTAAATTCTTTTGCTACACCTAAATCATAAATAAATATTTCTGATCTCTCTTGTTCAAATTTACGTAGTACGTAACTTACAAGAGCACCTATGACTTTTCCAGAATCATTTTTTGCAACTAATGCAATAAAATTTTTATCAGAAAGTAATTGTTTAATATAATCATTTGAAGGCCTATTTTTGGAATAGCTACTGGGATCCGAAAAAACATCAGAAAATAAATCTAGCATTTCCATGTAATCTTCATGGGATGATATGAGCTGAATTTCATACATAATTTACTGAATAGAGTTGGATATCTTATAGGTCATTTATAAAATTTTTCTTTTAGAGTTTAATTTCCATAATACTTTTTTAAGGAAATTATTTACCGACAAAGTTTGCTTTTCTTTTTTCCAGAAAAGATTGGATACCTTCTTTTCCATCTTGTGATTTTAGTAAGCCCGCTGTAATTGATACCAAATTTTTCGTAGCCTCCCCTTCTCCCTCCATGACATACTTACGAGAATTTTCGAGAATAGCTTTGATAGCCAAAGGAGCCTGCTCTGCTATTTTTTTTGCAAGTTGTATTGCACTCTCTATGAGATCTCTCTTAGGAACAATTTCTTGGACTAGACCTAATCTATATGCCTCCTCTGCTGAAAAAACATCCCCTGTCAATAAGTATCGCATTGCATTTCCCCAACCTGCCGAACGAACAAATCGAATCGTAGCTCCCCCAAATGGCATAATTCCCCTTTGAACTTCGAGTTGAGAAAATTTAGTTTTCTCTGCCGCAAAAACAATATCACAAGCAAGCATAAGTTCAATCCCTAATGTAAGACAAAATCCATGTACAGCACAGATCAGGGGCTTTGTTCTCTCTCGTTTGGTCATTCCGGTATTCCAAGGATCAATGTTATTTTCAGGATAGATTGTATTACTACTAGACTCACTAGCTTTTATGATTGTATCTGCGACCTCTTGAAGTTCAAGTCCAAATGTAAAATGCATTCCCTCTGCGTAAAGAACAGCACATCTTGAATCAGAATCATCTTCATATTGGGTCAAAGCATCACTCAATTGAAGAATCATTTCTGTATTAATGGCATTTCTCTCTTCGGGACGATTTAATCCTATAAGAAAAATTCCTTCTTTTTTTTCTATTTTTATATATTGATTTTGACTCATAAACTACTCCTTGGTAGACCACTTTGTCCACTAAAGACTAAATTTTTAATATAGACCGATCTGTCCACTATTAATTTTAATGTAAATATGAAAGAAAGCTCAGAGACAAAAGAACGGATTGTTAAGGTTGCAATGGAATTATTTTATAGAAATGGTTATTCGGAGACGGGTATCAATGAAATTTTAGAAAAATCCTCCTCCTTTAAAAAATCTCTTTATACCCATTTTTCCTCTAAAACAGAACTGGGAATAACCTACATCCATTGGATTGAAAATGATTTACTGGAAATGAGCAAAAAAGTGATGAGAAAATACCCCAAATTTCAGGATTTCATTCGTTCTTGGATTCGCATTATTAAAAATAGAACCCTACGAAATTTTTCGAATGGATGCCCCCTAGCAAACATGCCTTTGAACACTCCCGAAATACAAAAAGAAGTAAAAATTGTATTTCAAAATTTAAAAGATCCATTTATCAATTACTTTATGACTAATTATAAAATATCGAGGAGTCGCTCCACCGAAATCAGCGAGGAGATTTTATTTCTTTACGAAGGAGCGGTAACATCTTTCAAACTAGATCCGAATAAACGATACTTTGAATTTTTAGAGAAACATTTGGACTATATCTCTAGAGAATTATAAAGTTTTATTACCAATTTAATCCTTTTTTTAAATTATTTAGGAAAAGGCATACGAAAATTGATTTGTCAAAAAAAACAATTTATGGATAGAATTGTATTTATGTCTTTAATTAAAGGAATAATCTAAACTGATGATCTATCCATCCGAATTTACAAATCCAAGGCAAGATGATTCTCATGGGAAAGCTAGCAGAGAGGAAGAGTTTTATTATCGATTTAGAGATGAAATAAAAAGTCCTGGTGTGGTTTTTTATAATTTAATTTTAAAATTACCGGGAGTCAATCACAGAGAGATTGATTTTCTTTACATTTGTCCCTCTGGAATCTTTACTATCGAGTTAAAAAATGCAGAATATAGAAACAATGAAAGTACATGGGAGTATTACAATTCCAAAAATAAGAGATGGGAAAAGTATAAAATTAAAATCAATTATTCCAATCCGATTGAGCAAATAAAAACAGGCTCTCAAGAAGTATTAAAATTTATAAATATAATTAATAATGCGAATATATCTATCACCCCAGAATCAATATTCTCTATTTTGTTTTTATTAAAAAATGAAAAAGGATCTCTGAATGAAAATTTAGATAAAAGTGTAAACCTTTTTTATAAAGAAAAATGTTCTATAAATTTAGATCAATTGCTTAGAACTAAAAATGAAATCTTATCTGAAAATATGATACGTCATATAGAAAATGTTATTTTATACAATACAAATTACTTCACAACTTTCGAAAGAAGAATGGAAGAGCATACTAAAAAGATCATAGCTCTCACAAAACAACAGTATCTAATCTTAGATGATTTAGAAAATCCTAATATTCTATTGTCAGGTGTTGCGGGATCTGGTAAGACACTGATTGCATTAGAGGGTTGTAGGATAGCCAAAAAGAAAAATTGGTCAACACTTCTTATCTGTCGTTCAAGCAATCTTAATAAATATTTAGAGTTAATTTGCAATAGAGATCAGTTAAAAAATATAACAGTCAAAACAATGTCTGGCTTTTGTAATATGCTATACCAAATAGCTGAAGAAGAGGATTTAGGAATAGAAAAACCAAAAACAAATGAGAAGGAAGATTATCTCAAAGAGACGCAACCAAAATTTATTAATTCTATTTTATCTAGTATAAAGGGTAAACCTAAGTATGACTTTTTAATAGTCGATGAAGCCCAAGATATTATGAGTTTTACTGAACTATCCATTTTAGATCAAGTTTTAATTGGTGGATACGAGAAAGGAAAATGGTTGGTTTGCTATGATGAAGAGCAAGCCCTCTATGGAGAAGTTAAAGAAGGTTTGGAGTTTTTGGAATCTTACTCTCCTAAAAAACACAATTTGAGTGTAAACAAGAGAACTCCTCGATCTATCTATGAATTGGCCTGTAAACTCTCTGGAAAATCAAAAATGGAATCCGATTTAGATGACCCGACTTCCATTCATGTTCATGTCTATACAAGCAAAGAAGAAGGAAAAGTAAAATTATTTGATATAGTCAATAGCGCTGTATCTCAGATGGGATTCAAAGAAGAAGATATTGTAATACTTTCACCGACAAATAAAATGAATACAGAAGTTATTGGAAGTATGAGAAATCTGAAGAAAAATGGTTTTAAAAAAGTATATACGATGAGTGTGGTAGAGAATGGACAATTTACTATAGGCAATATCGGATTTTCTGAAATAGGAAGATTTAAGGGCATGGAAAGAAAGTTTGTAATACTAACTGGTATAGATGATTTTTCTAAACCTGAAATAAATAATACGATATATGTAGCACTCACTAGAGCCACTCATCATTGTACAATTTTATTAAATAAAGATGGATTTCAAAGTTATAAAAACATATTGTAGTACATATTTTTAATTATTTCTGTTCATTTTTTGGTTTAAAAATATTTTTATAATAATATTTAATTTTATTTTTCATAGATTGATATACTTCTTTCCCTGCAAAAATCAATCCTATCCAAAAAGTTCCTTCACCGGAGGCAATTAGTCCTGTAATAGTAACACCTTTTATTTCTAATGAAATTGGTAAAAAGGGAACTAAAAAGATAAATCCATAGAGAATGAAAGATAAGATAATTAAAAAAATTCCTATCTTTGATAGAATAGAATTTTTATTCGAAGATACTACCGTACCACCAAAATTTTTTCTTAGTATTTCAGAGTAAGAATTCATTATTATTAAATTTGCCAATCTAGGAGAAGCTGAATTGATTTTTGCAAAAAATGAATTGATAAAGCCACCCGAAATTCTTAAAGTTTTAGAAGAACCCAATGTATGAATTAGATCATCTGCTATTTTCTCTGTGGTTAAAATAGGTATCCCCATTTCTTTCCAAATAGCATGAAAGGGCCTTTCGGAATCTGTATCTGCTACTTGCGGACAATAGCTTGCAATACAGATTGATTTATTATTAATTTCTCTATTGATTGATTCAATAAAACTCACCAATCCAGCTCTACTCGCCACATCTATACTGTAATACGGAAAAGCGAGTCTTCCGTCTAAAAATCCTGAAAAATGAACAAGTTCTCCTTTATTTTGTTTTAGGAAATAAGGTAAAAAAGCTTTTGTGATATAGATTGGCGTTTTTAGATTGGTATCCAATTGAGATATAATTTCTGCTTCATCCTGATCCTGAATACTTTTTCGAACATCCACTCCAATTGCATTGATTATTATATCTGGAATTCCAAATTCAGTTTGAATTTTTGATGCTATTATTTCCCAATCACTATAATTTGCATCTCTCTTTATTATACTTGAAATTACAATATTTTCTGTACGACGTTTTACTTCATTTTTCACTTCATATAGTTTATTTTCATCTCTTCCTAGTAAATACAAATTCGCATTTCTCTCGGATAAAGAGATTGAAATTGCTTTTCCTAATCCTCCTGTTGCTCCAATAATAAGTATTTTCTTAGTATTAAAATCTTTCATTTTTTTGATTCTTCCTCACTTAAGATTTTTGCCTGTTAGAAAACAATTTATATAAATGAAAATATTCATCAGGGGAATGCCCAGCTAATGAATATTACTTTCTAGCAAAAAGTCGTAGTACTACAGCTTCTCCCCGATGAAACTTGCCCTCTTCAAGCGAGATGATTTCTTTTTTTAGTTCTAAGATCTTGGTCTCTTTGAAATCTTCCGCTAAGATTTCAGGGGTGCAGAGCATATCAATATCTTGGGGTCCTCCACTCGGTCTACCCAGTTGGTCTTTATCAAAGACTTCCAAAATGACGGCTCCTCCAGGTTTTAGAGATTGGATGAGATTATGGTAGAATGTCTTTCTCACCGAAGATGGCATGTGGGCGTAGAATATACCCACAGCATCAAACTCAGCCTCTGGGTATGGGTAATCTAAAACACTGTATATTTCATACCGAAGACTTACTTTTCGTTCTGTAGCCAATCTGAGAGCTTTTTTTTGACCTTCTGAGGAGGAATCGAAGCCAACAGAATCCCAACCCTGCCCTGCGGCATATACAGAGTTTCTGCCCTCCCCTTCGCAGGGAAAAAGGATTTTTCCAGGCGAGAGCTTGGCTAGTCTCTCTCTTAGGTATTCATTGGGCTCTGTTCCATAGACATAGTCGCTGTCGGCATATCGTTCATTCCAGAATTGGGTGTTTAAGTTTGTCATTAGAATAGGGTATAGGGTATATGGAAATTTGGAAAGAAATTTTAAATATAATAATTTACAAATCCAAGCTAAATCCTATATTGATCTGCCTTCGGGGACCTGGTTGGATACCCTCAGGGAGACGAGTTGAAATGTAGGATATATCCTGTAGATTTTTTCCATTCATAAAAATTGACCATTTTCCGCTTTGGCTTCTGTATCCTAAGGATGCATTTACCAAGTTTATTTCAGGCACTTCTCCATTTGTACCACTTGCATCTGAAGCAATATTCATATAACTCAGAAAGGATTTTGTGTTAGTATCTGCAGTGTCGTAATAATAAACTGTTTTTGTATTACTAAGATCATTGTATTGTTTCGAAAAATGTTGGTAATCTACCCTACCATAGATCCCAGAGGGCAAACCTAGACTCAAACTAATTATATGCACTTCTCTAGATACATATGGCAAAAATTTTCCATTGGTATCTTTTTGTAAAAGGGGATCTGTGCTACCTTGTGAAAGGGCACTTAAATTATATGTATATTGGTTGGAAACTGCATGATTTAGGGAAGAATTGGTTTCTAATGCCAGACTGTAATTCTTTTCTAGAAATCTTCCAATATCAAAGGATAGTGTCAGTTCACCACCTTTGTGCATAGATTTTCCCGCATTGATTGGACGGGAGCCTAAGTTTCCCCCAGCGGCGGATGAGTTTACAATTTGCTCCTGAAAGTCCAATTGGTAGCCCACCAACTGGGTATACAAACACTTTGTAATATCTCCCCTCACACCAGTTTCATAATTCCAACTGAGTTCTGGCTTGAGTGATAAATCTCCTGCTGAAGGGCTGATTGCACTTTCGTATCTCGCTGGAGAAAAGCCCCTATGCACACCTGCAAACCAAACAATATTATCCACTACCTCGTATGTAGTACCAAAGCCAGGTAGTACAATTTGAGTTCCATTTTTACCTTCCTTATCAATTTGCGAGGTGGTTGATCCAGTAGTTGCAAATGTTAATTCATTGAAACTGAGGCCTCTGTTGATCAAACGCGTTTGGCGGATAGATTCATACCGAACCCCGGGAATAACTGCAAATTTATCAGTGATCTTTATTCGATCTTGGATCCAAACTGCTCCCGCCCTAGCTTGTCTGAGTTCATCATCCCGAAGGGCTCCCGATTTTGGGAGTGAGTAGGGACTTGATATGAGATAACTACTTGTTGCACTCACAGGAATTGAATAATCTGGAGTGTCGGGGCCTGTCATTAGTTGAGCATTTGCTCTATTGTATTCATACTTGGCACCTAAATCTATCTCATGCTTTAAAGATCCAGTTTGGAATTCTCCCTGCAGACGTTGCTCCAAACCACTAACAAGATAATTTCTATCCCTATGTGCATTTGTATTTCTCATCCATATTGTATCCCCTGGTCTATCAGTGTATGGCTCAGAGTCAAACATGGTCATTGTTGTGGTGGGTGGGGTTTCTCCTGCTTTTGTGTTTCTTGAATAATCTTGTCTTGCCCAATTGCGTTTGGTGCCATATCCATAAAACTTTGTAATAAGCTTCCACTTGTCAGACATGCTCCACTCATGTCCCAATGAAAAAGACCATCTCTCAATCACCCTCTTGTCTTGTTCTGCAGGATTTGATCTGGGTCCATCAAATACGTAGGTTCCGGGGGCTGAAAGTGCTTTTTCTCCACGACTCACATTTGTACTGTTGTAGCCTGTTCGCAAAGTGGGGTACCCATTGAACATTCCAGTTGTAATACCTACATAGGTAGCTTGGGACTCTTGCTGGTGAAGTCCTAGTTTTAATGTTATATAATTTGTTTCGTTTAATTTAGTGGACGATTTTATATTAAACTCATTGATTTCAAATGCCTGACTATTTCGAAATCCATTTCCCTGTTTTCTCAAGATGGACACATCCACACCTGTATGACCAAAAGTACCACCATATCCTGTAAAGGTAGAAGCGTATCCATTTTCTCCTCCCATGGTTGTGGTATAAAACTTAGGAACCACTCCAGGTCTTCTACTGATAAAATTGACAACTCCTCCTATTGTTGAGGGTCCAAATAAAATAGATCCTGAGCCTTTCACAACTTCTACTCGTTCCATTCTTTCAATGGATGGGGAGTAGTACATTTCAGGTTCACCGTAGGGATTTAAAGAAACTGGTAACCCATCTTCTAAAACCAAAACTTTTCGAGATACTTCATTAGATACACCTCGAAATCCTAAATTCATTGTAAGACCTGCGGGATCTTGGTAGCGAATGGCCGCTCCAGGAACCATGCGTAGAGCTTCCATATTATCTGTAGGCCTAATCTCTTCTAGAGTTTTTGCAGAGATGACAGTGGCAGATCCAGGGATTCGATTGATACCACCATTTCTTTCACCTACAACATTGATTTGCGTTTTTTCCCATTTGGACTCTGATTTACTAGGTTCTTTGCTCTCTGGCTCTTGGGAATATACCGAACCAAATCCAACCAAAAAGAAAATAATATATACTTTGTACACCTACCAATCCCCTATAAAAATCCAATTTTATAGGGAATCCTAGAAAGTCAATATGAAATTGAGAATAATAATCAATTGCTATAGTGAGAAACTACCTTATTTCACGGTTCTGGTATACACTCCATCCCAGTTTTCTGGTGGGGGATTTTCTGATAAATTCTGACACCTTTCCATTAACATTCTACTGGCTTTGTCTTTTCTATTGAATACTTTTTCTGCTTCTTCAAAGCCTTGGATTGCTTTTTGCCAATTTCTTCCTAGGTAGAGCTGAAAGGATTCAAAATAGATTTTAGCACCTTCCACTTCATTTTGGACTTTCTCTTCTAAAGTGGATTCGAGTGAGTATATTTCAACAGGTTGCTCTTTTCCTTTTACCCGAATTTTATCCATGTACCGGAAATGAAACTTATCTTTGCAAACAGCGTAGATTGCATCAGAAACTAAAATTTTTGTACCATAATCTTTGGCTGCGGCTTCCAAACGTGCTGCTAAGTTTACCATATCTCCCATCATTGTGTATGACGCTAAACTATCTGTCCCCATAAATCCAACTTTTGCCACACCACAGTTTAGCCCGATCCTAAAATTCATCTTTCGGGCTTCGGGTGTATAGGCATCGGTTTCATTCCATACCTTTCTGAGTTCTTCGATTCGTTTTACCATATTCAAGGCTGCAATACAGGCATCGGTTGCGTGGGTGGCTCTTTTGAGAGGGGCACCAAAAATCCCCACAATGGCATCACCAATGTATTTATCCAAAGTTCCATGGTTGTGCTTTAAGATTTCGGTCATGGCAGAAAGATACTCATTTAAGAGCTTTGCCAACTGTTTGGGTGTTAATTCTTCGCTGATGGAAGAGAAACCAGCTACATCGGAAAAGAATGCAGTGATCTCCCATTCTCCACCCTCCCTCAGTGCTTCCATATCTTCAAGAGCATGTGATACAACTGATGGATCAACTAAATTTCTGAGAATACTATTGAATTTTCGCTTATCTTTTCCTTCTGTGTATATGAGATAGGAAAATCCAAAGATATAAGAAGTTGGAAATGCAATAAAAAATGCTGATGTTGGAAATAAATAGTCCTTACTATACAAAAAATAAAAGGCTAATAGATACAAAGATGGTACTACAATAGGTATTGCAATTCTTACCCATTGACCTTCATAAAAGAATAGAAACCATGTAGAGAGAATAATTAATAGAATCACCAAAACAATTCCATATAGATTATTTATCTCACTTAAAAAGTGACCTTCTCTCATATTAGAGGTAAAAACAGCCTGGGCAATCACCCCTGGGAAAAGCCCATAGGGAGTTACAACATCATCATGGGTAGCTGCAGCAGAGGTACCTATGACTACAATTTTACCTTTGAATACATCAAATGGTACTAAAAGTTGCGAAGGGTCTTCCACGGTTCCTGATTGGATCCTTTGGAGGGATTCCAAAGCACCACTTGCAGAGTATCTGGGAATAGAATAAAGTTCTTCAGAAGAATAAAAATTAGCCCTTACAAAACCCTGATGATCTATAGGAATGGATGTAATTTTTTTATCTAATTCTAACTTCATAAATGATTCAGAAAAAGACACATTCATACTTGGTGAATTGGATATCGCAGTTAGAGGAAAGGTCGGAAAAAAAATTGATTCCACTTGGACCAAAGGAGAATATCTTCGTATCACGCCATCTCTGTCGGGAATGATATTTACAGAGTGAACAAAGTTGGAAGTCAATCCAATCTCACCAGATGGGAGAGAGAGACTTGCATACTTAGGAAACTCCCTATTGGGAACCTGAAACTTTACTGCTTTGGATTTTTCCAATTCACCAATTGCCTTTTTTGATTCATCCGTTCTCATATTGATAGCATGGGAGATATTAGGAAATGTTTGGTTCAATTGGATGATGGAATTGTCATCGGGTGATCTCTCGGTAAAGAGGATATCAAAGAGAATCATCTCTGGATTCCCCATTCCTATATAAGAAATAAGAGAGGGATACACAGAACGTTTCCAGGGCCAGCGGCCGAAATTAGGATCATCTGCATAGAGTGCCAAAGAATTTTCATCGATATCTACAATGACTACATCGTTGGAGAATGTATGATGGGGTTTTACTAAAGATATAAATATATCAGAAAACTTTCGATTGAATAATTCCAAAAGTCCATTAAAATTCAATAGAAACATCAATCCAATGGGAAGAAGTATAGTTCCTATAAATGCAGTTTTTCTAAAGTGATTCAATTGATTGCCTTCTTTATTTTCTTAAGTGAAAATTCAATATTTTTTCTCTCTTCTTTGGGAAGCGATGCAGATAGCTTTTGGATCTGTTGGACTCTTATTTTGTAATCAGGGTGTGTTTTTGAGTGTGTGATGGCATCGGGAGACTTAGAAATTCTATCCAAGTATTGTTCATATTTTAGAGAGGAATACCCCATCATGGATGCCAACATAACTCCTGCTACATCGGCTTCTAGTTCTACCTCTTGGTCCCTGCCCGTTTCTAAAAACTGTTTTTCCATTTGCTCAATTGCCATAGAAGTGGTGGCATTTATGATCTCTCCCCCTGAAGGAGCCAATAAACTAGAAATGATTGCAAGGATTGGATTCATTTCTTCAAATTCACCAAAATGCTTTAAAACTACATGGGAGATTTCATGGGAGAGAATAACCGCCAGTTCAGATGTTTTCTGAACAGAGCGGACTAATCCCTTTGTTAAGAGTATGATCCCACCGGGGCATGCAAATGCGTTGATTTCGTCTGAGTTGAGTATTCCAAATAAAAAGGGGAGATCGGTTCTGGATGTTTGAGAGGAGATAGACCTTCCCAGCAAATTCAACTGAATGCTTGCTTCTTTATTTTTTACAATCCCATATTTGTAGATAAGCTTTGCAGCTATGGATCTACCCACTTTGATTTCTTGCTCGGTGGATTTAGGAACTTTACTAGATGACTCTTTTATACGGGGAACGCTTTCGACATTCTCCAAAGTAACACGAGTTGTTTCTACAGAATTGGACTCAAGCCATACCAAAGATTCAAAATCATAGGTATGACCCTCTCCCCTAACGCGAAGGGACTCTGTCTCACTCAGACCTCTTGCAGCAGCTGTTTTGGTAAAGTCTGATGCTCTCTGCCTTGCCTGCACGGAATCCGACATTTCTGTTTGAGAATTCAATTTGATCTGCCCCCCAGGTGGAAAAGCAGATAGGAAGAGTTTATTGACCCATCCAGTCTTGTTTCCTTTTCTAACCTGGACGAAAAAGCCTTCTTCCGAAATTGGGTTGAGACTTTCCCCCACTGCCAAAGCATCCCCAGTAGAATTTGCCTGAGGTTGGGCTAGTAGCTTGGCACTAGGGCTTTGTACGTATAAATTTCCTACAGAGAACAAATTAGTAACCCATATAAATGATAATAAAGTACAATATAACAGTCTCATGAGGGCATTTTAATATAGTATTCACTAAAAAGAAAAGATTTTTTTTGAAAGAATTTGACATATTTTTATTTTCTTTTAATTTAACTTGATAATATGAAATTTAAATTACTATCCCTTTTTGGTGTTGGCATTTTCATTTTTACATGTACAGGAAATAAAAAAGACTCAAGCAATGATCCTTCAAATCTATTGCTAAGGTATCTCTTTAGAAATAGTATTAGTTCTACTAGTACAACAATTAATTCTAATCTTCCCTCTACTTTCAGTGTGGCAGTGCCACGATCTATTCGAAAAGCATCTTCGAGTACTGTTGCAGCTTCTCTGAGAGCCAATAGAAAAGATCTTGCGGATGATGTTATTTCCAGTGGAATTACAGGTCTAAGTATTCTCCAAGATAGCACTTCAACAGTGGCACAAATTTTACAGGAATCCAAAAGGGATTTGGTTTTGATCTCTAGTATTTACGACACTGCCAAGGCAAGTCCAGGAACATGCCTAACGGGTGGAACAGGAAGCGTTCAAATCACCCAAGCTTCTGTGACGGAGATGGTTGCTGGTCTCACTTCTCTGGGGCTTTCAGAAGCAGAAGCTTTGGTAGAACTCCAAACACTCCAAGCAGCAGGAACTCTTCCAAGTATAGGGGAAACTATACCCACCCCAGCCATGGTCTATAGAGTTCCAACAGATGATAGCTATAACAATGAAGTTTCTTTGAGTTTTGCAGACTCCCTCACAACAGCCCAAAATTGTCCTTCAAATCCCATTGCAGCTAATTTCCAAAAGACAATTCGATGGAACGATAGCAAGACAAGAATCTATTCAGCGATTAAAAAAAGTCTCAAAGTATTTAGTACCACAATTACTATCGAAGCCTCCATAACTTATATTTCAGAAGCTGGAAAAAAAGATAAGGCAATATTTAGTATCACCCAAAAAAGCAAGGTAGGAAGGGGAGCTGAAACTAGCGCAAGCTCTAAATTTATAATGGAAGAATGTGCTACCGATACTACAGCAAATAGCAATAATTGTATGACACTTAGTCTTACAAGCACCGAAGAAAAGGGAACAGGTAAAGTAAAAACTACCATCAAAGGAAGAACAGATGATCTCGGGGGGTATGTTAAGACAGATTATGATGAGAAGGATAGTACTGGAGCTTCAACGGTTGACTATTCAATACTAGAATATTATGGTTCGAATAATAATATTACATGGCTTAGCATAACTGACAAATTAACAAGTGATATATATATTGATGGAACTAAGGATACAACTTTAATTGGAGCGTATGATACAAATAATGGAAATTTTGATTTCGATAGCTCTCTAGCACTGACAATTATACTGGATGGAACGGGAGCAGGAACTAGTGTTAGTATTGGGCGAGGTGATTATTCATCAGAAGATTACTTTGTGCTTGTTCCAGATGGCCAAGATCCAAACACCTCAGAAGAATATATTCTGGGAATTGGTGAATTCTTTGATTCAGATGATGATACCAGTACTGATTCTACTGCTGATGAAATAAGTATTACGTACTATGGTACTGCTGATGCAGTAACAACCTTAAAAATATGGAGAGAAACATACGATGCCAATGGCGATCTATTGTATGTATTAGTCACAGGAGACACCGTTCAAGCATTATGATAAAACAAATATACTTATATACTATATTCTTACAACTAAGCATATTTACTTTCTGTGCTGAAATACTGGCATCCGAGCCATACAACAACATCCACGGTTTTTATGGAGAAAGGGCGGCAGGTTTGTCAGGTGCTTATACGGCACTCTCGGATGATCCCTCTGGTGCATTTTACAATCCTGCAGGGCTTGCCTTTTCATACCATGATGGGTTTTCGATCTCGGCTAGTAATTTTAAAAATACTACGAAAAGTTACAAAGGTGTAGACACTCCAGGTCAGGTGTACAGCCAAAGAAGTGAGGGTTTTGAGCCCAATTTTATTGGTGTATTAAAGAGATACGACAATTTAAAAATTGGGTTTTCTGTTATCAACACATACAACTATTCTTATGATAGAACCGATCAGGTAAATTTTCCCCTTGTATCCCCCACTATCAACCAAACCAAAAATTTCACAAAAGAAAAGTATTCCCAATTACTAGCTGGACCAAGTTTTTCTTTTTTAATTACAAATAAATTATCTATAGGTGTATCACTGTACTACATAAGGGATACTAAAAATTTTGCAAAAACTCAGTTTCAGAGGTACACTGACAATACAAGTGTAATGCGATCATTTATTGACAATCGTATGACAGGTGGATTTATGCCTATTTTAGGAATCCAATACCAACCCTTTACAAAACTTGCACTAGGTGCTAGTTTACGAAGGATATTTGTGGGAGGAGGAAGTCGCCTTTACAATGAAGTATACATTGATACTGCTCGTACGAATAGCATCAATTCTGTTGACTTTGTAGAAGGGACAGACAATGGATACTCCTCTATTGAGTCGGGGAGAATCTATAAGAGACCCAACCTAAATAGCTCTATCCCCCAAACAACCGAACTGAGATTGGGACTAGCCTTTTTTCCTACATCCCGTTTTTTAACTTCTTTTGATACCATTTTTACATCAGGCTATAAAACATTCCGAAATCAGGATACATTCAGTTCCTTGGGAAATTCTATATCCTATTCAACTAATAATGGAGAAGTCAGAGAATTGACAAGAAGATCTACTGTGAACTTTGCTGCGGGAATGGAGTACTACATTGCAGAAACATTTGCTATTTTGGGAGGTGTCTTTACAAATGAACCAAATTCAAAACCCATCTCTTGGGCAGAGTCAGCACTTGATCTTGCAATACAAAATTCCATATCCAACCAATTTTCTACAACTTTTGGAAGTAATACACTAATTTACCAGCTTCCCCGCTCAGGAACTAACCCCAGAAATGAGTACTCTAGAAATAGAGGCTTTAGCTTGGGAATGTCTTGGGTAACATCGAAGAGTAGTCTGTCATTGACATATATTCATGAACAGGGCAGAGGAATGTCTAGGATTGATCCAAATTCACTTGCTCAATCCTTTGAATACAGGTCAGATGGGCTATATATTATGGTGAGTTCTAGGAATTAATAATCCTTTTGGACCTTGCAATTGAAAGATATCTTCGACTGGCTAACAAATGGTGATGGAGAGATAGATTGGTAGAGTTAGAACCAGCAAAAAGCTAATTACTGATTTCTTAAAGTCTATAAAACTATATCCTATTTAGCCTTCGCAGCAGCAAAATTTGGATTTTCTGGATTCACTTCCACTTTCCTATCTTTTTGTATCACAATTAAGTCCATATCTTCCATTGGTATCGCTCCGAGAAGTACCTCGTTTCCCATAACAACTGCTCCGACGAAAGCTATCCTATTCTTAAAGGCAATTTCTATAGGACCTACATAAGGAACAAACTGTTTCGATCCATCTGCCAATTCAATTTCCTTTTTAGAATGTTCTTCGAGTTCTAACTGACCTCTGACATGCTCTGGAATGATTAAGTAAACTGATCCAGTATCTGCCA
>Ga0209550_10002524_pt1 | contig 17561 bp, 21 predicted proteins | sample LauGreSuBDMM15SN_2_FD_187567 | JGI IMG/M metagenome (GOLD analysis project Ga0209550, IMG submission 187567) | Freshwater lake microbial communities from Lake Michigan, USA - Su13.BD.MM15.SN (SPAdes) (version 5) | ecosystem: Environmental > Aquatic > Freshwater > Lake | place: Lake Michigan...
ATATCGCTGACTTTTTAAAAGAATCGGAAAAAGCGAAAGGCAGAAAAACTCGCAAAGTGTAGCTGTTTTTCAAAGTTCTAAACTTAACAAAAAAAGGATTTTTTTCTGAATCTAATTACACAAAGGAATCGATGATGTTAAGGAGTTCAACCGGGAGATATCTTGCCCAATGCTTGACGCCCCATCGGTCGTACCGGTACTTCTCGTACATTTTTCTGTATCTCGTAAATATCGTGATCATACGGCAAAGACGAAGATTTTCTCGAGCAACCTTACAGAGACTATCCTGATGGAGCACAAACGATTGGCGGTAAAAAGTTGACAAGAAATTTCGCGACAAGAAAGTTCGGTGCACGCTGGAAAAGGCGGCGAATTCAAAGATCAGCTGTTTGTAAATCTTTGTCACCAAATTTATTTGCTGGTTCACGTCGGTCATCAACTCGTTCTGGCGCACTTTTTTTTGGATCATTTGCAATACTGCATTCACGCGAGGACTTAGCTCCATATGATTATAGTTAGAGTAAAGGGTGCTTTTCTTCTATGTCTCGAAAAAAATCTAATTTTTTAGTTCCAGAACATTTAGAATTTCACGAAATACAAAAAAATCCGAAAAAAAGTACCTTGGAGTTTCGTGCCTCATCTCACGAATAAGGAAATGCTGCAAATCAGTTTCAATATTCTCACAACGAACTAATGGGTTTCCATGTCTCGTCCTGGTTTGTTCTACTGTAGAACACAACTTGAAGAGAAGATTAAATGCTTGAGTCAAAAAATAATTGATCATATTTTAGATGGCAATTTTAACAACCTTCCCGAAAATGCACTCACTGCGAAAGAGGCCGAACAGTACTTCAAGGCCGTTGTTAAAGAAGCTATAAAAAAGCTCCGACACTACAACTTTGTAACAGAGGATCTGTGTTATTCACAAGCCGTTAGAAGTTGCGCCTCTTTTGTGCTCTCAAACAAAATCTCATTCAAAGGCATCGACACACTTAATGTGAAGAACATCAAAGGTTCCTTTTCAGTATTTCTTTTCATTATCTTTGTTAAATCCTTCCTTCATGTAGCTGAAACTGCCGAACCCAGTCAATCGTCTTCCAGCAGCTCGTCCTCTTCCTCTATCGTTCAACTGCCTCCAAAATCAACGAAGAGAATAAGGAACGATGCGCAAGGTTCATCTTCCACTCTATTCTTTTAGCCGTTTAACTTCCCTTATTTTAAACCCTCGTACCATCAGACGACAAAGCCCCACAAAAAATGATACGAAGAAGAAAATCCGCAGCTGAGGCAGAGCAGCTCGCTGTATCCCCTCTCTCTTCCTCTCCGGCCCTACCTGCAGACATCTCTTTCCCTGCTCTGCCTGCTGCTTATGTGGACAAAAGGCGGCAGGTGGTCCGACCAACACTCCAGCTTATTGAGCTCACGCAGGAGCGCCGGGAAATCCACCTAGCAGAGTTCAGAGAAGCCTCTTCCACAGAAGTTTTACAAGTCTTGGCCGCCTTCCTCAAAGAAACCATGCCCGAGCATAGACCAGACCTTCCTCAATTTTGTAGCAGAGACCTTACTGACGACTCAATTTTGGCATTGGTGCTTTTAAGTTCCACGCATCTCAAATACTCTTAGTCCCTTGAAGAACTCAACCCATCTAACAAAAACACTTAGCAATCTCAATACCCACATTTTTTTCTCGCGATAAAAAAAATGTTTGTATATCTCCTCAAATGCGTGGATGGCTCGACGTACATCGGTGCGACGGTCAACCTCGAACGACGATTACGACAGCATAACAAAGAAATATCAGGAGGAGCGATGCAAACTGGTAAAAAAGTAGCCAAAGGGAAATTATGGCACCGTGTATGTTATGTTTCTGAATTTCCGAACTGGACTGCAGCTCTCCAATTTGAGTGGAGGTGGAAACAACTGTCTCGAAAGTATCCGATGTCTATGGAACCGATCGAGAGACGGCTCAGAGCGCTGCAATGCCTCGTATTGCTCAAACAATCTACCAGTAAAGCTATCCTTTTTGATGAATGGGCTAATGCCCCGCTCATTCATATCGAATCGGACGAACAAATCTGTGCCATTTATTTAGAAGACAATGGAAATCTGAGATTCCCTTTGTACCCCTAATATATGGAACCGTTTAACATTTTAGAAGATGATATGTACTCGGAAGTAATTGATTTGGAACAAGGACACACAGCTATTGTCTTGGACACACAGACTCCACCGGTATCGCTGCGCGATATTTACGAAACCCACGATGTATTCAATGCAAAACTACAAACAGAATTAGCACTTATCCAAGAAAATATGAAAAAAGACGTTTTTCCAACAGACAGCCCGTTGACCATGTCGATTTGTTCTACGGAAGACGATAAAAAACGAAAAAAAGTCAAACGGTATACCTATGAAGAAGTAGCGTTATCGCTAGAAAAACAACAAGATGCAGAAATCCATTTGACCAGCGAACTTCAACTATTATTGACTTATGTGAAAGGTCAAAAACATATTTTCTCTCAAGCGAATCGCATCACCCGTCAAAAATTTAATTTCCTAATGTTTCCCGCTATCTTTATCACCGCGTCTATTACTGTTATTGGTCCATTTTTCCAGCAAATATCTTGGAGTGGTTGGATTTTATCCGCTTTGAATGCTTTGCTCACGTGTTTGATTGCGATGAACAATTTCATGAAGTTTCAAGCCAGTGCTGAACTTTTTCTCAACATCTCAAATCAATTTGACAAACTCGGCATTTCAGTCGAAATGTCCAAAAACCAATACATATTTGTCGAAGACAAACAGAAAAGATTCGAACTTCTATTGGACAAACGCAAAGAAACCGAGAAGCGCATCATGGATATTCAGTACAATTATAACAATCTAGTTATTCCTTACGAAATACAGTTACTTAATCCAGTGATTTCGCACACCAACATTTACTCCTTCTTGCAGAAAATAGAGCAATATAAAAAACAAATGATTCTCAAGTACAAAGATTTGAAAAACGATATTTTGTTTTGTATGGATTCAAAAAATAAACCCAACGAAGAGAAACTGCAGAGCTTATTAACTCTCAAAGAACAGCTCAAGACGGAACTCATGCAAACCAATAGTCATCATGTATATTCATATATTGACAATCTCTTTATTCGCGAAATGCAGTACTCGGAACATTATTATGCATATCACGCCGTAGGCATGTACTATTGCTGTTTCGTTCCAGAAAAAGAACGCTTCGAATACGGCAATCCCATTGTTGACCAGTATCTAAACTTTATTTTCTCGAAACCAGAGTAAACATTTTCTCATTTCACACAATAAGAAAACATTTTTAATTTCTCTCATTCTTCTACCTTTATGATTTTTGTAATATCGCTATTATAAGTTCTATATAGTTAATTTTTTTTAAGAAATTCATAGTGAATATTATACCAATATGGATAATTTGTGTTGTGTATATCGTCAACACTAGACCCTGTCAAACATATAACTCTATCGACAAAAAATGCATGCGCTATAGTAAGAGGAGCCGATAGGCCTCCCACAAATAATTTACATAATTTAATTGCTGTACACAAATCAGTAAACGAGGTTGGCGTATAACAAGGTACATTACACTTATAATTTTTTTTAAACATATTATAATCATCTTGACAATTAGTAATAAATAATATCGCATCTACACCATAAGTATCTACTAACAAATCAAAGTTTAAGCTATCACTAAAACGATAACTTGTCATATTAATTAATATTTTGTTTTTACAAATATGATTATGATTATGTGTTTTTGGTAATGACAACCAAGTATGTTTTGCCCACTCAACGCAGTAGGTATGTTTAAAAATATTATACCAATTTGTTCGGTACAAAAATTGGCTTTTTCTCCATTGATTCAAATTTATTACGGTTAGGGGTTTATTCATATTAATACTATCCTCTATTAAAAATGCTTTACACCAAACTTGATTTTTAATCATTTCATAGGTATCTTTATAAGTATTTTCGAGACCATTTCTGAAAATGTCAGCGCCGTATTTTTCAGAAATATATAAAATACCACGTTTACCAGTTAAATAAAATATTTCCGCAACGACCGAAGTTGTTTGTATAAAATCACCTAAGCACCCACCAGATATATAAGATAATTCGTCGAAATCAAATATTTCACGGTCATCAACTATATTATATTCTGAAAGAGTTATTTGAATAATATTTTTATTATCTTTATTCAATATTGTATTACGTAAAATATGTTTTCCTGTATAAATAGCATAAATTGTGTCTTCCATAATAATCTCATCATCACAAGCAAAAAATAAAAAATCATACTGAATAGATAAATAATTAATTTCTGGTAGTTTAAAATAAAACGTATCAAGAGAATCAATCGTAATAATACAAATAGTAGATGCATAACTTTTCTGCTCTTGAATTACCGAATTTGATTGGTCATTAAAAAAAGATTTAATACGAAATCTCTTTTGATTATTCTCAAAAATAGAATTCGAAATAGTAGAAAAATTAGGGTCATTTACTGACGTTGATTTAATAATGTCCGTCATATTCCATATTTTTTCATTGATATATGTAAGCCATTTATATTGAGAAGACATTTTTTCAATATATGGTTTACATATTGAGAGTGCAGTTAATTCTTTTTCAATTTCTTTGACCTTGGTTCGGTCTGTTATTTTTTTTTGTTTTAATTCTAAAATGCTATATTTATCAACTGCTTCACCAATAGAAACTTCAATTAACATAATAATAGATAATGTATTTTTGATATAAAGATTACATTTATATTAATAATACGCAACAATATATGAAATCGTCGTCACAATTTGGTCAAGACATTCATGTTATTAAAAATATATACGCAAATAAGGAAAATGGTTATTTTGTAGAAATAGGTGCTTACGATGGTGTGTGTATGTCCAATACTAATATGCTAGAAAATTGTTACAATTGGAAAGGAGTTTGTATTGAATGTAATCCTGTTTGGTTTTCAAAATTACAGGTTAATCGTCCTAATTGTATAAATATAAATTACGCTGTTTATAACGAAGATGATAAAAAAATTAATTTTATTAACGACGACGAAGGTGGTTGTTCTGGTTTTGTAGAAACGAATTCACATACTCATATTTTGAATAAAAATATTATAAGCGTTACTACACAAAAATTAACAACAATATTAGATGGTGCCAATTCACCTAAATTTATAGAATTTTTATCATTGGATACAGAAGGTTCTGAATATGAAATATTAAATAGTCATGACTTCAATAAATATTTATTTGGTTATATTTGTGTTGAACACAATTACATAGAAGACAATCGACAAAAAATAAGAACATTATTAGAAAGCAAAGGATATATTTTCTTTAGGGAAAATAATGTAGATGACGACTATATTCATAATTCAATTTATAACAATCAAGTTCGGTTAGGGTTAGGGTTAGGTTAGGGGTTAGGTTAGGGTTTTCAATTTATAACAATCAAGTTTATTAACGTGTCTATTTTTGTTTCTTATATTTACAATTTCGGTATTATTTTTTCCTATGTTTTACAAGTACATCTTCATTCTAAATAAATGAAAATTTTTCGCTTTTACTGACACATTTTCGCGTTGAACAACGCAAAAAGTAATTTTGCAAAATCCAGTCATTTCTGCCCCCTGGCATATTGAATGAGATAGCGTAAAAATATATATAAATACGAGAACTCATTGAAAATCATCGCTATTCGATAAAAATGTCTCTTATAAAAGGAATATTTTATAATTCAAAAAAATCGTTATGTAGTATTTGGGAATCGGGAAAAATGGCATACGATGCTTTACGTAAATCTAATAAGTTTACATTAGATTATTCAGAAGAAGACATTTTGGATAACTGTTACGATTTTGCGATTTTCAATCATCACATTACCGTAAACAATTGGATGAATGAAAAAATTTTAAAAAATTTTGGAAAACCAACATATTGCATTGTAACAGAGGTGTCGTTTAACGTTAATCCTATTGACGAAATTCCTCAATATTTTGACCACTATATACTATTAGACCCAACCGTACAAGAAACAAATCGTATTCACGCTTTTGGAAGACCAATAGAAGATTTTGATATTGAATCTCAACCCTATGTATCTAGAGATATCCCGAAGATAGGTAGTTTCGGTTTTGCAACGTTTGGTAAAGATTGGCATAAAATAGTTGAAACTGTACAAAATGAATTTGACGAGGCAGATATACATTTTAATATTCCACAAGGCACTTATATACCGAACTATATGCATAATAACATATTAAATAATATTAGCAATGATTGTTGTAAAATAATAGTAAAACCAGGTATAAAACTAACTATTACTCATAACAATTGGTCTAAATGCGAATTAATCAATTTTTGTAGTCAAAATACTATAAATGTGTTTTTTTACAATAGAGAGCATATATTTAGATCTGGATTATCAGCGGTTACTGACCAAGCAATATCTTCTGGTAGACCCTTATTGGTAACGAGTGATAGAACATTTCGTCATATTCATAAATATTTGGATTGCTATCCAAATTTGAATTTGAAAAGAGCAATAGAAACATCAGAGCAGAATGTATTGAAAATGAAAGAAGATTGGTCTAGTAAAAAATTTTTATCTAAATTTGAAGATTTACTATCAATATAAAAATGACCAAATGCGTAAATAGAATATTAAAAAAAATATTCTTTTTATTTGTAAGATATTATTGATTGATTGAAATAACAATTTTTGTATCCCAGAACTGGGTATGTTGGTAAGTTACAAAAATCCTATGCATCTAATAATTCATCCAAGATTTGACCAATTTGAACTATCGGTTTCCATTCGAGAGATAATAATTTACTCGGAATACCGCGTATATTAATAGGTCTATCATCAATATTTAATTCACTATTCTTATTTATTTGTACAACACAATTTCCATCTTGATCATAAAGTGTCTCATCTTGTTCTCTTATTTCTAAAATAATATCTGCTTTTTTATAAAGCGCAAGAACTAAATCATACATCAGGAAACTTTGTTGATTACAAATCAAATAATTTTCACCGTGTTCCCTAGAAATAATTGTTTTAATCGCCGATGCCACATCGGATGCATGTAAAATATTACGTGAAGAATGCAAAGGTCCTAATATAAGTGGTTCTTTTATACCGGATAACCAAGTTTTGATATGTTTTGCCACTTTATTCAATAAAAACACCGTTTTCTTTCTGGATGCTTCGGTTGTAAAAATAATACCATTCGAAAATGGTAACCCATATGTCGTTCTATAAAAATCAACCATGGAATGACCCATTATTTTTGCAATAGAATATGGGTGTATATGGTGCATATTTGCATCATCTTCTTTGACCATATAATCAACATGTCCCTTATATATTTCACTACTAGAAGCATTGAATAATTTTATTCGCCATTTATTACGATGAATAATCTCACATAATTGTGCGGTAAGCATACCATTTATAGAGAGAGTTTCAATTGGTTTATCAAATGCATCTTGAGAACTGGATATACTCGCCAAATGAATAATAACATCCGGTTTTACACAAGAAATAATATGTTCTAATTGCTTTGTATCTTGCATATCCATCATAAACTTAATAATATCTGTTTCTGGGTCAACTTTTGAAATCGTTCTAGTGATTCCATATAATAAATAGTCTTTAACGAATTGTTGTTTTACATAATGCGCCAACATTCCTTCACACCCCGTAATTAAACATTTTTGTTTTTTTTTCGCGACAATTTCAAAATGTGGAAAAGGGAATATGAGTCGACCTCCTCCCTCTAAAAATGCACTTTCACGGTCTACTATTTCATCACGAAAATGCCATGGTAATACTAGTAAACAATCGGGTGGTGATTCGCGCATTGTTTCTTCACCAATAATCTCAATACCAGTATTCGTCATTTTACCGATTTTTTTCGGATTACGTTCAACCGCATACTTCATATCAGTTTCACCCAAATTCGCGTATTGTAAAAGACAATTTCCTTTCGTTGATGCCCCATACACATATGTTTTTTTCCCACTTTTATTTACAGTGTCAATAAATGTTCTTAATTTTTTTACTTCTTCATTGCAATTTTGAATGAATTGTGTAAAAACAGTACCCCCATTCGGTTGAAATAATCCAAAATCATCTTCATCTTTTAAAATACTTGTGATTAAATCAATATTTTCAGTATGTGCAGAATCGCGTTTTGCCATATAAATTCGAAAACTACCACCATTACATGTATTAAAACGGACATCAATAATTTTAAGATTTGCTCGATCCGCTATTTCTTTGATTTGTCTCAATGCATAATATTCCAAATGTTCATGACATATGGTATCAATACTATTTGTTTTTAACATGGTAACGACATATGATTGTTCACAGGTCCAAATTCCATCTGTATCCAAAATATCATAAATATCTTTCGCAAATTGGACAGGGTCCGGTAAATCATAAAACATCGAAATAGAAGACACAATTTTACATTTGGTATTAATACCAAACGCCCTTTGAAAATTAGTTGCAGTAAAATAATCAGACAATAACTCTATGTCTTCTGGATAATATTCTTTAAATTGTGAACCGGTAGGATCAACACCAATGCGTCTATAATTAGTGGGATAATACTGTAACATAGTTGAATCATTTGAACCAATGTCTAAAATCACATCATTTTCTTGTAAAATTACTTTACTAACAATTTCACCACTATATTCTTTCAAATGTTGTCGCATAGTGTTACTAATTCCAGAACGATATCCATATTCATGTTCGTATAATTCAGAAGAAAAGGTGGTTTGTCTTAATTGTAAAAGACCACAATGATTACAATAACACAAATCAATGGGCGTTCTTGGTGTGGAATAGTCACCATATAAAGGAAATCTAGAAGTTATTATTTGTTCCCCTAGGAATATAACATCTTTGATATCTACATTTTTGCACAAACGACAATTTGTTATAATCGATATCATTTTTTATTGAAGTTATTTTATATTTAACTTCATTTTTAAATAAATGCATTTTTAAAATAAATCTTCGCAACTTTCATAAAAAGTTCATACCAAAGTTCCTCTTCTATGTAGAATTAGTAATATTTGCAATAAGCTTTCTTTTATTGATTTACAATAAATTAATTTTTAATCGGTAAATCCACGTGGTCAAGGCAAACACTATTCCACCCCATATCGTATCGACCATAACCACATGAAGCGGCCAGCCGTCCAAAACCGCATAAGTGGTTCCCTCGTAGACACCGTAAATGCAAACGCCTAATATGAAGGCATCAAGAATACTGCGGCGCGGTATGAGGATAAACCAATTCAGCGCCAATATGAGGCAAATGTAGCAAAGCACCACACCTATGTATTTAAGCTTTGTCGGGCCTTGTATTTTTCTCAGTACCCGTGTAAATATGGGATGCTGAAAATACAAGAAGATTGCGTCTAAACTTATAAAGATGAGCGCCGATGACATTTCCTTCTGTGGAGATTTTTCCGGGTCTTTCGATACGGGGTCTTTATCCGTCGGATGCCATTCGTTTTCGATTTTAGTCCGGATACGAATCGAACCATTATATTCTATTGAGGCAAAACGTTTGAACAATAATATAGAATTATAGTATATGATTGTTCCAAGAAAAGAAGGGTTCGTTGCGTTGTTATCTGATACAGGAGAGTTAGAAATCCCTTCAAATAAACCTCTAAAAGTTAACGTGGTTCAGCAAATACAATTGCCTATTCTTTTTCAAATATACATAGGCGGCCTTTCTGCCATTGTGCTTTTTATGCTTTACAAATTAGTCTTTCCAAAGAATTACCTGTAAGGTGTGAATCGTTTGAATATTTCGAGAGCGATAAGACCCCCTAGTACCTGGGCGATAATGTAGGGCATCAAATCAGTGGTGCTCAACTTACCCATACAGGCCATGGTTAAGGATACCGCTGGATTAAAATGTCCTCCAGAGATATTGGATGCAAGCAATATCGCCAATGCCAATGCTGCGCCGATAGCTAGAGGATTCATTGTAACGAGAATCACATAAACAAAAAATATGGTTCCTAGAAACTCAGCTAAATACTTTTGAATCATTTATATTTAGAGAGATATTTTTCACGTCAGACAAATATGCAGAATCACGTCAGCTAATCGAGATATGTCGTATATGTTTTCTTGGATACGAGAAATCCCTTGTTTTTCCCACGTCCAAGTCTGGTATTTCTGGAACGTCAACTGATGCGGATAAAACAAAAACCTTTTTTTCCCGAAATAAATCTCCATGCATTTCTCTTCTTCTGCAAAAGACCATAGTTCTCCAACAGTGTACTCTGCCTTTTGATGTAGGTTATTGTATTCGTCGATCCAGTACATCAACGGTATTTGAGGGATGATCGTAACCGTCAAATTTTCGTACATAACTTCTTTATGCCACAAAGGTATTAAATAAGTTTCGTGGTGCAGGTTGTACCGATAGACATTATGATCCCAAATGTCATCTAAAGCAGGACGTAATATCATAGTATCGTTCATTTCTTCTAAATCGTCTTCTAAAACTTCTTCCACTTCATATTCCAAGTCCCATTCAGGAACGACAGTGGTACGGTACGATGCTTTTTTTTCAGGATCTGATATCACGTATTCGTTTCGAAGTGAATCGTACAGACGTCTTTTTTTGAGGTCCCCTTGTGCAAACCAGTATATTTTTTTCTTTTCCATATTCTCGTAAAAGGCGTCGGAAAGTTGAAACAAATGTTTATATCTTGTCAAGAGGTTATATACCATACAAAACTTTGCACAGCTGATTTCTTCGAGAAAAAGAGATATCTGTTTTTCGCATTCACCGAATAATTTGGCCAGCCACGCGCGATCCTCGCTTTTGTACTCTTGAAGAAAATCATAGGCATCTTTCAACTCATGAAATCCTTCGGAATCTGGTTTTTTGTCTGGATGTCTTTGCAAAGCCAACAAATGATATTTTCGCTTCAGAAAAGATTGTTTATCGTCCCTTTTTAATGCAGAAAGTGGTATTTCTAGAATTCGACAAGCTTGCTTGACGTCCATTTTAATTTTATGGAATTCTCTCTTCAAGTTATTTGCCGCTCTAGTGAAAGAATATAAACAACCAATCGGATTGGTGTACATGAATATTATAAGTTTTGATGTGGGAATCAAAAATATGGCGTATTGTCTATTTCATGTGGATGAGTCCATTGCTATTCTAGATTGGAAAATACTCAATTTATGTGAATCCAAAAAATGCGAGAAATGCAGCAAGGTCGCAACGTATGAGAAAAACGGAGGTTTTCGATGCAAGAAACATACCCCCTTTCTCCCGCAAGAAGGATTTTTGTCCGCGTTAAGCAAATCTTCGAAAGAAGAGCTCATACGTATGACGGCACAGTTCAAACTTCCTCCTCAGACATCGAAATCTAAACTCATCAGTGGGCTGCGTGAATACTATAAAGGTGCATGGAAACCTCTTACTCAAAAAAATTGCAACACGATCGATTTTATCTCTCTCGGCAGAAATCTGTGCGCGCAATTGGATAAAATCGAAATCACTCTTTCCCACGCTATCATAGAAAATCAAATAACAAGTAGAATGACCACTTTACAAGGAATGCTGGCGCTGTACTTTATCACAAAAAAAGTACCTTTGGTTGAATTCATTTCGCCCGTCCACAAATTAAAAGGCTTTGCAACTCCAGACGACAGACAAAATATGACGCCCCATAAACGTAACAAGCGTGACGGGATTGATTGTTGCGACACCTTGTTGCGCGAAAAATTCCCGGCGTGGGTTGGTTATTGGGAAACGTCCAACAAAAAGGATGATCTTGCAGATAGTTTTTTACAAGGAGTATGGTACTCAAACACTTACTTGCGGACAATTTAAAGATATCTTTTATATCTTCACCATAACATGGAAGTTATCGATATCGATTTAGATCAAATTCCTTCCTCGGGATCTGCAAACTTTGGAAGCGGAATCGAATTATTGATGAACGAGAAAAAGAAATCTTCTTCGACGCGGATCGATTTAGCCGAACTGGACACTTTAGAGAAAGAATTGAACGATTTATCAAATCCGCACAAAAACGAAGAGTCCACCACAAAAAACTTGAGCGGATTGAGCGGATTCTCAAACATGTTTAACTTCAGTTCACCAGTAAATCCATCAGATACCAAAGTAGGTGTGGCCACAAAAGAAACGGTTCAAGGGACGCGGACTTGGGACGGATTTACAAAAGTAGGGGAAGACATCCCTAAAACAGAAAGAGCGACGAACTTATCTGATCGAGAGAAACGAAGAAAAAAACGAGAAATGTTGAAAAAGCTCGACCAATGGCAAGACAAGGGTTTTTTGAAGAACAATACTACTTTCACCATGGATTCTTCTTACGAGGATATCGAGGACGAATACGAAGGTGCTCTCGAAGACAAGAGAAGAAGAGATGGTATTAAATTACAAGGTTGGTGGTTTACTACCGTCATTAATACTCTAGAATACGGTAATGCACTTCTAAATCCTTTCGATTTAAATTTAGATGGGTGGGGAGAACAGGTGAGTGAAGATTTAGATAGTTACGAAGAAATCTTTTCCGAACTACACGACAAGTACAAGGGCGGTAAAATGGCCCCTGAAGTTTCTCTGTTATTGCGAATCGGGTTTTCAGCCGCTGTGGTCAATATGAGCAACAAAATGTTGAGCAGCGCAACGCCAGGATTTGGAGAAGTCATGAAACAAAGTCCTGAGTTGATGAAAATGTTTACCACTGCCGCCGTAGATACCATGAGTAAACAGAATAGTGCGTTTGATTTTGCAAAGACCATGATGAACCCGCCTGAACAAGTGAATGTGAATATGGGCCCTCCGCCTCCGCCAATGGAAACAAAAAGTCAGCCGCCTACGCGACCTGTAATGCAGTTTACACAGAGACAAGAGAGATCAGAACTAAATTCTCGTCCTGATTTAGCAGCAGCAGGTAACATGTTTCGCGAATCCGGAATTGAATTAACAGGCCCATCCAACTTTTCCAATCCTCCCACTTCCATTCCACGCGCTGAAATGAAAGGTCCTCAAAACGTGGACATTGAACAGTTACTTTCAGGATTGAAAACAAAACCCCGAGAACCTGATCCGATTTCAGGAAGCAATTCCATGATTAGTGTATCTTCTTTGCACGATTTAGAAAATGTTCAAATGCCGAAGAAAACTCGTCGAAGACCTAACAAATCAGACAAAAATACAGTGAGTCTCGATCTGTAAATCTTTCCAATTTTACCAATTTTACCAATTTTACCAACTTTACCAATTTTACCAACTTTACCAATTTAACAATAAAAAACAACTTAAAGTTGTCCCTTTTAACTTCAAGAGCAATGCAGTTTCAACTATTTTACTCTTTTCAACGAGTTTGTATGTTCTTTGTATTTCATGTATGTTGTAAGTTTGTCTTTTGGTTCCAACGACACATATGGAACCCGTTGCACAACTATTTTAAGTACATCGAACCGGAACCTGCTGAAATGAACTGGGTCAATACTTACGATTTGTCCACCAATTATTCGTTGATTACTTCTTTTACGAAGCCCGTGCTGAAAAAACATTTGCATTTTCACGACATCAATGAACCTTTTACCGATTTGTTAATCAACCAACATGGCAAATTTATTAAAGCAAAGACTCCAGGCGAGAGACTGTTTGTTGCTAAAGAAAATGAAAACTATCTCATTCGATCAAGCACGACATCCAATGATGAGTGTATTGTAGCAATGCCTATTCGGTCTGAAATTGATTTCATTTTTGTGGAGTATAGACATGCTGAAATGATGCAAGATATTGAATTGGTGATTCCTGTTGGATATTATCTAGAAGGAAACGAGCTTTTCACACCTGCATTTGTAGCACGGCTACTCGAGCTGCAATCGTCGTACTATACTTTTGATGGTACGTATACATTACGCATTATCGACCATGACATTAAAAGTATAATTATCGACGAAACAAAGCATATAGTCATCCGCAAATCGGATTATTTAGTAAAACCATTCTATGATACAAAAGAAGAAAAAGACGACGAAACAGTTCTAGGCGAAATGGACGAATTTCGATCTACTTGGTAACAGACATTTATCTTCAAGTATTATATATGGCTACTCGCAAAAAATGTATCGGGAAATCACAGGAAAACTGTAAACCACCCTGTCATTCGGTTAAAAAGAAACATTCGCAGGAATATGGACATTGTAGTCGTTCAGCAAAAAAAGGAGATAATAGAAGAACATTGAAGATTTTAACAGATTTAGTGAATCTTTCTAATCGTGCGAAACAAGTTTTAAACCACACTGAAAAAAGAAAGAAAAGATCGGCACAAAGGATTGCCGCACCAGCCGTTGCAGATGCTGAGGAAGCCGAGGATGCTGAGGAAGCTGAGAAACCTACTGAGGAAGCCGAGAAACCTGCTGAGGAACCTGCTGATCCTGTTGCTGAACCTACTGAACCTGAACCTCAAGCGGCAGAACCTCAAGCGGCAGAACCTCAAGCGGCGGAACCTGAACCTCAAGTGGCGGAAGCGGAACCTGAAAAACCTAGTGTTTTAGGCAACATAGCAACTGGATTTAAAGGGTTATTTGGCAACGAAATGAAAGAAGAGAAAAAAGAAGAGGAAAAGGGAGGCAAAAAGAGACGTTCAAAAAGAATATAAAGCGTCAGACTTGAATTACCGTATTGTTTCACGGATATGTCAACAGAAATAGATACATACTCCTCCAAACATATTTTGCATGACGAATGGACACTGTATCATCATTTTCCTTCGGATAAAAACTGGACCATCACAGGATACGACTGCTTGGCCAAAGGAGTTAATTCGGTCGAAAAAGTGATTGATTTGAACTCTCATCTTACGGAAAATTTAATCAAGTATAGTATGCTATTTTTTATGCGCTCAACTGTCAGTCCGTTATGGGAAGACCCACGAAACGTGAATGGCGGGTGTTTTTCTTATAAAGTCATCAACAAGTATGTCGTTGAAGTATGGCAGCAGTTGATGTTTCTAGTATGTGGCGAAACGTTATGTAATTTGCCTGTAGACAATTTACACATCAATGGTATCACCATCTCGCCGAAAAAAAACTTTTGTATCATAAAAATTTGGCTTGATACGTGCGATATTCAGGATCCAGATCGAGTCGTAAATATCGAATATTTAACAAAACACGGGGTCATGTTCAAAAAGCATGGTTAAATTTTTTTCATAAACTTTTTTTATGAAAAAAAAATTGATTTTTACATACGATCTTAATCACAACTTTAATCCTTGACATGTCCACAGATACGAATCTTCCCCAAGAAGCGAAGCAAATGAAGACGCTACCAATCAAGTATAGAACCACTCTTTGTGCGATATTGGGCATGGTTAAAAGTTTATGCGATACTGGGGTTATCGATCCGAGTGTTTTTGCGGTATGTGTTGACAGACTTCCTATCGAGAAAAGTATCGAGGAGCAAATGCGCATCTTGGATGACATGTTGGACCTCACATACATCGAAAAAAATGTATTGAAACCTCTGATGGCAGAAAAAAAACGACTCGGTAAACCCGAAGTGAAAAAAACACGGGTGAAAAAACCTAAGAAAGACGAGAGTACCAAAGACAAGGAAGCTTCCGAAGCTCCTGTAGCTCATGTAGCTCCTGAAGCTCCCGAAGCTCCTGTAGCTCCCGAAACTCCTGAAGCTCCTGTAGCTCCTGTAGCTCCCGAAACTCCTGAAGCTCCCGAAACTCCTGAAGCTCATGAAGCTCATGAAGCTCCCGAAGCATGCAAAGTGAAAAAAGTACGAGTGAAAAAACCTAAAAAAGACAAAGAAAGTGATAAAGACAAGGAAGCAACTCCCGAAGACCCAGACAAAGCAAACGAAGTCAAGAATGAAAAACAAAGCCGAGGCCGTAAACCCAAAGACATTGTTTTGGAAGCGGTCTTTCTTCCACAGGTTACTGAACTTTGTGTGGAAGAATACGTGAGTGTTACCACGGGATCCGGCGAAAAGATCAAAGTGGCAAGAAAAACTAAAACTTAGGCTTTTCTTACGTAGACAATAAGATCGGGTGTCTCCATATTACAAACAGGGCATGGTTTTCTATATTTGCTTCTTTGATAGGTATCATAACACACTTTCCCAAAACTATGTCCACAAGACGTGTGAAGCCCGTCCCAATATGTATGCTTTTCAAAACAGATACCACAACTTTCCATTAAACATTTTAATTGGGGTACATACAAACATTCCGATCGAGCCATGACTTTTTTCATTTTGATAATCCCAAAATGTCTACATCAGAATCTAATTTTCATGTGTAGCTTACGGTAGGGAGAGGGCAAAGACAGAGTCGAATATCTCCCATATTCGATCCTATGTCATATTTTACGATGAGAGGCAAATTATTCTCGAGGTATATCTCCAAATTTTGTGATAAAGGAGTGCACTTTATAAAATTATTCAAGCTCTTCAAAGGAAATTCACCACACATAACGACAGAGGCATCTGGTTTCTTCCTGAATTTTATAGCATCCGTCTTATCATCGTCCAAGATCGCATCGTTTTTTTGTTCTGTTCGATAAATGCGCGACTGAGCGAATGGACCCACGCAAGAAAATATCAAATCGTCGCCGACCGATTCAATCCTTATGCGGTCCGACAATCCAGTCAAATCGCGAACAATCTTTTGAAACCCAGCACTTGGCATATGAATGATCGCGGAATAATTTACCTCCGGGATTTCCAATTCCTCTTCATCGGGTTCAAAAAGTCGAAGCTTATAATTGTTGCACTGCTGAATTTTACCGTTTACATATTGCAAGCCTAAGTGAGATACAATTCCGTCGTGATAATCCTCTTTTTCGATAAACATGGAAAAAAGGTCGTCGTTTGATGTATTTGAAATCAACTTAAACAAGTGCAGAGAGTTCGCACAAATCACAATTTTGTCAGGATCGCAGATATAAGTTTCGAATTTGAGACGCACAGCCACTAAAGTCGTGTGATTTTTATCAAAATTTACTATTTTCATGCCTTCTTTTTCCATGATCATCGTCACATCGGGAACAAGATCTTTCAATGCACTAAATAGATTTCGTATCGGAGAAATCTGAATGGTTTGCATTGTTAATACATTTTTCTCCTTTTCCATTTTTTTAAGTTCTCCGTTTGACTTTATATTTATTTTAAGTAAACTGCGTTATATTTTTGGTTTTCAATATTACAATGGGGTTTTTTCTGGCTAACATAAATGTCGCGATAATTATCATTAGAATCAGTCGACGAAGGATACTTCCGGAGACGCGTGCGTTGAAGAGGTAAGACATCTCTTATCCTCAGGATTTTTTCCCGATTTTCTGATGTATTTGTATTATTCCGTGACTTTCTAGTGCGACTTTGACGAGTTACATATTCAAACATTCTTCCAAAACAGCACAACTACTTAAATACAGATTAATAGAATCAATGA
>Ga0209550_10002526_pt1 | contig 17553 bp, 17 predicted proteins | sample LauGreSuBDMM15SN_2_FD_187567 | JGI IMG/M metagenome (GOLD analysis project Ga0209550, IMG submission 187567) | Freshwater lake microbial communities from Lake Michigan, USA - Su13.BD.MM15.SN (SPAdes) (version 5) | ecosystem: Environmental > Aquatic > Freshwater > Lake | place: Lake Michigan...
AACTTGTTTGAACCCGCGCGCAAAGCCGCCACGCGCATTCAACCCGTCGCCTTACTCTATTTTCATCAGGGGCGGCGCAGTGACTTAGCCGCCTTTGTAGGCGAGCAGACCTTGCTCGAGAGCTTGTGGCAAGTGTTAAGCAACAGTGGCTTGTCGATCGAGATTCATTTTCTACCGACCTTACTCGAGGCTGGGGCTGAGAGCCCACCACCACGCGTCGCGCTCAGTCGCTTGGCGCGCGAAGCAATTGCCACTGTCGTGCTAAAACAAACCTGAGGCCTGTTGCGCGCTGATGTTGCTCAGGTTTAGTTGTTGCCTGAGCGTTTGTCTCAACGCGCTGCGCGCCCAGTCGGCGTCAGCAGCTTTGACACCGTGGGTGCGCACGTAAGCGTGGATACACCAAGCTTCTTTTGTGGTGCGCAGTGTCAGCGTGCGTCGCGCACTGGCATGCGTTTAGCAGTTTTGACACCGTGGGTGCGCACGTAAGCGTGGATACACCCCAAGCGCGTTACTTGAAAAGATTTTTTGTTTTTGCGCTAGATCAGCCGAAGGCGAGGCGTCAATATAGCGCTTGGTGTCATCAAAATAAAAATTGGTGAGTGGGTCAATACCTTGCACAGCTCCGACGGTTTCTGAGGCAAATAACACGTTCTTGGTCGGAATCACTTTTAATAAAAGATCAATGCCAGGTTGGTGATATACGCAGGTATCAAAGAACACATTGTTTAAAACTTTTTGCTCAAGAGGTGGCAGGCCCATGTCTTGCGCGAGCCCGCGATAACGACCCCAGTGGTAAGGTACCGCACCACCGCCATGCGGGATAATAAATTTAAGCGTCGGAAAATCTTTAAAGATATCCGACGTCATGAATTGCACAAACGCTGTGGTGTCACCGTTGATATAGTGCGTCGCCACCGGATTGAAATGTGGATTGCACGAGCCGCTGACGTGAATCATGGCGGGGATATCAAGCTCGACCATTTTTTCGTAGAGCGGGTACCACCATTTTTTGTCCCACAGCGGTGGGTCGCTCCAGCGCCCGCCAGTGGGATCAGGGTTGATGTTGGCGCCAATAAAGCCATACTCGTTGATGCAGCGCTCGAGTTCTTCAAACACCCGAGCCCCAGGTGCAACGCCAGGTGCCTGAGGCAATTGGCATACGCCAACAAAGTTATCGGGATACATTTTGCAGACGCGATGGATGATCTCGTTGTTGTAGCGCGCCCAAACGACATTGGTGTCTTCGTTGCCGCGGTGGTGATCCATCGCCACCGCTTTGGGTGAAAAGATCGTCAGGTCAACGCCACGCTCGCGCATGATGCGCAGCTGATTGTTATCAATACCGCTGCGAATTTCAGCGTCTGAGACGGCGGGCGGCGGTGTGGTGGGGGAGTGCCCAGTACGATCGTACTCAGCAATTTGATCCGTGCGAAACTTTGCAACTTGAGGCGGCGTGGTCGTGAAATGGCCGTGAACATCAATAATCATAGGGGGGTATCTCAATAAAATTTTTGTCACCTTGAGCGATGCTCAAGGAGTCAGTCTGCGTTGAAAGTACGACGCTTAGGTTGAAAAATCCAGTCATCACGGCCAAGCCCAATGCGATCGATGCCGACCGATATCATCTTGACTTCGTAGTTTCTCATCTATGAAGCCTTTGTTATATTCTAAGTCGGACAGGGTGGCAACAGGTTTTGTATCGGCGTTTGCGGCTCAGCCGTAAGCATTCTTCTGACAAAATCGCTTGGCGATACCCCGCCCGTTGGGCTAAAACCATAGCAATTCATTAAAGAGAAACAGACATGGCGCAATGGAACGACCCCAACACTCAAGCTTGGATTGAGCAGCACGAACAGCGTGCGGTGCGTCATTCAGTGGACGTGGGTGATCACCAGGTGAGCTGGCGGCAATATGGCGACGCCTCAAATGAACCTTTGCTTTTGATACACGGCGGTCACGGTAGCTGGATGCACTGGGCACGTAATATCGACGTGCTTTCTGAAAAATTCTCGCTGTTTGTGGTGGATCTGCCTGGTTATGGCGATTCAAGTGATCCGCTGTTTGGCGAGTTCGGAGATTTGTTGACGGTGACTGAGCAAAGCATTACGCAGTTGCTTGGTGCCAATACGCCGTTTCAGCTTTCAGGTTTTTCGTTTGGTGGCTTGGTGTCAGCCAACCTAGCGGCCCGCGGCATGCCGGTTAAAAGTTTGGCGATACTCGGCCCCGGTGGCCATGGCGGCCCGCGACGCGAACGCGGCAAACTGGTGAACTGGAAGCGCGCTGTAGGCGACGAAGAGCTGCGCGAGGCCATGCGTTTTAATTTATGGGCGCACATGTTGTACGCCGACGAGGCGATTGATCCGTTTGCGCTCGACATTCACACCTATTCGTGTGTGCAAACCCGATTTCGTAGTCGCGGGATTTCAGGGCGTGATTTACTTGGCCCTGCGCTTGACGATTACAGCGGTCAAGCCCTGATTGTGTGGGGCGCGCATGACATTACCTGTGACCCCGAATATTTGATGGCAAACATGATTGAGCCGCACGCCAATCGCAAAGGCATCATCTTGCCTGAGATTGGTCACTGGGTGCAATACGAAGCGCCCGAACAAACTAACGCCATCATGCTTGACTGGTTTACGCAAAAATAGTTATTTGAGGCGCGCGGATCGTTGTTGATGCTGAGCTCTTGCGCTGCGTGAAATCTGGGTAACGTGCGTCTTTATCATTGCGACTGTTCAGTTGCTTAGGGCCATCCCGCGCAACTGCTAGTTAATCGCCACTTGGCGCAAGACTTTGTGGACAAGCGACCTGAATTGTGCGGCGGTCTTGCAGACGCACAGCAGTGAGTTCTCCGCCCCACACGCAGCCAGTATCCAGGCAGATAACGTTGTCGCGTAGCAATAGCTTTAACGTTGACCAATGACCAAACACCATGGTGACGTCTTTTGTGGCACGGTTTTTCACATCAAACCAGGGCATCAAGTCGCCTTGAGTGAGTTCGGGAGCCGTTTTGAGCGACAAGGCCATGCGCCCTTTGCTCGTGCACATACGCAGCCGAGTCAGCGCGTTGATAATCACGCGTAGCCGTTTACCGCCGGTGTGACCGTCTTTCCAGTGATCGGGTTCGTTTCCGTACATTTTTTCAAGGCTTTTGCGCCAATTGGGGCTGCGCAGCGCTTGCTCGACTTCGTTGGCGAGCGAGAGTGTTTTGTGCACATCCCACTTTGGCAGTGCTCCGGCATGCACCAACAAGTGGCCAAGTTCGAAGTGCGCCATCGGCCGCCAACGCAACCAGTTAATCAGGTCTTCGCTGTCGGGCGCCTCGAGTATGTCGAGCAGCGTGTCGTTTTTGCCGAGGCGCCGCACCCCTGCTGCAATCGCAAGTAAGTGAAGATCGTGATTGCCTAAGATCGCAACACTGCGTTCTTCGAGTGCCATCAAACGCCGTAGCGTTGCCAAAGACTGCGAGCCGCGATTGACAAGATCGCCGGCAAACCAAAAACGCGCCAGAGGCTCTTGTGCGATTTCAGGATGTGCCAGTAACTCGTCAAGAGAAGAACAGCAGCCTTGAATATCGCCTACCATCCAGATGCTACGCATACTCATGCTGTTGCTCTTCTGCCCAACCAGACCCCAAAGGTCTTGTTGATGATTGCGTTGCGGTGCTCCATGGCCATAATCGCTGCCAGCGCTAGCACCGTTGCGCCAATGTTGGGTAGAAGTGCAGTCACCACTGGCGGCCACTTATAGAGCAGCCCAACGTTGAGCGCGAGTTGGTTGATCATAAAAAAGCCAGTGCCGAGCAAGATTCCAAGAAAGACTTTTGCACCCACGCCGCCTCGGCGTGTTTGCATAAAGCCAATCGGAGCCGCAATCGTTAACATCACAACGAGTGTGAACGGGTAGGCGAGTTTGCGCCAGACAGCCACGACCTGACGATCGGACTGCAATTGATTATGTTCAAGATATTGGATGTAATCATGCAGGGCTTTGAGGGTCATGCGTTCGGGCGTCAAGATGCGCGCCACGAGGCGTTCGGCAGTCAGGGTCGTTTCAACTTTGCGGGTCGCGAATGTTTCTTTGACAACGACCGGCTTGTCAGACACTTTGGCGTCTGACAATAAATTTTTGGTTTCGGGTGCGATTCGTGTTTCGAGCACATTTTGCATAATCAGCTGTCTGTCAGCAAAGCGCGCGGATTCGGCGGTTGATGTCAAGGATAGGGTTGTACCATCAGGAAATTCGTAGATTCGCAAATCGGCAGCATTACCCGAGGCCAGCAAGCGACCAATATTAATGATGCGCGTACCACCCCCTTGCATGGGCTCTTTGAACCAATAACCGCTTGCCAGACGCCCACCTTCGACGCGACCCCGCATCAGCAGATTAGCCTCGCTGCTTTTGATTTCGGCGATGGGTGTGATGATCTCTGAGAGCACGGTTGCGCCCAAGACGATCGGGATTGAAATCAGCCATAGCATTTTGAGCAAACCCATGCCACTGACGCCAGAGACGCGCAAAATGACAAGCTCGTTGCGTTGTGCCAAGCCGGCAAGGGCTAGGATGGCCCCAATGAGTAAACCGATGGGTAAGAGGTCGTAGAGGCGCGTTGGTATCGAAAGCGCCTGTAGATAAAACAAGGCAGTCAGCGGAAACTTGGCGCTCACGCTGTCGAGTTCGTCGACTAAGGTGAAAAACATGAACAAGCCCATCAGGGCGAGCAGCACCACAGCAGTGGAGCGATAAATTTCACGGGCGAGGTAACGACGGGCTGTACGCATAGGATTAGTTTAAACCCCAACGAAGCTCGGCAAGCTTCAAACGGTGCATTTTATTTTGCGCCGCTGAAGCTAGGGCTGCTTTGTGCGCGAGGCATCAAGCTCTGCGCGAATCATTCGTAACACAGAGCCCGTTTCTGGCCGCACGCCATGCCACAAATAAAAACTTTCAGCGGCTTGCCCGACTAACATGCCTAACCCATCATGCGACTGCTGAGCACCGTCGGCTTGTGCTTGACGCATAAAGGCAGTGGACTCGGCGGCATACATCAGGTCGTACGCGCAGCCGCCCGAGGCGTAAAGGCCCGAGGGGACTTCAGGTGCCGCGTCACTCAGGCTGCTTGCGCTGGCGTTGAGCACCAGATCCCAACCTTGTGCGTGGGCGGCTTCTGTCAGGCCACCTGCTGACAGGCTGTCGGCTCTTGGCAGGTGTTCACGTGGCCAAGCGGCAATCAGAGCGTGCGCCCGCTCGGGGGTACGATTGACGATGTGCAAATGTGCACAGCCTGCGTCGAACAATGGGCCAATCACACCACGTGCAGCACCGCCAGCACCAATCATTAAAATTCGTGCGCCCTTCAGTGGGAGTGCAAGGCGCTGCAAATCCATGACCAGACCAACGCCATCGGTGTTGCAGCCCTGCAGGGCGCCATTTTGCAGCCACAGCGTGTTGACTGCCTGCGCTAAGGTGGCCCGAACGCTTAAATGTTCTCGGGCGATTTGCCAGGCTTCAAGCTTGAAGGGCACCGTGACGTTTAAGCCTTTGCCACCCTCTGCAAAAAAGCGTGTGACCGTGGGTACAAACTGATCGAGCTCGGCGGGCAGACGGTTGTATTGGACGGGTAGCTTGGTCTGCAGTGCAAATTGTTGGTGAATCGCGGGCGAGCGGCTGTGTGAGACGGGGTTGCCAATCACTGCGCACAGTATCGCTTGGGCTGAGGTTTGGCTTGCTGGTGTGGTGATAGTCATGGTGAACGTGCCTGTAGAGTTCCGTCGACAAAGTGCCAGGTTCGAGTGAGTACGATTTGATCGACATGCAATGCCATCTCGCGCGGAAACGGTGCAAAGGGCGAGGCGAGTTGGGCGATACGCGTGACGGCTTGATTGAGCAAGGCTTTATCTGAGGGACGATCAATGCTGATATCGGTCAGCACGCCGTCTGAACGGATGGTCAGACTGGCCTGCACTGACCCATACGCTTTGCCTTCAGTGTCTGTTGGGTATTGTTGCGTACCAATCTCTTCGATTCGCTGGCGCCACAGGTTGACGTATTCAGCAAAGCGGGCTTGCTGCGCCGAGGGGGCATCAAACATCGTACGCGGGCGTTGGTTATAGCGTTGCACTTGCTCTGACAAGGCTGTCAGAGAGCTGTTCAGTAGAACTTGTTCTTGATTAAGTTCGTCTTGCCCGGGTTGTTGAGAGTCTTTCAAAAACTGTTCGGTGGGTCGGCTGTCTTGGACAAGCTGTTGAGATTGCAGCTGAGTCAATAGCTCTTGTTGTTCGGTTTCGAGTTGCAGGCGTTGTTTGATGAGACGCTCTAAGACAACCGTTTCGGGCGCCTGGTTGAGATAGGGAAGATTATTTGAGGCCACGCCGCTGGTCGCTTGTCCTCCGCCGTCAACGTTGACCTGTGCCAAGACCTGGGCTTTGACAGGGGCACTGTCGGTGCCTGCGTTCATCATCACGATCTCAAGTTCTGAGACCGGTGGACGCACCGGTACTACGACTTGGCGCTGCCATCCCAGCAGGGCAGCATGACAAAGGAGTGACAGCAAAATCGCCCAACGCAAAAAACGCGTCGAGGTGACATCCGGTTCAAGTGGTTCAACCGGCAAGCTTGCATCACGCGAAGTTGTTAATGTGTTCAACGCAAGTGTTAGACCAGAGGTGGAGGGACGGCTGAAATCGTATTAGAGCTCTCTGGCGAGGGTGTTGCAAGCACGGCAACAGCGGCTGCTGTGTTGGCTGTCGGTGTCGTCTCGAGTGCTGTGGTTGTCGCACCGATGCTGTCGGTTATGCCGGCTTCGCTTGGTGGGGCTTCGTTGGCCTTAAGATCAGTTGCGCCGGCTTCGCTTGGCTGTGCCTCTGCAGACTCGAGTTCAGTCGCGGTCGCTTGGTTCGCGTCGCGCTCATCGGCAAGGTCTGCCGCCTCAATGACCGCATCAAGCAGGCTGACATAGCGCGCCTCGAGTTCGAGCGCGAGTTCGTCGGCCCCTGTGATGTGCAATTCGATTTGTTGACCACGACTGAGCTGCGGCAGGCCAGCTAGGCGTACCACCAGAGGCGCGTTGTTGAGCCGGATCAAATCTTCTTTTAAAACGGTCGCAGTGCAGCTGGTGATCTGCTGTTGCTGCAGCCAGCGCAAGCACCAAAAGCGCTCCATGTTGTTTTGAAAGTCGTTCCAGGCAATGTATTGCGCTTCAAAGCCGCCAATAATTGCAAAGAGATCGGCGTCGCGTGGCTTGAAGGGCGCAACAAGAGGTGCAGACACGCCGTGCTCGATCGCGGCAATCAATTGCCACTGATTGACCAGATCAACATAACGTCGAAGCGGTGACGTGCACCACGCATACTGCGGCACGCCAATGGCCTCGTGGGGCAAGGCTTGCGTGCTCATGCGCACGCGTCCCATTTGTTGTGAGCGATAAATCCCGGGCAGACCGCACGAGGCCAGTAAACCGCCCCAAGTGCTGTTGGCCAAGATCATGTACTCGGCCACTAAGCGGTCAAGCGGCGCATTGCGACGGCGCGGCAAGATTCGCACGGGTGTGTTCGGGTCATTTGGATCGCCATCGACATAGAAACTGTATTCGATGCGATTATTGTTTTCTGGTTTACCTCTTACGTGTTCACGCTGCTTAGCGAGCGCCAAGGCAAGTTGCCACAGCGGTCGAATCCAATTGTTGTAGGGCAACACTTGTGTGATATCGGCAAGTGCCTCTTCGGTAAAGGCCTCGTCAAGTAGGTTGTGGCGCAAGTTTTCGCGCACGACGACGCGTTCAAGCCGACTTTCATGACTAAGAATTTCGCCAGTGAGTGGATTGGCTGTGATATACAGGGATAAGGCTGGTACTGGGCGACCCGCATCAAGCGAAAACGCCTCGATGACCACATCGGGTTGCATGGGTATTTTCTCGCCGGGCATGTAAACGGTAGACATCCGGGCGCGCGCTAAGGCGTCTAAGTCGCTGCCACGAGTCACCGCGAGACCGGGGGCGGCGATGTGAATCCCCACTCGCACGTTGCCATCGGGCAGGGTGCTGACCGAGAGCGCATCGTCAATTTCGGTCGTGGTGATGTCGTCAACGGAGTAGGCCTCGACCTCTGCTAAAGGTAACTCTTGTCCGACCAAAGCAAGTGTCATTTCGGCGAAATGCGTGCCACGCGGAAAATGCGTCGCCAGAAACCGACCTTTGTGCAACGCCAACGCATGCGGCCAGGCACCCAAGTTCAGCAGCAAACGTTCGGGCGCTTGACGAGTGGCTGTGCAGGCGGCGTCTAACGCCTTCCAAGCCTGCGAGTTTTTATCAGGGCGAGTAATGAGACTGACGGCAACGTCACCGATCTCAGCGGGCAAAGCGCCGGCGACCATTTGATCAGACCATTCTTGCGTGAGGGCGGCTTGGCGTTGTTTTTTTTCAAGCGCCGCTAGTGCTGCCGTCAGGATTTCGGGAGGGGCTGGTTTGTAGCGACCGCGACCACGACGATGAAAATACACCGGCGCACTGTGCAGGCGCAAAAGCAAGGTGGTTTTTTCAAGCGCGTTAGGAGCATGGCCAAAATAATCGGTACCTAACCCTTCGACATCAAACTCATCTTGCGGCGCGCACTCCCACAAGAACTGTAGATCGATGTCTTGGGATAGTGCTTCGGCCTCGGTTAGCAAGGTTTCGGGTGCAGGGCTTGCGAAGGTGTAGAGGCAGTTGCTGCGCTTGATCTTACTGCGCTTGCCTGAGCTCGACTCGACCTGCAGGGCGGTATCTGCCTCTGACAGGATGTGGCCAGTTTTAAACGCGCCATCTTCTTCAAATAATACGTACATGCAGTGTTCCAGTTAAGCCCGCGGTGTCGCAAGCGCCTTAAGGAGTTTGGTGTGAATGTCGCCAAACCCACCATTGCTCATGACAACGATGTGATCGCCCGAACGTGCTTGCGAGGCCAGTGCTTGCACCAAGGCATCAAGTTGGTCGTGCGCTTGCAAGCGAGTACTCAGTGAGGCCAGTACCGCAGTGGGCTCCCAGCCGAGCGCTTGTTTGCCCTCGTTTTGCCCAAAGCAAAACACTAGGTCGGCAGCCGCAAGCGCTGCGGGCAGACGGGCGGCCATCGTGCCCAGTTTCATGGTGTTTGAACGTGGCTCAAGTACCGCCAAAATTCGCTCAGTTCCCACCTTGGCGCGCAAGCCCTCAAGCGTTGTTTGAATGGCGGTGGGGTGGTGGGCAAAGTCGTCGTACACGGTCACGCCGTTGATCGTACCGCGGGTTTCCATGCGGCGCTTGACGCCGGCAAACTGATTGAGCGCAGCGATGCTTTGGGCGGGTGACACGCCAACGTGTTCGGCGGCCAGCAGGGCGACCAAGGCATTATGTTGATTGTGCGCGCCGGTCAGAGACCACTGCACCCGCCCCAGTAGCTGCGTGCCATTCAATACGTTGAAAGACAGGGCATCAACGCCTTGGGTATGCCAACCCGTCGCCTGCCCAGTGGTAATGAGGTTGCTGTAGCATCCACGCGCCAGCACTCGCGCTAGGGCCTGATCTTGGGCCGGCGCAAGCACCAGGCCATTACGGGGTACCGTACGTAGTAAATGATGAAACTGAGTTTCGATGGCCGTTAAGTCAGGAAAAATATCCGCGTGATCGTATTCAAGATTATTCAGAATTGCGGTGCGCGGCCGGTAGTGCACAAATTTTGAACGCTTATCAAAAAATGCTGTGTCGTACTCGTCGGCTTCGATGACAAAAAACGAACGCTGCGGTTGATACCGTGCTGACACTTCGAGCCCAGGCGCGACGCCACCGATTAAGAAGTTTGGTTCGAACCCCGCCTGTTGCAGAATCCAGGCCAGTATTGAGCTGGTCGTGGTTTTGCCGTGCGTACCCGCGACGGCTAAGACATGTTGCCCTTGTAATATTTCTTGACCCAGCCATTGTGGCCCTGAGATGTACGGCAACCCGGCTTCAAGAATTGCCTCGATCAGAGGGTTACCACGTGACAGAACGTTGCCAACAATAAAGAGATCGGGCTTGAGAGTTAGCTGGCTTGGGTCAAAGCCCTCGATGAGTTCGATGCCTTGCTCTTGCAATTGCGTACTCATGGGTGGGTATACACCGGCATCGCAGCCTGTCACGCGGTGACCCGCTGAGCGCGCGATCAGTGCGAGCCCGCCCATAAACGTGCCGCAGATTCCTAAAATGTGCAAATGCATGAAAATTCTCCCCACCTCATTGTAGAGTGAGACGGTATGATGCAAGCTATGAAACGACGAACTGTTTTGCTGGGTGTAGGCGGTTTGGCTGCGATAGCAGTAGCAGGCTGGGCCGCGTGGCGTGCCTCGTCGCGTTCAGCGCCGGCCGCGAACCGCGCGGTAGGGCCCTCGACTGAGCTTGCACGTGTAAGCGCCAACCCCTTGGCGCTTTACGGCGCGCGTTTGCCAGGTCTTGATGGTCAAGAGTTTTCTCTCAGTACTTTAAAAGGTCGACCTCTTGTGGTGAATTTTTGGGCCACGTGGTGTGCGCCCTGCGTCCAAGAGATGCCGCATCTTGAGAGCATGGCGAAAGAATTGCCTGAAATAAAATTTGTTGGCATTGGTATCGATACGGCACAAAACATCGCTCAATTTGTTGCTAAAATCCCGATATCGTACCAACTGCTTATTGCAGGTCATGCTGGGATTGCGATGGTTCGTGAGTTGGGCAATAGTGCGGGTGGCTTGCCTTTTACCCTGCTATTCGATGCAAATGGCAGCATTTTCGACTCAATTCTTGGTCAAGTTGAGCCAAACGATCTGCGGCAGCGCATTGATCGTCTCGTTACAAAATCGAAGACGTAGATAGACAAATCGCAGCAATTAGCGTAATAATGCGCTCTGTTTAGTTGGTTTTTTGGTTTGTGATTCTTTGTCGTTTAACCTGGCATTCCTCACACGAGCCCCTCGCATGGCACAACACCTTCTTGTCCTGAATGGTCCGAACTTGAACTTGCTAGGGTTACGCGAGCCGCACCTCTACGGCCACACGACCTTGGCACAAATTGAGGCCCATCTCGTCTCTGTGGCAAGCGGGCTGGGCGCCACGCTCACGGCCTATCAAAGCAACCACGAAGGCGAATTGGTAGACCGCATCCAGGCGGCACGTACTGACGGCACCGACTTCATTGTGATTAACGCAGGTGCTTATACACATACGAGCGTCGCGATTCGTGACGCCTTGGCTGCGGTCAAGATATCCTTTATTGAAGTGCATCTTTCAAACGTTTATAAACGCGAAACTTTTCGCCACCACTCTTACTTGTCTGAGTTAGCGGTGGGGGTTATTGTGGGGTTAGGTCCCTATGGGTACGAAGCTGCTGTTCGGTTTGCCGTGCAGTCTTCGCAAACGGTTTAAGGCCTATCCGGCTCAAAGCTGTTCAATTTAGAACTTTACGGAAATATCATTATGGATCTCAGAAAACTCAAAACCTTGATCGATCTTGTGTCAGAATCTGGCATTGCCGAGCTCGAAATCACTGAGGGCGAAGGCAAGGTCCGCATCGTGAAGTTCTCGCAAGCACAGCAACCCATTGCCTATGCGGCGCCGGTCGCGGCACCGAGCTATGCGCCCGCAGCGTCTGCTGCAGGCGTTTCAGGTCACGCAGCCCCCGAAGCCGCTCCTGTGGCTGCTGGGTACACGGTTAAGGCTCCGATGGTTGGCACCTTTTATCGCGCCGCCAATCCGAGCTCTGCAGTGTTTGTCGAAGTTGGGCAAACCGTCAAAGAAGGCGAGCCCCTTTGTATCATTGAGGCAATGAAGCTCTTGAACGAGATTGAGGCGGACAAGTCTGGCGTGATCACCGAGATTCTGGTCGAAAACGGCGAACCGGTTGAGTACGGTCAACCGCTTTTTGTGATCGTCTGACATGTTTGAAAAGATTCTGATCGCCAACCGTGGAGAAATCGCGCTGCGTATCCAACGCGCTTGTCGCGAAATGGGTATCAAAACGGTAGTTGTGCATTCTGAGGCTGATCGCGAGGCAAAGTATGTGCGTCTCGCCGACGAGTCAGTATGTATTGGCCCGGCTGCCTCACGCGATAGTTACTTAAATATGCCTGCCATTATTGCCGCGGCCGAAGTCACCGATGCCGAAGCGATTCATCCAGGCTACGGCTTTTTATCTGAAAACGCTGATTTTGCCGATCGCGTTGAGAAAAGTGGTTTCGTATTTATTGGACCGCGCCCAGAGTCGATTCGTCTAATGGGTGACAAGGTGAGCGCTAAGCAAGCCATGATCGAAGCTGGCGTGCCAGTGGTGCCTGGTTCGCCCGGTGCGCTACCCGAGGACCCCGCTGAAATTCTTCGCTTGGCCTCTGAGGTTGGCTACCCGGTCATCATCAAGGCGGCAGGTGGTGGCGGTGGTCGGGGCATGCGTGTGGTGCACACTGAGGCCGCTTTGCTCAGTTCGGTGGCAATGACTAAATCTGAAGCGGGCGCGGCGTTTAACAACCCCGAGGTTTACCTTGAAAAGTTTCTTGAAAATCCGCGCCACATCGAAATTCAAGTCTTGGCAGACGGCGGTCGCAACGCAGTTTGGTTGGGCGAGCGCGATTGTTCTATGCAGCGTCGCCATCAAAAAGTAATCGAAGAGGCTCCGGCCCCTGGCATTGCGCGCAAATTGATCGAACGTATTGGCGAGCGTTGCGCCGAGGCGTGCCGCAAAATTCAATATCGTGGTGCCGGAACCTTTGAATTTTTGTACGAAAACGATGAGTTTTATTTCATCGAGATGAACACCCGTATACAGGTTGAGCATCCCGTGACTGAACTGATCACTGGCATTGATCTGGTGCAACAGCAGATTCGTGTGGCCGCTGGCGAAAAATTCACCTTACGTCAGCGTGACATCAGCTTTAAAGGGCATGCGCTTGAGTGCCGTATTAACGCCGAAGATCCGTTTACGTTTGTGCCGAGCCCGGGGCGCGTCACAAACTGGCACACGCCAGGTGGCCCTGGTGTCAGGATTGATTCGCACGTGTTCAATGGCTATTTTGTGCCGCCGTATTACGACTCGATGATTGCTAAAGTGATCACGTATGGCGATACCCGCGAGCAGGCCGTCGCGCGTATGAGCATTGCGTTATCCGAGATGGTTGTCGAGGGAATTAAAACCAATATCCCCCTGCATCGTGAGTTGATGGCGGACAGTCGTTTTATGGCCGGTGGCACAAGTATTCATTACCTTGAACATAAGCTTGCTGCACGACCTTGAAGGTGTCTTGCTGAATGTTTTTTCGAGTCGCTTCGCGCGGGGCTCCCAAAGGGTCGTCGTCAAGTCACATAGATTTTTAGCGTCTCGCTAACGGAAACTCTCATGCGTGAATTGGTGTTGTTGTGTCCGGGTGCCTTGGCTGAGCCGTTGTCTGACGCGTTACTCGAATGTGGGGCGCTGTCGGTCTCGGTTGAAGACGCCGACTCAGACACCGATGACGAGCAACCCTTGTTTGGTGAACCCGGCAGCGAACCTAACACGCAGGCCTGGAGTCGCAACCGAGTCATCGTTTTGCTGGCTGACGGCACCGACCCCGAGCAATTGCTTGCAGCAGCGCGCCTCGATCTTGACAACACAGCAGAGCTGCCCTGGCACCTGCGACAAGTGCCGGATGCCGATTGGGTACGTCTGACACAATCGCAGTTTGGCCCAATTACGGTAGGCACTCGAATCCTGATTGTGCCGAGCTGGCATGCTGATCAAATGCCGTTGGCACCCGAGCCTCGCCGGATTGCGATTCAGCTTGATCCTGGCTTAGCCTTTGGTACAGGGAGTCATCCCACGACGCACCTCTGCCTAGAGTGGTTGGCTGACGAGTTGCCTGAGGGTGCCACGTTGTTGGATTATGGCTGTGGCTCGGGTATTTTGGCGATTGCCGCCGTGTTGCTCGGTGCCGGTCAAGTGACCGGTGTAGATATCGATGAGCAGGCCGTGCAGGCAACACGAGACAATGCGCAGACCAACAATGTCGAGGTGCAGTCAATGCTACCTGACGACTTGTCTGGCGGACATTTTGATGTGGTTGTGGCCAATATTTTGTCTAATCCGCTTAAAGTTCTCGCGCCAATGCTTGCGGGTCGTGTGCGTTCGGGTGGACAATTGATTTTGTCAGGAGTCCTTGAGCGACAGGCGCAAGAAGTCGCGGCCGCGTACGCGCCTTGGTTGCTGCTGACGGTCTGGCAGACACGCGATGGTTGGGTGTGTTTGGCTGGTAAAAAACCCTGACGCAAGTCGTGCATATTTTTTAATGTAGACGTCGATTTCTGAGGCGATTGAATGAGTCTTGTCACGCGTTGTCCAAAGTGCCAAAGCGACTTTATGGTGTCGCTTGAGCAACTGCGCGTGCATGAAGGGCTAGTCAGGTGCGGCAATTGCACGCATATTTTTGATGGGCATGCAACCCTCGAAAGTCAGCTGCCAGTGTTAACGCAACGTGCAGCCAACTTGAGCGAAATGTCGACTTTACCGATGCTGACTCCTTCTCGAGGCACCGAGCAAGAGCCCAGCCCGTCCGTGCGGCGTGCACTCAGTGCTGAACGTGAGGCTGGGGCGAACCGTGCGCCTTACCGATTATCAGTTCGAGGGCCCGCGCAAGAACTCAGTGCGCCATCGGTGCTGCGGCGTCGAGCGCAAACCGGCGCCGAGTTTGAGCGTGAACCCGAAGAACCCTTGGCCGTGTTGCAGCCAGAGCCCTTTTTTTATCAAGCGCCGGCGCGTGAGCGCGAGCCAACGCTTGGTGCTGAGCCAGCACTTGGTCTTGAGCCAGCACTTGAGCGCGGGTCGACCCGTCGAGTGCAAGGTGAGGCAAGGTGGCGAGGTGAGAACCGGTTATCAGCAGGGCGCGGCACCCCCGATTTTTTAATTGACGAGACCCCTCTGGATGGCCTGCGTCGCGGACTTTGGTTCGTCATGGTGCTGTTGGCGGGATCAGTGTTATTGATGCAGTTGGCTTATGTCTATCGCAACGAGTTAGTGACCCGTGTGCCAAGCTTGTTGCCAATGGCGCGCGCGGCTTGCGTTCAGCTAAGATGCGAAGTCTCTTTTGTGCGACACCTTGAGCGTATTTCGGTCACCGCCGTCGCACTCGAACAACCTGCTGCCGACCAAGCCGAAGGTCAGTCAAGCAACCTGACGCTTAAGTTTTCAATGCGTAATCGCCTCGACAAGCTTCAACCGTGGCCGCATCTTTCAGTCGAGCTAAAAGATGCGTCGGGCACGCCGGTGATCAGAAAGGTGCTTGCCCCTGAGTCGTATTTGCCCGCATCCATGGTTGCCAAACCGTTTGGTGCCAACCAAGAGGTGCATCTCAGCGTTGCGCTTGTTGTCAACGGTTTACAGATCAGCAGTGCTCACCTCAATCGATTTTTTCCTTAAGAGACTAGTATGACCAAGCCGGTATTGATTTGTGGTTCAGTGGCCTTTGACACGATTGCGGTGTTTGATGGTCGTTTTAAAGATCATATTTTGCCCGATCGTATTCACGCGTTAAGTGTGTCATTTTTGGTACCCAGAATGCGCCGTGAATTTGGTGGCTGTGCAGGCAATATTGCTTACAATTTGAAGTTGCTTGGTGGTAATCCGATTCCTGTCGCAACGGTAGGTGAAGACGCGACTGACTACCTGCAACGTTTTGAGCAATTCGGCATCAATACGAGCATGGTCCAGAGCTTGCCCGACACCTTGACTGCGCAATGCTTTATCACGACCGATTTGGATGACAATCAAATCACAGCGTTTCACCCAGGTGCGATGGACCGCTCTGCAGACAACGATTTAACCGGGCAACAAGCCGCCTGGGCGATCGTTGCACCTGACTCCAAGGCTGGCATGATGGCGCATGCAAAGCGGCTGCAGGCTCAAGGGACTCCGTTTATTTTTGATCTGGGTCAAGCGATGCCGTTATTCGACGGAAAAGATATCTTAGAGATGGTTGCCTTGGCACAGGCACTGACTGTGAATGATTATGAAGCGAGTGTGGTTGAGCAACGTACCGGTCAAACAGTGGCACAACTAGCAAAGAATTTGCAGGCGGTGGTCGTAACGCGCGGGGCTGGCGGCGCAACCCTTTACACTGAGGGACAAGAGCATCACATTGCTCCAGTGATCCCTGCCGCAGTGCTTGACCCAACAGGTTGTGGCGATGCGCATCGAGGCGGCTTGCTTTATGCGCTGACGTTGGGCTGGACTTGGAGCGAGGCCTGTAAGCTTGGCAACTTGATGGGTTCAATTAAAATCGCGTCACGTGGGCCGCAAAACCACGCGCCCTCGCGAGCTGAAATCGACGCACAGTTGCACGCTCACTACGGTAGCCATTTACCAGGCTAGGTATTGAAATTTTTTGGAGTTTGTTATGAAATCAGTGATTCGCGTTGGGTCCAAGGTCGATGTCCGCTTGGCACTTGGTGTTGCGCTGCTCGCCAGTGTTGCCTTGGTGTCTGGTTGCGCCAAGCCAAGCGCTTCGGCCAATGTCTATACCTACGGGCAAGCGCAACGCGAGCAAGTCGTGCGCAATGGCACGATCGTCAATGTTCGTCCGATCACGATTCAAAATGATCGCACTTCAGGCGCTGGTATGGTTGCTGGTGGTGCGGTGGGTGGTGTGGTTGGCAGTACGATTGGTGGTGGCACCGGGCGCACGCTAGCAGTATTAGGGGGTGCCATCTTGGGTGCGTTGGCCGGTGATGCCGTAGAAGACCGAGTCGGCAAAAAAGACGGCCTTGAAATTACCGTTCGGTTAGACAACGGCGAGACTCGCGTGATTGCTCAAGAAGTGGATGTGCCCTTGGTGCTGAATCAGCGGGTGCAGGTCGTGAGCGGCGCGGGCCCAACACGGGTCACACCGATGTCTGGCCAGTAGCATTGAGAGCGGCCTGATATTAAGATGCGCTTGGCTTGGCCGGTATGCTGGTTTGTAGTTGCACAGACAGAGGGCTCTCTTGATCAAACATCAAGGTGCGTTGCGGAAACGGTAATTCAATTCCGGCTTGTTCAAATGCCTGAAGAATCCTGATCCGCAGATCGCTTTGTATCTCGTTGGCTGGGACGCCAGATTGCAGAGAGACCCAAAAGCGCACGTTGAACACGAGCCCGTTGTCGCCAAAGTCTTCTAAGGTAATGAGTGGGGTGGGCGTGCCGAGCACGTGTGGATTGTCTTTGCTTGCCGCAAAAAGAATCTCGCGAACGGTATCAACGTTTGAGCGATAGCCCACCGTGACACGTACATCTTTCCGGGCGCTCGGTGTTGAGTATGTCCAGTTGATAAGTTTTTGTTCAACTAAGACACTATTTGGTATCAGGATGTCATTGCCTTGTGGGCCATGAACGGTTGAAAAGCGCATACCGATCGAGGTGACTGTACCAACAGTATTATCGATTTCAACCTGATCACCAATGCGAATTGGTTTTTCAACCAAAAGCATGACGCCGCTGATCAGATTTTTTAAAATATTTTGCGTGCCAAAACCAACACCAATTGCTAGCGCGCCACCCAGAAAAGCAAAGGCGCTGAGTGGAATATCCACAAGATTCAAGG
>Ga0209550_10002527_pt1 | contig 17552 bp, 14 predicted proteins | sample LauGreSuBDMM15SN_2_FD_187567 | JGI IMG/M metagenome (GOLD analysis project Ga0209550, IMG submission 187567) | Freshwater lake microbial communities from Lake Michigan, USA - Su13.BD.MM15.SN (SPAdes) (version 5) | ecosystem: Environmental > Aquatic > Freshwater > Lake | place: Lake Michigan...
TGTCGCTTGCATAGTGTCGCTTGCATAGTGTCGCTTGCATAGTGTCGCTTGCATAGTGTCGCTTGCATAGTGTCGCTTGCATAGTGTCGCTTGCATAGTATCGCGCAAACCATATGGACTTATCGAGGGATTCATAAGAGATTATCTATGATATCCATATAACTTTATTTGAAGATTAATATAACTTTACAGGGTTAATAGCCTTTGGCTAAGTTCATATATATGTAATTATATAGTTTTATAAAGAATATTCATATACATTCTATAGACATATTCCTTATACTATTCTCGAAATATCCCATATGCAAGTCGCGAAAGATTGCGCAGCTAATATTTAATATGGTGATGATGATGATTTTTTACAATGTTATATAAACTATAATAAATAAAGAAAATGGACAATGATTTATATCACATACTAAAAGAGTCCGTTTATATACCAAAATGGGTTATCTCATTTGCCTTGAAGAACCCTTATATAGTTTTTATATATGAATGTTTCCATATTCTAATATATAAAAAGAAAGTTAGTCGATCGTTCATAGAACAGTTAAAGAAGATTTTATCAGAAATTCGTAAAATTTTACAATTTACACACAAAAGAATAAACATTCGCTTATTACTTAGTAGTAAAAAGAAACGTATTAAGGTGGGTGAAATATTTGGACCAGACAATATAAATTCAGGAATTTCCATATCTTCACAAAATCCTGAAGATATACATATCATCATATATAGGATAGAGGATATATTTAAGGTATTAATCCATGAGATAATTCATTATACTGGATTTGACTTTAGAAGAGTAGATATTAGTTCAATAGACACCATGATAAAGAGCAAATATCGTTCAATGGCTAATACTTGTCTGCTTATTAATGAGGCATATACAGAAGCACTTGCAGTGTATTATTATTGTTTAATAATGAAGAAAGACTTTACACTCGAACAAGAGTATTCTATTTCACAGACAAAACGATTCTTGGTTGTGAATGGATGTGATACCATACAAGCTTTCAAGTCAAAAAGAAATTATAGTGTAGTGAGTCATCCATTCGAATATATATTATTAAAATCAGCACTCATCAATTGTGGGTTTGTTACGAAAAATATTAGTTTATTACCTGGTAATTCAGAATTAATATATAGAGCGTTTCAAAAAGCCCTTTCGAATAAACAATGGATCGATAGGGTAGATAGCACACAAGTAAAGATGGAAGGTAATTCATATAGTATGAGATTAACATTTTGATGAAAAATTATCTATTAAAATACTTAAAGGATTAAATTAAATTATATATTAAAAATTGACGAAATAAAAAGTAAAATATAGTAACGAATCATGGATTCTCTCATAGCACATTTCGATAATCTTCAAAAATCTAACAGCACAGATTTTAAAAATTTGTATAATGAATTGATTATATATGAATCTGATTTTAGTGGCCTTTATAACTGGACAGATTTGATATCAAACACAATGAATGTATTACATAACAGAGATGTTGAGAACAGCATACATCATATTAAATCTGAGCTCACTATGTTGTGTGAATAATAATTTTGTATTTTCAAATAAAAGCGATAGTCATATTCTACAGACATAAATCTTTTGATTAAATGTTCTATTGTTGCTATTTGTTTTTTTATACTACAGTTGTTTATACGTGATAAAAATGGTAATTAGGTTCATCATGTGCACCGGTGCACATCACATAAATCAATTATACTCTGCTGTAATATCCAAGCTATTATTGCCATAATTAGAGATCATACCTGTGTTCAGCGCTCATATCTTACCTGCGCTCAGCGCTCACATCATACATGCGCTTAGATCATACCTCCTATCAGATCTTACCTGCGTTCAGCGCTCACATCATACCTCCTATCAGATCTTACCTGCGTTCAGCGCTCACATCATACCTCCTATCAGATCTTACCTGCACTCAGCGCTCACATCATACCTCCTATCAGATCTTACCTGCACTCAGCGCTTAGATCTTACCTGCGCTTAGAACTTACCTGCTATCAGATCTTACCCGCGCTTAGAACATACCTGCGCTTTGCTTGACTATGGAGATTTTGGAGTCTATACCTGACGTTGTTGAATGTGGAACTGTTGGCGTTCCTCTGGCGTGGGATGAGTTCGCTATGGATGTTATAACGGGGGCAGTTAGCGCACACTCTGATTTTCCAACAAATTCTGTCGGATGGATTGCTTCAAGGCGAATATGTAAACTCAACCTTGAAGTTAATGTGCTTGATAAACTTGTGTGGTTGAGCAGACACATAAGATTAAGAAGTGCTTATAACACGCAGGGGGAAGTTGGCGCAAACGGGCTTTATGTGAAGGCTATACCTGACAGAAAAGTAACCTGGCAAGAATATGAATTGTGGTTAGCTATATTAACTGCTTTTTCCAAAAAGTTCGATTGTAATATAGATTGGGTGAGATTGACAGCCTGTGCAATATTTTCTAAACAAGCCTACGGTCCTCCTTATTTTTTGTTCTTAATTGGTTCAGATGGAGCTCATTGGGTTGATATATCTTACTCTAACGAACAGTCCAGATCAAACTTTTTCATGCGTGCACCTAATCTAATAGATGCACAAAGTGGCATATGTGTGTGTAAAACAATTGCTCAATTAAGATGCGGGATATGTAGAAAACAATTCTACTGCAGTGCAACTTGTCAAAAGCATCACTGGAAAGCACACAAAAATGTGTGCATGAAGCAAACACAATCGCCAGAACCTTCGTTAATTGTCATAACATACGTTGAGCTATATTTGCGAAAAAAAATAATCACGTGGTCCAGAGAGCGGTTAATTAACATGGCTCAATATATGATGCAACTACCTTTGACTGTCAGGACAAGAATGTGTAACAAGGGGGTGTATCGTGAAAGTGATGGTAGAACATCACGCGGCACAACAGAAAAAGATCAAAAAAGAGCATTGCACTTTTTCAATGCAAATTCTGAAAATAAAACTTTGCACGTTGGTATTACACAGGTAGAGGGAACATCTATATGGGAGCGGAACGTTTGGATTGAAATGGAAGGCACTATATTAGATCTCGTGTTTCCTAAAACCGATGCGAAAGTATTGTATTTTGGATATGAAGAAGATTGGAATCTTTTAAAACCATATTATGTTTATATAACACTGTGTGATAATAATGTATCCGTTTTAAACATTAACAGACTTGTTACATCTTGCATTGAAAAACTTGCGGAGTTTCAAAAAAAACACAAAGGACATCTGGACACTCATGATGCAGTTGAGGTCTTGCGTAATGTTTATGACTCCATTCCTATATGATAATTTGCTACAGAACATTTCAAACATAATGATGATGAAAATGATGAACACGATGATGATGATTTTCTAAAATTAGATTTTCTATTTTGAATAAAAAAACACATTATCAAAGTGGTTTGCCGCACATACAGGTGTATCAGTCTTCACAGTTGGTTGGCAATAAATGTTTTTGTATTTATCATAGCTATTCACGCGCTGCTGATTGTTTCCTGGCCTGGACTGATGAACAGCTTGTTGCATAGCACCAGGAGGAGGATTAGCAGATGCCAGAGTAACATTGTTCATATAGAAAGCATCAGGAAGAACTTTGACATCACCATAAGTAGCACCCTCCGCAAATGCCTCGCCCGTATATAAGCCACCATTCTTTGATGGTTCGGGAACTCTCATATATCCAAACTTTTCAAACGAATATTCACCTTGATTGTTAGTCTCTTTAGAATAAGGTTGTGGAAACATTATTTAAATATATAGACATATATATTTTTAAAACATGAGCTTTCAAGATCTCAAACACATCATCACGGATAAATCCTTTGGAAGTGATAATGCAAAAAAAGTAGAACACTATGCTGCTAAGTATCCAACGCTCGTCAAAGAACACCCTATGTCCCTCATATACTGCTGCTCTCGCTCAGATGATGTTAATGACTGTGTCAAGCTATTAGTTGTTTTAAGCAAAGTGTATAATCATGTGATCACTCATAGCTCAAAAGAAGATATCATCGAACTCGTAGAACACGTTATGGCATCTGACAAACATACCATCGACATCATCTTCGATTCAGAAACCAAATATTTGAAAACAATCATCGGGTCTCCACTAATATTCTTTAAAGTATGCAACGAACGTGGCAACTTTAATAAAAAACAATTAGAAATGATGCTATCCTATAGGGATCAAGTCAAAAACAATGAAATTTCACAATATAATGCATCTGTTGATGTAGGAACAGCTCTCGTAGATAAATATGTTAAACCAAATATCAAAGCTACTCGATAATTAATACTCCACATCATACTTTTTACACCACTCTACGCAATTGTTGATATCCTCATTATTTTTATTTATCTGACATTCAACGTCCATATTTCTAAGCTGCTCAGCCTCTTGCAACGTTTTCTGCAAATACTTCATCTGCCGATTAGTATAATATGTATTATACATACATAATCGAGTTGCCCCACTATCACTATAGTATTTTCCCAACGACTTCTCTATACCAATATTGTTGATGAGCTCACTTCGTAAATCTTGAATTATACCGTACTTATTCATTCCCTTGAAATTGGTGCAAACCAGATATTTCTCAGAGTTGGCTGGTCGCGACGTAAAAGGTTTCGTTATGAATATCTCCTCATACATCTCAATAAGAATAGATATGAGACAATTCGTCTCATATGTAAAGATATCAAATATCTTGATGATGAATGATCCACCTGGAGCTTGTGCAGATATAGCTGTATATATCTCACTCAAGAACAACCTCAAGAAACTATTCTCCTGATTATTGAAATCAACACTGAAATCGAAACCACCATCCGCCGTTACCAATTTACATCTATGTTTTCCCACCTTCGCAATAAAATTATCAATGTTCCTAACATCATATAAATCCCCAATATTCTCCATCTTACGATTAATATAAATATGATTGCTCTGACATATATCCTTGTTTAATTTCCAAAAAGGCACCTTATTGTCAGTTTCCGATTGAATGAGCAACGTTATACCATACATTGCCTTGATATCTATCGCATATTTGTTCTTAAAATCAATCAGACACTCTATGAACCCTCCTGGACCCTCAGCAATGTGCGCTGTCGTTATGCTACTCCCCACAGTGCCAGCAAACAGTTGCGGTGTAAAATCCTTGAGAATCTCCCATAGTTTGAAATAAGCTCTGCTTATAGGATTCTTCTTACAGATCTTTGTATGTTTCTTAGACGATGAGAATATAAACTCATATTCATTCATATTGCGCTTTGCCGTATCCCAAAGATGAGTGTTTTCAATATTGTTCTTCAATTTTTGTAATTCATTTCGCAAATTTCTATTCACCCTATTGACATTATCTCTGTCTAACGTTTGACCCTCGTATTTCGATAAAAAAAATATATAATTATCCATGGCCTGTTATTATCAAATTATATTTACATTATCAGTTCTTTTTAAATATAAACCACTCATTCAGGAAACTATATTCTTTCATCGTATCATCCATTTTATCTTTAAAGTTCGGGTCATCCACGTTATCATTATATATCTTATCAAACGATCCATGTGAAGCGCTCAACTCAAATTCTTTCATCTCTTCTTCAGAAAGCACATTGATGTTAAACTCCTTTAATTTAGCCTTCAGAATATCGAAATACACTAAATACTCCTCCAACACCTGATTAATACTCTCAACAAACACATCAATCTTCCTACCGATCATCGGATCTTTATCCGTATATTTCTTACGGATCATCCACATGACGTTATTATTCTTCTGACGAATAATCGTATCCTTCTTCTCGGCTTCAAACACACCATTCACCCTGTCACCGTCGAAACAAGTTCCTATGAAATATCCACCAACCTTCAACACACTATTAATATTTTTACAGAACGTATCGAGAGTCTCTGCGTTTTCAAAGAAATAGTGAATGGCAAACTGACAATTGACCACATCAAAACCTTTCTTGACTTGCCCAATATATTGCTTTACAAAAGGTGTGTTATATTCAGGGATATTATCAGGAACATTCATGTCCCACAACACCTGCGTCATAAATCGCAATTTGTCATTGTTGAGCGTCTTGAAATAATCACCGTTCCATTTCTTCTTACCATTCAACTGGATGAATATCATAGGGTTCTTCTTAGGATTAAACTGTTTGTATTTCTCAACATTCGTGATGTTCGTTAAGTATCTCGACCAAGCACTGTCGGACGCACCAAGAATACTGTCGAAACTCTGATCTGCGCCCACAACCAGTTTAAAGCCAGTAGTCTGTCCCCTATCAACGTATTTGGCCATGTCTGAACCCTTACCGCAACCGATATCGAACAAGGAGAATCTCTTAGACTTGAATCTGCCGATGAGATGCCTGTTCTTCACATATTCGTTATGAAAGTTCATCAGAGGCTTCATTTGGAATCTTAACCTATCAACATTTCTCATAGAATATATATCATCATCATAATTTGCAATATCATTGGTAACCTGTTTTTCTCCTGCGATCATGGCATCCGTCACAGGGTTCTTTATACTTTTCCAGACATTCATCGCAGTCATGTAACTATTAGCAGTTCCATCAATTTTCCTAGTTTTCTTATATAATTCCGTCTTGTCTTTTCTGATCTTATTAGGGATCCATTTGTGAAGTTCATCAACTGAATCATCATCGTTATATGCAAACTCCACGATGTCTCGGTCGCTTATGATCTCATCTTTTCCTGAAATAATATTACCATCCTTCAGAGGCAACTTGCACTCTCTAAATTGTCTCATGCTGTTATTGCTGCCACTCATTTCAATCTCATATATCCCGTTAGCAATATTCAGAGGGTCAATGTTTTGCATCTTGGTGTTATCATTAACATAAAGTTTGCAAGATACGAAACCATCAATCATGGCTTTATCAGTTATCTTAAATTCAATCATCATATCGATTGTATTATCCTCAGGAGGTTTCCATTTATATACTTTATTCCATGATCCACCAAAACGATACTCGATGACTTCATTCTGATAGATGGCCCCCACACCAAGCTTGGTAGGCTGAAATATGAGACCATCGATGTTATAGGGAAATAAAATGTTGCGCTCCTTCCAAATATATTCGTTGGCAATCTGTAATAAGTTCTTACCAGCTATCTTAGCACGCTTCTTGACATCTCTGTCGCGAGTAAAAAACTTCTTCACATCAACTTTGAAAATACTATTCCCTGAAAGAGACTTGATATTTTCGCGCAAGAGATTGTATCTGTCATCATCGGTTTTCTTGTATTCCTGAGAGATAAATTGTAATTCTCTCACATCTTTGCCTTTATCGAAATACATGTCGAAACACATGAAGACATTATAATCGTTTCCACTCTTATCCTTTCTTATCAGTTCGCCATCGATGAGAGTATTCACTCGGGTGCTGGTAAAACCCGTGTCGATAATAAAGAATCTGTTATTAATCAGATAAACTTTCTGGTTATCTGCGATGAACAATATGTTTCTTTCACCATCCGCTTTCTCTGTCACAGAGTAATTGGCATCATCACTCAGGACGTTATCATTTTGAACAATGTCGTCAGTGTTGATGTTTTGCAGCTCAAGTGTAACAGGATTATAAGATAAGAATATTTTGTTAGGGAACCTTAACAATTCCGTTATCATTTCAGCAGTTCCTGAGTATTTTTTAGAGACCCTTGACAAAAACTCGGGATTCACAAGCCTTAAATAGTTTATCATTACTGTATGTGATTCACTCTGTTTAATAACTGATTTCGTATTGAAAACAACTCTTAAAACAACGAGCATATATTTCAGTAGCTGTTCAACACAAGCCTTATCTGCAATGTCGGTATTCAAATATTCGATCTCAACCTCATACATCTCTTGTGCTTGCATCACGTTGGATCTTAGAAATGACTTTACTGGGTTCATCCTATTGCTTTTAACGATGGTGAGATCAATCCTGAAATTATTGGCTGAGTCTATGAATGAAAAGCGTCGCTTCAAACGGAAGACCTTAAGAGACTGCTTGACTTCTTTAATGTATTTTGCTTTATCACCCACAATAGGCTTTTCAGACTTCAAATTGACTCTGAAATAATAATCTGAAAGACTGGTATGTTGTGCCATTTGAGTTTTTGTGATCATCTCGGAGTTGTCGGGTATTTCACCTGAAACACAATATGTTTTTATGGCCTCTGAACTCAGTAGAGTCGTCCTTATATTATTTCCATCGATCTTCGCAATGATGTCGAGACTGTCTTCGGTGTTGTCAGGATACACGTATCTCTTGAAATTTTTCGACGAATTGAAGTATTGTAACAGTTCTGTGAATTTTTGAGTATCGATCTTATGTTTGAGCACGGCTTCACATTCTAACTTTTCAGCCTTGGATCGTTTCACGTAGTCGATAATTGTGTCGAAAATATCACTACGCACCTCCATTTCTTAATTAGAATAAACAAAATGTTTATTTGTAAATATGCTTAATATAAATCAATTTTTCATTACTTAATATAGACCACATTTCTTTAAGTGAGAAATTTAAAGGAAAAAAAGACAGCAGATATAGGTGTTATTTTATGCTTTGTAATTTTTATGTTTTGTTATTTATCAGTAGTTATTAATAACTTCAATTCTTGAATAAGGTCAGACTTCTTTTTGTCGATAGTATTAACTCTATAAAGTTTGGCATATTCTTTCAATTCATCTAATTTCAATTCGCCGAGTAGCTTTTCAGATAAATATCGTTTCATTGAAGATACATCAACCGACTTGTTGATCCCGAAATCGAAAGCACCTTTATTATAGAATATGGTGATCGTCTTAGGATAATCATTATCCAATTTAGCATATGTATTGTCTGCAATCATGGTTATATTCATCTTGATTAGATTACTGTAGAATTTCATACAGTTTGTGTAATCACATAACAATGCTCTATCTTCAAGAACGTCCATGATTTGAAACTTGATGACGCGGCTCTTGTGTGTTATGGTCTTTAAATAGTCACCTGCTTTATCCAAATTGTTTTCGAAAAACTTTTTATAATCTTCTCTGGAAATCATCAAATCATTTGTTATATACATTAACAAATCTAAAAAATTAGTTATCTGAGGTGTAGATTTAACTGCTGTAACGTTTGTGAAGTAGCACAACTTATCACGAAAGACTCTGCCACATTTGATAAGTTTATTCCCCTGTGTGAATGATGTAGTTCCAATATCGAACTTAATCTTACAAGGGATAGATTTCAAAAGCGCACTATTCATCTCCTCACTCCAATAATCTATTAATTTAATATATATTGTTCTTTTTTTAAATCATATTCATTTTTTGACATCAATGATTCAGAGTTGCGCAGATACTTCTTCTTAGCGTTGTTGAACTTGAGTATAGACGTGTTTTTATCGGCGGCTTTCTGGACATCGTTATTGTATTCTATAAGAAACTTCTGGCTAACTGTTATCGTTGTGCTGGTGTTTTCGCTCATAGTCGCGCTTTTAATCTCCTCGTCTAATTTGCTATGATTGGTTATCATGTGCGTCTGTGAATTCACATTATTCAATTGTATTTTATCAAGCATGTTAGTGAGTTCAGATAATGACTTCTCACTCAACTTTTGTAAGTCAAAAAAGAATCCAGTGCTATTCTCCGTTAGATTCTCATTATTTTTCTTTAAAATGAATATGACCGCCTCGTGAAACGAATTGTGTAGTTCTTCTAAACGTGTTTTTAACATTTTTGCTTTTGTTTTAATTACGTAATATTAGCTCGATATTCTTAAATAGTCTAACGTGCCTGCCCCTTTACTGGAGAGAACTGGCAAAAAAATGAAAATGTTGTAACATACACTTGTACTGGAGAGTACCCCTGTACCCTGTACTGGATAGTATACGGTGCTAGAGCTCACGCGCGCAGCTGCCAAGATGACCCCCCGCGCATGCTGCTGATCGAATCGGTGATGTCCGACGAGTTGAAGAAAGTATTAAAAAAGATAGACGAGGGCGATGATGTCGTCGTCTTCAAGGGAACGGAAAGTAGCGCCATCGGGAATTTTGTGCTGTCGGTAAAAGAAAAACACTAGGACGATGCGTCTAAAAAATCTTATATATTTTTCAAATTAGACGTATCATATCGTTAATGCTTTTGCAGATACGTTTCGCAACAAAAAGAACGCTAAATAGTGGCTTTTATTGAGCCCGAGGATTGGCCTCGCGCCTTCATTCGTCATCACTATCACTGATGATGTCATCATCTGATAAATCCTCCACTAAGTCTTCCACATCATCATCTTCTTCTTCCTCCTCATCTTCTTCTTCATTTTCATCTTCTTCGTTCAACTCATCATTCTTTTCATCATCTTCCTCATTTTCATCATCATCATCATCAATCAGAATATCATCATCGTCATACACATCATGTGCACCGATAGTCGCATCACTATCGTCTAATTTTACATCAATTAGTGCCTTCTTAACGATTTTACCGATGATAGATATTTTTTTATTGAATAACTGATATTTCTTACCAATAATTTGAATACTCACCTCGTCGTTAATTTTAACATTATTTTGTAAATCAACATCAGACTGAATAGCCACACTATGTTTAGGAACGATGATCTCAAGAATGGGCACTCTTCCATTATCATCCTCTATAAAAGATGAACACAGAATACCAAAATTATTTATATTTACCACACTGGCATTCACGATGTTGCCCTTCACAGGATTACACACCAAGGCCGAATATTTCACAAGGAAATTGAGATATCCGTGAAAACTACTCATCTCCACTTTACCGCAACTCAGTTTAACCAATTCAATTGTATCTTTCTTAATGTATCCATGGTTAGAACAAATGCCTTCTTTTGCGTGTTTCAACTGTTTCAGAATTACACCAGCGATGTCGTTATGAATATCCTTAGGATGAACTTTAACATTATCAACAAACTCTGCTCTTAGAAAATTAGCATTCATATCCATGTTTGTTTATTTTACATATATTACATATATTTATCCTTCAAATCATTTTTTCGAAGTCAGAATGGACACTATAGGTCGTGTCATACGTCTATAATATCTCAAGATATACTCTATAACACCACATAACGATTTATCTTTATTCATACTCAATTTAGTTTTATATTTACCCCATTCCTCTTTATTCAAGATGAATTTGAATTCCTTTTTGATGATATCATCTTTGTCTAACACGTTCAGATCGAGAATCGTGCTGAAATCTTCTATCTTAATAGATGAGCAATTTCTCTTACTCTTGAAACCCATCTTGAAGTTTGTAATCATATCAGATTTAGCACTCTTACTTGCAACATATTCTCTATAGGCAATGATGTTTTCAGTTGGGACGTAAGACTGCAATTTCTTGAATATCCCAATAGTATTGAGTCTCTTCAGTGATACGGTATTGACAGTATTGGACGAAGCTACATATATAGTAAATCCACGATCTCCTTCGTAATGATTATATGTCAATACTTCATCAGCGTTAATCTTCGTCATGCACGTTCTGTTCAGAGCTTTGATCATATTCTCTCCTAAAGAGTCATACGTTTTCATGGAACTGTTGATGAAACTCTTTAATTCATCATATGAAAAGGCGTCAATAACGAGTTCAAACACCATATCTTCGCGAATACTTTCGTATTTGATGATCTTCTTTAATTCATTCGTCAGAGCTGCTACATTGGTGTTGAAAGTAGTCATAATGCTCTCCTCTGTCAGCGAATCGAAATCGAGTTGTATGGAGTTTATATGCACACGCTTAGTAAGGTTTTTCTGTTCAACAAGAGTGAGCGTAGGTGATTTAATAGATTCAGGTATAAATACGATGTGTGTGTCATTGACAACATTCAAATAGCCCTTCATGTTATTCACAGTGAATATGAGTTTGTTTTCGGATAGATAGCTTATGGCCAAATTCACAAGTTGTTCTTTTTCATCTATATTTAAAAGAATATCATTCACTGATACGAACACTAATGACTCTCTATGAAAGTAGTCTGTGATTTGCATAGCGGTGCGTTGAATATCATACTCCAACATTTGTGTGTTCAATAGCTCGATGTCGTCGCCATCATCATTCGCATTCGCATTCGCATTCGCCCCGTCCCCCTTAAAACTGTTATTGCAAATAACTTCACATACGTCGTAGTTACATATGCGAGATCCGTCTTTATCATTTATATCATAATCGGTTATTTTAACATTTCTAGAAGTGATTATAGATCTCTTTGGTAAGTTTTTGAAATGAATGATGTTTTTATTGAGAGGACAATCTATTGAATGCTCTTTCATAATCTTTTCAATCTTAGAAATTTTAAACTGTTTTGTCTCAGCTAATCTATATGTTCTGTAATCTATACTTTCTTTTGAAGTATCCCTGTGTAAATTGCAGTGCATATATATGGTGACGTTGCGCTTCTCTGGTGGCTGGTCAAAATGGCTGCGATTTCTCACACCACGTCCGATGACTTGTTCCAATCGATTAAGGTTATACCAGGGTTCCAATATATGAATCTCTCGAATATTCTTGAAATCATAACCTTCCGCAGCGACTTGATTAATGATGACAACTTTTATCTTACTTCCATCACGATTTTCACTAGATACGAGTGTTTTCAATTCAAGATCTTTCTGAACTTCATTGCCAGAAATATCAACTCTCGCTGTTATGGTAATATATGAACCCTTGCTATTTTTATTTTTATTTATAGGTTTTAGCATGTTTTTGTTTCCGAATTTGTTGTATCCATGTGATTCCAGTGCCAGACATATTGGTATTACGCCAGCGTAGATATATTCAGAGTATATGAGAACTATGCCCTCAGATTTGTTTGCGCAATCAACTATAGATTTGATCTTAGGGGCATACGTGCCGATATTTTTCTCTGAAAAGAGTTCATTCTCATCACTATATTTAGCCTTATAATTCAATTTTAGATGCGGTTTAATCTGAACTACGCTAAAAACCTCATTGAATTTATTGGAAATCCCTGAGACATTGCCGACAGGATAATATACACTGGAGATCTGTAGGGCTTCTGTGAAGACATTTGTTTTATCACCCTCGATAGTATTTAACGCATTTTCTATGGCAACATCATCATCATTATCATCATCACTATCATCATCACTGTCGCTGTCACCCGTGGCTCCCTTCAAAGTCTCCTTCAACTTCGTTATTACAACGTCTTGTTCTTTAGACATGGTGCTCTTATACAATTCCACGTATTTGATTTTATCTGATAACACCGATGAGTCAAAAGCTATTCTCGGGTGATCCTTAGAAGATAATACTTTATCCTTATCGTGAATACTCGGGTGTAATCTTAAGGGGAAATACAACGGATTCTCACCACGCATATAAGATACATAATTGCGCGAAAAGTATTTAAAGAATTCGGCAACCTTAGGTTTGATCTCACCAGTTTCATCAAATATAGCTCCACTAATCTTGGGAAGTTTATCATTCAACATTAGAATATCAGATAAACCGAAGATTTCAGAGGGATTATCGAACATCGGCGTGGCGGATAAGAGAACAAGTCTAACATTCCTCGCGAAGGTCATAATATCTCTAAGAACAATAGGAATCTGTTTTGTATCTGTCTTTAATTTGTCAGTGATAAGACCAGGATTACGGATATTATGAGCTTCATCTATGATGATGACTCTTTCTGAAAACTCTCTACGGATGTAATTAGCGTATAACTCGCTACGCTTATCAGGATCATTAGAATTCGCCTTCTGTAATAGGTATTTGATTTGCTGTTTGATCTTATCTATTTTATTCACTAACTTTTGATAACCTGATAAAGAAAATAGCTTCTTTATAACGACATTGGCGGATTTCTGTAATTCCACATTATCCATGTTATACCAACCAGGAATGTTATCTAAAAGCACGTTTCCAATACAACCATCGTAGGTTTTATTTTTCTTATCGATCTTTTTAATGTCAAACAATTCTCTACTGAAATTACTATGAAGATTCTTAGACGCTATGATTAATGTCTTGTTATCAAAAAGATTGATGAAATTCTCTGCGATTTGAATAGCGGAGCAGGTTTTCCCGACTCCTACACCATGGAATAATAGAATACCTGTATTACCAGTGTGAGGCGAGATGAATTTCTTGACGAATTTTTGATTATTACTCAAGACAAAATTCTTATTTGTCGCAATGTTATACTGTGTATCTTTGTTGAAATCAAATACGTATTCTTTGTGTGCGTTAAGACGATCATATTCAAGGGAATTGTTGTATTTCATAAGGAAAAGCTTGTTCTTTGTTTCTGTCTTCTCTTTAAAACTCTTTGTTTCGTCATACTTTCTTAGAAGATTCAATATAGATTCAAAGTTCTTCTCATCTTCTTTATTCCAGCTGAAGTTCGTAGGAGTAATCCTTTTTGACTTATTAGTTTTTTTATCTGTTTTATTTTTCTTGCCTTTCTTATCATCCTTAAGCGCAATAAATGAATCTATTTTTTGTTCATCTTCTTCTTCTTCATCTTCTTGTTCCTCCTCTTCTTGTTCTTCTTGTTCCTCTTCTTCTTGTTCCTCTTGTTCCTCTTCTTCTTGTTCCTCTTTTTCTTGTTCTTCTTGTTCTTCTTGTTCCTCTTCTTCTTCTTCTTGTTCCTCTTCTTCTTGTTCCTCTTCTTGTTCTTCTTCTTGTTCTTCTTCTTCTTGTTCTTCTTCTTGTTCTTCCTCAGAATCTTCTATTTCTTCATCTGAATCCATTTCAGTTGCTTTTTCTGTTTGTTTTTGTGTTTCTTTTTCATCTTCAGAGTCCTCTATCTCTTCTTCAGAATCTTCGTTTGCAATAACTTTCTTAGAGGCTTGAGCAGGTATTAAATTAAATTTAACTAAATCACTTTCTCTAAAATGCTGAGATATTACCTTTTTAGACTGCTTTAATATACTCTTTGCTTTTATACCTTTTACATTGATGCATCTTCCAGTTTTTAAATTGCGAATCTGGTCAGGTTTCGCACAATCACCTTTATCAATAACACCACTTTGTTTAACCCCAAACTTATTAATATCAACATCACGAAAGTATTGCTTTTTCGTCGCCATTTGTTCTTTCAGCAACTTCTTCGCAGTTATGTTATTCGGATCTAAACAACGCCCAGTGATGATATTCACGACATGTTCCGCATTTTCGCAACCAACTTTATCACTTTCCTTAGCGTTCAATTTCTTCTCTTTCAATAGTCGTCTGGCAACCGGTGTTTTACTATCATAACATGAATCATCATAATACACTTCATTATCTTTACATCGCGGTGGCATTATATTACTTAATTATATTAAATAATTTTTTAAAATAATGCTATTGATCCTTTTAAATAATTCGACTTTTTCTGGTGCTTTCTTATTCATGTTTTTTAAAACCTCGGCGTATGAGAACCAGCTTACATCACGGACCTCTTTCACTTGTTGCGCATTAGATGAATCAAATTTAATCAAGGACTCGTCGCCGATGAACCGTGCTATATAATATATATTTCTATATCGAATGTTATTGGATCCTTGAAATATCTCCTCGTATTTCTTATTCACATCATGGATAAATATGTGTTCGCTCAATCCCACTTCTTCACAGAATTCCCTTACAGAACAATCTATATCTGACTCGTGTAGCTTGCGGCGTCCTTTCGGAAACTCCCATTCCTGCTCACTGGTGCTCGAACTTATGTTGATGAGATGTTTAATATCTACAAATTGCAATGACCCATCCAGCTTAGCAAGCATAAAGCCTGTCTTAAGTATATTAAACTTCTGAACGCTCTTATGATATTCCCGTTGAAATTTCGAGTCATTGGAAGCAGAAGACCACAGATTACCCCAAATTTCTCTAAAGTCTAACGTGTCTAAGTCTCTCTTTTCCTTGTGTGTCATGCTACTGAAGAGCATCTTCAAATAGTTCAGATTGTTTATATCATACTTTCCTCTTATAAACTCTATGTAGCTAATGGTATCTTTCTTTTGAATCATGATATACTTGATTTCATTATTGATCTTTTTGAAACATATTAACCCATAGCTCGTGACAGGAAAGTTGCATACTCGTGTAGTGTGTCCATAAATACCACAGTTTAAACAACAAATGTTCTGCTTCATCTTTGTCTTCTTCTTTGTATGAATATATCGAAATAAACGTTTAAATGACATCACAATATGAGCATGTATTTTACTAACTAATGCTTATCTGTAAGATACTCTTGGAAATAGTCAGCCCATGTATCTTCGATGGTAAAAATCATATTGTTGATATGAAAATTAACCAATGTGCATGTCTCAAAATCGTTTTTCATTGTTTTAAAAAACTCACAATTCTCCTCTAAAGTGTCATACTGAACAGTAGAAAGCTTCGTGATACGATTTTCTAAAATACCTTTTCTTTCTTCAAACATGATGTATCTGTATTTGACCTGTAAAACACAATAACATTGTCAGCACAATATAAACATACTAAACACTGGACAATCTTTCACTTACATAGATGTTTCCTTTTTGATCTTTTGCGATAATCTCAAAATTCAGGAGGCTACTACAACTATAATTAAAGTTGTTTTTGTCGATCATGATGGTGTCTCCTACCATCTCCAAATCAAACTCAAACGCATCGTTGTTGAACTTGTATGGCATCGCAACTGGGATGTCGCGGATCTTATTACAAGAACACAAGAACATTTCATTGGGCTCAATGATCTTCGCACAGATTTTTTTGATGACGCCAGCAGAAAAGTAGAAGTCCGTGTTCTGAAGGTGCTCGATCGTTTCATCGGGAGTTGCGTAGGTCGTGTCACTATTACCATCAAACTTTATAGAGAACATGTTGGTTTTCTCATCATACGCATTAACATCACCTGTTGAGAACAAAATAATAAAAGTAAAAACAAAAATAAACACAATAGCATCATCACCTTCATTCAATTGATTGTATCCAGATTCTGTGAATGTCACATACAGGATGTGTTTATCAATGTATGATTCTGGCGCACATTGCCTCATCTTCTTTGTAGATTGGAGTTCAGCAAATTCCAACTTTCTCTTTGCAGACACATGATCAACATGATCAACAAGATCACAAGGAGCAGCAACAGCCGCAAGAGCAGCAAGGGAATCAGAAGCTAACATAGCCTTGTTCTTAGGCTTGGGTCCAGGCTTTTTCCTTACATGATAAACAGAAGGAGCAGTATGATCTAACATAGTCTTGTTCTTAGGTTTGGGTCCAGGCTTTTTCTTTATAGGGGGGGCAGCAAGAGCCGCAAGATATTTGTTCTTAGGCTTGGGTCCAGGCTTTTTCCTTACATAATCAACAGAAGGAACAGGAGCAGCAGAAGGTACAGCAGGAGCAGAAAAATCTTTGTTCTTAAGATTGGGTCCAGGCTTTTTCCTTACATGATCAACAGAAGGAACAGGAGCAGCAGAAGGTACAGCAGGAGCAGAAAAATCTTTGTTCTTAGGCTTGGGTCCA
>Ga0209550_10002528_pt1 | contig 17548 bp, 15 predicted proteins | sample LauGreSuBDMM15SN_2_FD_187567 | JGI IMG/M metagenome (GOLD analysis project Ga0209550, IMG submission 187567) | Freshwater lake microbial communities from Lake Michigan, USA - Su13.BD.MM15.SN (SPAdes) (version 5) | ecosystem: Environmental > Aquatic > Freshwater > Lake | place: Lake Michigan...
GACATCACGTTCAAATGGCCAATCGGGCGCACCAGCAGGCCAAGGCTTTCGCAGACATTCGAGATGCGCTTGGATTCGTTGATCTCATCGGGCAGCAGAGCTTTGGTTTCCTTATTGGCTACATTCTCGACACACAGCATCAGCTTGCGCCCGCGCACATCACCAACCAAGGGCAGCGACGAAAGCGCGGCCATGCGCGTTTCGAAATAGGTGCCGACCTTGGTGGCATGGGCCAACAGATCCTCACGCTCGATGATCTCGATGTTCTTCAAGGCCGCAGCACAGGCCACCGGATGGCCCGAATAGGTCAGCCCCGAAGTGAACCACCGGTGCCCGCCCTGCGCCATCGCTTCCCAGATCCGATCCGAAAAGATCACCGCGCCAAGGGGTTGATAGCCGGAAGTCAGACCTTTGGCCGAAGTGATCATATCAGGCTGCACGCCAAACTCTGACAGGCTGGCGAACCAATGGCCCAAGCGGCCAAAGGCTGTCACCACCTCATCGGCGATGAACAGGATGTCGTGGCGCTGGCACACCTGCCACATCCGCCGCAAATAGCCTTCCGGCGGAATGATGATCCCGCCAGAGGCTTGGATGGGTTCGGCAATAAACCCGCCGATCCGGTCAGCCCCTACACGGGCAATCAGCGCTTCAAATTCGGCAATCAGGCTATCACAAAACTGCGCCTCGGTCAGATGCGCGGGGCGGCGGTAGGGGTTGGGAACCAACAGATGGTGGATGCCTTGGGTCTTATAGCGAAACTCTTCCACTCTGTCGCCGGGCCGCTTGCCCACCGATTGCGACAGGTAGGTTGACCCGTGGTAGCTATAATCGCGCGCCACGATGTCGGTCTTTTCGGGGTTGCCGCGCGCGTGGTGGTAAAAGCTGACCATACGCACAGCGGTGTCCACGGCGGTCGATCCGCCAGTGGTGAAATGCACGCGGTTCAAATCGCCCGGCGCAAGCTCTGCAATCTTGGCGGCCAGCAGCGCTGTGGGTTCGTTGGTCATATCGACAAAGGTGTTGGAAAAGGCCAACCGCTCGGCTTGTGCCGCAATCGCCTCGGCCATCTCGCGCCGCCCAAGGCCGATGTTGGTGCACCAAAGCCCGCCCACCGCATCCAGATATTGCCGCCCTTCGGCATCCCACAGATGGCACCCCTGCCCCCGCGCAATCACCAAAGCGCCTTCCTTTTCAAAGGGGCCAAAGTTGGTCCATGGATGCAGCGAATGGCGGCGGTCCATCTCCCACAGGTTTTGGTTGGTCACGGGCTTGGGGGTGTCGGCGAACATTTTGAATCTCCAGTCAATAGCGCGACCCTAGCAGAGCCCCGCCCCCGCGCCAATGACATTTGATCAAATAGCGCGCCCTTGCCCGTCCATCTAGGCGCAAGTTCACAGCCAAACTGATCGCAGCCGTCACAGGGTGGTGTTCGTGGCCCCGCCGTCCAGCAAGATATTCTGCCCCACGATATATCCCGCGTGTTGGCTGCACAAAAAGGCACAGACCGCCCCGAACTCTGCCGCTGTGCCATAGCGCCGTGCGGGAATGCCAGCGCAGCGCTCGGCCCGCGCCGCCTCTGCCGTAATACCGCGCGCGGCGATCACTCCGGCATCTAGGGCTGTGGCGCGGTCGGTGTCGTGGATGCCGGGCAGCAGGTTATTGATCGTCACACCGTAAGGTGCCACTTGGCGCGAGGTGCCGCCGACAAAGCCCGTTAGCCCCGCGCGGGCCGCATTCGACAGGCCCAGTTGGGCAATGGGGGCTTTGACCGATTGGCTGGTGATATTGACCACCCTGCCCCAGCCCTTGGCAATCATCGCGGGCATCAGGGCCGTCATCAGGGCAATGGGGGTTAACATATTGACCTCAATCGCCTTTAGATAATCCGCCTTCGTCCAGTTTTCCCACGATCCGGGCGGCGGGCCACCAGCGTTTGTGACCAGAATATCCACCCCAGCCGAAGCCGCCAGCACAGCCTGCAAGCCGGCGTCAGAGGTGACATCGCCGCACACCGTCACCACATCCACCCCAAAGCTGCGCAGGTGGGTGGCGGTGGCCTCTAACGCCTCGGCCCCGCGCGCGTTGATCACCAGATCAACACCGGCTTGCGCCAAAGCCTCGGCACAGCCGCGCCCTAGCCCCTTAGAAGCCGCTGTAACCAAAGCGCGTTTGCCCTTGATCCCCAAATCCATGACTTGCCCCTTCAATTGCCCTGTTGGCTTGTCAAAGCGGGCCTACCTTGTGAAGTCAAGCCCGCGCGGCAAGTGGGGGCAGATGGGCCAAGACTGACCTTGCCGCGCGCAGCCCGGGCGCTTCGCCGCCAAGGCCAAGGCGTTGCATGGTCGTCTGCATGGCGGCACGTTGCGCGGTGGAGTCGGCCAGCACGGCTTGCAAGGCATCCGAAATCACGTGCGGCGTGCAGGCGGGGCCAAGCAGTTCTGGCACGCTGCGGCTTTCGGCCACCAGATTGACCAGTGTCACCGTATCAATCAGCGCCATGCGCTTCATCGCCCAAAAGGAAAACGGATGCATCGCATAGGCGATCACCATGGGTGTTTGATTGGCGGCAAGCTCTAGCGACACTGTGCCAGAAGCGGCAAGCGCCACATCCGCTATGGCAAAAGCGCCGCGTTTTTCGGAGGGGTCAAGGATAAGGCGCGGCTTTACCGCCCAATCTTGCGTGAGGCTTTGCACCAAGTCTGCCAGATGCGGCAAGGTGGGCAACACCACGCTGAGGTGCGGGTGCTTTGCCGCCATCAGCGCCAGCGCTTGGCCAAAAATCGGCGCCAAGCGGGAGACTTCGGATTTGCGCGAACCGGGCAGGCACAGGATCATCGGGCGCTGCGTTTGGGTAAAGGCTTCGCGCTCGGCCACGCTCGCCAAAGCCTCGGCCACCACCGGATGGCCCACAAAGTCGCAGGTCATCCCCACCGCCGTCATATAGGGCGGCTCAAACGGCAATAGGGCCAGCACATGGTCAATCCCCCCCGCCATCTTAGCCGCCCGCTTAGGACGCCATGCCCAAACGGAAGGTGCGACATAATGGATCGTGCGCAGATTGGGCTGGGCAGCTTTGACCAGCTTTGCCACGCGCAGGCAGAAATCGGGGCTGTCGATGGTGATCAGTGCGGCAGGTTTTGCCGCCACCGCCGCTTCAGCGGCTTGAGCAATGCGGCGTTTAAGGGGGAAGTATTTCGGCAGCACCTCGGCCAGACCCATCACCGATAGTTCTTCCATCGGGAACTGCGAAGTCATCCCCTGCGCCTGCATCAAGGGGCCACCGATGCCGCTGAAAGTCACCGCAGGGTGCAACTGGCGCAGCCCCGCCATCAGGGCAGCGCCCAGCTTGTCGCCCGAAGGCTCTCCGGCGATCAGAAAGAAGGTCAGCGCGCCCACAGGAAAAGGCCTGTTTCTTGCGCTACGGCTTTCATCTGGGGCAAATCAAGGCAAATCACCGAGCCCGCCTGAAATGCCAAGCCAGATAGACCCGCCTCGGCCACGCCGCGCAAAGTGGCGGGGCCAATGGTGGGCAAATCAACGCGGCGGTCTTGGTTGGGCTTGGCAGCTTTATAGAACAGGCCCTGCCCCTTGGGGCGCATGGATTGCGGCAGGGAAGCCACCTGCGCCAACATCTGATCCGTGCCGGGCAAAGCCTCTACGCCCAAACACAGCCCGCCCACCACCACACAGCCCTGCCCCACGTCGACCGCGCCAAGGGCCGCAACAATCGCCTCCGCCCTTGCTGCGTCAGCCTCGGCCTGCGGCGGCAAAACACCCGCCAACAGGCCCGCTTGCGGTAACAGGCGCGGGGCGAGGGTTTCAACCCCTTCGACCGCAATGCCGCTGTCTTCGAACAGGGCCAGAATGGCGCGCAAGGTCGCATCGTCGCCAGCGGCGAAGGCGGCCATCAGGTGGGGCACAAGTTGGGCGGTGGCGGCATCAAACAGCGATGGGTCCAAGCGCGGGCGGCTGACAGCACCGGCAAAGGCCACGCGGGTGATGCCTTGGTCGGTCAGGTGGCGCAGAAAGGGCACCAAGCGTTCGATGCGAAAGCTAAGATCGGGCGTTAAGCCTTCGGGTGCAAAGCCATCCAGCGCGCAGATATAGGGGCGCTCGGGCAGTTCTGCGACCAAAGCCGCAGGCAAAGAACCCCGCCCTGCAACCAGCGCCAACCGCGTCATTTCGGCGTCAGGAATGAACGGTCAGACCCTGACAGGATAAAGCCCGCCATGGCGCGCACCTCATGCGTCTCACCCGTCTCGGCCAAAAGGCGGGCGCGGTCCAAAAACGTGCCCTCGCCCTTGGCCAAAGCCTCATAGGCGTGGCGCAAGGCGGTGATCGCGGCACGGTCTAAGCCGCGCCGTTTCAGGCCTACAAGGTTCAGCCCGTCCAACTCGCCACGCGGGCCTTGCACAAGGCCGAAGGGGATCACGTCATTCGTCACCATGGTGACTGCGCCGATGATCGCACCTTGCCCGATGCGCACCCATTGGTGAATGCCCGACAGGCCGCCCACGATCACATCGTCGCCAATCTGGCAATGCCCGGCAATCGCCACGCCATTGGCCAAGATCACACGGTTGCCCAAGCGAGCATCGTGGCCCACATGGGCGCCCGTCATCAGTAAGCAATCATCGCCCACTTCGGTCACACCGCCGCCGCCTTCCGTGCCGATGTTCAGCGTGACGCTTTCACGGATCTTGCAACGCGCGCCTATGATCAGACGGGTGCGTTCACCGCGATATTTCAGATCTTGCGGCACTTCGCCCACAGTGGCGTGGGGGAAGATCACGGTGTCAGCGCCCACATCTGTCCACCCCGTCACCACCGCGTGCGACTTTACCTCGACCCCGTCGGCCAAGGTGACATCGGGGCCAATCACACAGAAGGGCCCAATGCGCACCCCTGCGCCCAAACGCGCAGCTGGATCGACGATGGAGGAGGGGTGAATGCTCATCTTACGCCTTGGGCAGATCGAACATGGCGGTAAAGGTGGCTTCCGTCGCCAAATCGCCATCAACCGTAGCGCGGCCTTCGAATTTCCACACCTTGCCACCGCCGCGCAGGGCTTTGACATGCAGTTCCAGCACATCGCCCGGCACAACTTTGCGGCGGAATTTCACATTGTCGACGCCCATGAAGAACACCTTGGCCTGTTTATCGACCAAATCCATCGACAGACCGACCAAAACGCCCGACGTCTGCGCCATGGCTTCAATGATCATCACACCGGGCATGATGGGCATATCGGGGAAATGGCCCTGAAAATGCGGCTCGGAATTGGTGACGCATTTGATGCCGACACAGCTTTCGTTCAAGACCACATCGCGCACCTTGTCGATCAGCAAGAAGGGATAGCGGTGCGGGATGATCCGCTTGATCAGCTCCAGATCAGCTTCGTGAACCTGTGTGGGTGTCTGTGTCATATCGTCCCCCTTCGCATCCCTTCAGGGAGCACTCTTTCCCCCGTGACTAACAACTTGGCACGGGCAGGACAAGCAGGCTTGGGCCTTAGGGGGCGGGGGCTGCTGGGTCGGGCGTGCCAAGTGCTATGCCATCGGCGGGGGCCGCAGGAAGGCGCGGGCCCGTGGCCCCTTGGGCACTGCCATCGCCCAGTTTTTCATCCAGGGCTTTGATGGCGCGGTCGGTGACATCGATCGAATCAAAGGCCAGCACCACTGCCGAGCGGTTGAGAATGGCAAAAGCCCCCATTTGCTGCATCAACTCGGCCAGAACTGGAACCGTGGCTTGAAAGAAGGCCTTGCGCCCCTCTTCGCGCTGAGCCTTCATCGCCTCGATCTTGGCGGCTTGGTCGGTGCGCACCTGTTCCACCTTGGCGTCAAAGGCATCTGCCAAGGGTTGAAAGGCCGCGGCCGCCATGGTGGGGCGCTTTTGGGTCAGATCAGCCTCTTCGGCGGCCAAATCCTGTTCGATCTTGCGGTTTTCGGCGGCCAAAGCCTGATTGGCGGCAATGGCCCGCGCCTCGAGCGCCTTGCCGTAAAGCGATTCGGCATAGAGGCGGTCTTGATCCAACGTCAGGACTTGGGCCGCAGGGGCTGGGGTTTGGGCGTAAAGCGGTGCTGGGCCCATTAGGGCAGCGCCCAACACCAACCCAAGCGCCCGTGTTCCAAAAAGCCATCGCAACGCCTGACCCTTTGACTGCTGCGCCATCAAGCGCCCCTTAGAACTTGGTCGCGATGGTGAAGTCAAAGGTCTTTTCAAGGTCATAGCTTTCCTTGGCCCCCGCGCGGGTAAAATCAAAGCGCAGCGGGCCCAAGGGCGTGGTCCAATACAGGGTCAGGCCGGCAACGGTGCGAATGTGCATATCGTCGTCGACGACGCCGCCCACAGGGTTCAGTCCATTCGTGCCCTGCCGGTTATCCAAGCCCCAAACCGACCCCGCTTCAATAAAAGCGCCGCCGCTGATGCCGTATTCTTCGGGCAGGCCCAGTGGGAAGGACGCTTCCAGATGCGCTGCGGCAAAGTAATTGCCACCCAAGGCGTCTTCGTTCAGCGCATTCAAATCGCGGGGGCCGATGCCGTTGGGTTCAAAGCCGCGCAGCGTACCGGCTGACAGATAGCGGTCGGTGATGCGGGTGACATAGCCGGCGTAACTGGTGAGCGCCCCGCCTTCAAAGCTTGCCCGCAAAGTCGCATCGCCACTCATCACCTTGGTTTCGGCCAAAGCCCGCACCGAGGTTTGCAGCACTTTGACATCACCGCCCAAGCCCGACACATCATTGCCAATCTGGAACATAACCCCACCCTTCGGGCGCAGGCCAGAATTGCGGTCATCCCATGTATAAGTAAAGCCCACCGAAGAACGCACGGCAGACCCCGACTCATCCTGCAAAATTTCCGAGGAACTGGTGCTGGTGGTCGAGCCGCCCACATTCGAGACGTCTTCGCTCGCCAAGCTATAGCTCAAGCGCACCACCGCCAAATCACTGACCGCAAAGCCCAAAGAGGGCGAGAGGCTGATCACCGTTTTGTCGTAGTTCGAGTTTTGCTGCGTTGCGGTGGCATAGCCAGCGGCAAACCCAAAAGCCAGATTGCGGCCCATAAAGGCCGGCTCCACAAAGGCAATTTTACTGTCAAGATTGTCGGTACCGGTTTGCACGTTAACCGTCAGCGCCTGACCGCGGCCTAAAAAGTTGCGCTCGGAAAAGCCGATGTTCAAACCCAGACCGGTCGAGGCCCCATAACTGGCCCCAAGGCTGAGAGAGCCTGTGGGCGCTTCGGTCACGGCCACTTTCACCACTTCTTGGTCGGGGGCTGTGCCGGGCACGTTATCAACCTGCACGTCGTTAAAGAACCCCAGCGCCTTGATGCGTTCGGCGGCTTGCGCAATCTCACGCGGGTTCAGCGGATCACCTTCGACGGCGCGAAACTGCCGGCGCACAACGGAATCCAGCGTGGTTGTGTTGCCTTCAATATCAATGCGTTCCACAAAGATGCGCGGGCCTTTGATGATGGCAAAGGTCACATCCACCGTGCCAGCACGCTCGTTGCGCGTCACGCGCGGTTCGACCGAGACAAAGTTCAAACCCTGTTTCAGCGCCAAAGATTCCAGCGCCTCGACGTTGCTTTGAATGATGGTGGGCGTATAGGTCACGCCCGAGCGCAGGCGGCGCAATTTGTCGTAGTCGGCCGGATCAATGCCTTCGACTTCAGAGATCGTTTTGACCTCACCCACGGTGAAGCTTTGGCCTTCGGAAATGGTGAAGGTCATAAAGGTGGCGTCACGTTCGCGCGAATAGGTGGCGCCCGCATCCAAGATTTGGAAATCCAGATAGCCCCGCGACAGATAGAAATCCGTCAGCATCTTTTTATCGGCTTCAAGCCGATCAATTTGGAACATATCGCGCTGGATCAGATTGTGCAGAATGCCAGCTTGCTTGGTCGTCAGGATCTGGCGCAGCCGGTAGTCAGAGAAATCTTTGTTGCCGACAAAGCTGACGCGGGCCACTTCGGCGACAGCGCCTTCGACAATCTCAAACACCACATCGACGGTGTTGTTGGCACGACGGATGATGCGCGGCGTGACAGTTGCGGCCATACGGCCATTGGCGCGGTAGGCTTCGGCGATGATGGCAGCATCGGCTTCGGCCACGGCGGGGGAATAAATCTGCCCGGCTTTCTCGGCGGTGAATTTTTGCAGATCGGGATCTTTGATCAGGGCATTGCCTTGATAATCGATCGTGCCGATCATCGGGTTTTCGACCACTTTGATCAGCAAGCTATCGGCCCCCGGAACCAAAACCACCCGCGCAAACAGGCCCGAAGCGATGATGCGCTGATAGCCGTCGTTCAATGCAGCATCGGTGACAACTTGGCCCTTGGGCAAGCCAAGAAAGGCCACAATCGTGGGCACATCGACCTTAACATTGCCCTCAACCGTGATGGTGGCAATCATATATCCGGCGGGCACGGGCGGCAAAGGTTCAGGCGTGGCTTCCACGCCAAGTGACAGGCCCGAGGTGTCGGTGGTTTGGGCGGCCACCATGGCCACCATGACACTTGTGCCAACCAGACCAAAACCTGCAGCAAGGATCAGATTGCCGGTGGCCCCAAGCCCCAAACGCTTGCGCGCCCCGCTCTTTGCCGCTTCGTTCTTGCCCATGTTCATCTTGCCACAGCCTCGCCCAAATGCTGCAAGGGCCGATCGTGGCACCTGCTTGGTCTTGACTAGCTTTTTGCGGGTGGCTTGTCAAAAGCGCCAAAGGCCCGCAGCGGTCGTCATCGCGGGGTTTGGCCCATTTCCTGTGGATAACTTTTGTCCGGCCAAAATATAGGGCGTTTAGACGCAACCGATGACGTCGTTGAACACCGCAAACAGCATCAGCGCCGCCAGCAAGCCTACCCCAATCATCGTCAAGACCTGCAGCGCACCGGCGTTGGGCTTTTGGCCTGTCACCGCCTCGTACAAATAAAACACCAGATGACCGCCGTCCAAGACCGGGATGGGAAAAAGGTTCAAAAGGCCAATCGACAGCGACACCAGGGCCAAGGTTTGCAAAAAGCTTTCCCAACCCGACCGCGCCGCAGCCCCGACGGCTTTGGCCATGCCGATGGGCGAGGAGACGTTGCAACTGCTGATCTTGCCCGCCACCATATAGCCCAAGCCCGACAGATTGACCTTGGTCATATACCAGCCCTGCTGCCAAGCCAGACTGACGGCTTCGGTGAGAGATGGGCTGCGAACAAGGGGCTCAAACACCATACCGCCCGTGACGCCAATCAACCAACGGGTTTCAAACCCACCATCTGCCGTGGGCAAATCGCGGCTGCGCGGGGTCAGGGTGACGTCGATCACCTCTCCCTTACGCCACAGCGTCAGATCAACGGGGGCGCCGCCCGAGGCTTCGATCAGCTTTGGCAATTGGCTAAAGCTGGCGATCTCTTGACCCGCCGCTTTTAAGATCACGTCCCCCGCCTGAATGCCCGCATCCTCGGCCGCACTGGGGCTTTGCACGCTGTCGGCATAGGCGGGCAAGGGGTTTGGCCCATCAAGGTTTAAGCTTTGATCCGCGCGCGTCACTTGATAGCGCACAATAGGCTTGTTGGCCAAAGTGTCGGCCACAGTCAGAAAAGCGGTCAGATCAGGGGTCGCTTGCCCCTCCATTGCGGTGACAGTATCGCCAACTTGCAAATGCGGCGTGGCAAAAGGCAGATCTTTCAGCGCGCCAATCACCGGTTGATCGACGGCCACCCCCTTCCACAAGATCACCGCCGCAAACAAAACGAACGCCAGAAGAAAGTTGGCCAAAGGCCCCGCCACCACAGTAGCGGCCCGTGCCCAAAGCGGCGCGCCATTCATAGTTTGGCGCTTTTCAGCCTCGGATAGCCCGTGCAATCCTGCGGGGTCAGGGCGCGAACTGGCATCGACATCGCCTTTAAAGCGCACAAACCCGCCCAAGGGCACAGCGGCAATCTGCCATCTTGTGCCGCGCTTATCGGTCCAAGCATAAAGCCTGCGGCCAAAGCCCAGCGAGAAAACCTCGGCCTGAATGCCGCACCAGCGGCCGACGATGTAATGGCCAAACTCATGCACCGTGACGATGACAACGATGGCGATCAAAAAGCTGCCCAAAGTCCAGACCGAGCTGGCAAGGTTGGCTAAGTCGTTTGTGAAATCCATAGCCTGCCCTGCCTTACGCTGTCTTGGTCAGGCCCGCAGCCAATTCCCGCGCCGTGACCCTTGCGAGGTGGTCTATCGCTAAGACATCGTCAAGGCTTGATGCCACTTTGCCCAGCTGTGGATCGGCAGAAAGCCGCCCGAGTGTGGCGTTCACCAAATGCGCCATCTGCATAAAGCCGATTTGGCCCGCGATGAACTGATCCAGCGCCACCTCTTTCGCGGCGTTAAAGACAGCGCCCGCCATGCCGCCCGCCTGCATCACCTCTTGCGCCAGCCGCAAAGCGGGGTAGCGGGCAAGGTCGGGGGCGCGGAAGGTCAGTTTGCCAAGCGCCGCGAAATTCAACCGTGCCACGGGCAAAGGTGCACGGGCGGGCCAGTTCAGCGCATAGCCTATGGCATGGCGCATATCGGGCGCACCAAGATGTGCCATCACCGCCCCATCGTGAAAGCCCACGGCGGAATGGATGATGGATTCGGGGTGAATGATCACCTCGATCTGCGAGGGCATCACACCGAAAAACTCTTTCGCCTCAATCACCTCAAGCGCTTTGTTAAACATCGATGCGCTGTCGATGGTGATGCGCTGGCCCATGGCCCAGTTGGGATGGGCCGAGGCGTCTTGCAGCGTGGCGCTGGAAAGTTTTTCCAAAGGCCAATCGCGCAAAGCCCCGCCAGAAGCGGTCAGGATGATGCGTTCAACAGCTGTCATATCTTCGCCAGCAAGCGCTTGGAAAATGGCGGAATGTTCAGAATCGACGGGCAAAATCCGCCCGCCGTGTTGGGCCGCGGTTGCCAGCATCAGCGGCCCCGCGGTGACCAAACTTTCCTTATTGGCCAAGGCCAAAGTGGCCCCCGTGGTCAGCGCCGCAAGCCCAGGGGCAAGGCCCGCAGCCCCCACAATGGCCGACATCACCCAATCGGCCGGGCGCAGGGCGGCTTCGATGATCGCATCTGGGCCAGCGGCAGCCTCGACCCCGCTTCCCGCCAAGGCAGCGCGCAAATCGGGGAGCAAAGCCGCCTCGGCCACCACGGCCACTTCGGCCCGCAAGGTCCGCGCCAATTCAGCCAAACGCGCCACATTGCGCCCACCCGACAGCGCCACGACCTGATGGCCTTGGGTGCGTTGCAACAGATCAACTGTGCTTTCCCCGATCGATCCCGTCACGCCAAAAATTGAAATGCGCCGCGGCTTGGTCATAGCGCCGCTCCCAGCGGTAAGGGGACCACCAGTTCCAACAGCCAAACCGCCAAAATAGCCCCGATCATCGCATCAAACCGGTCAATCACCCCGCCGTGGCCGGGGATCAGGCGCGAGGCGTCTTTGACCCCTGCCCTGCGTTTGATCAAGCTTTCTGCAATGTCGCCCAACTGGCTGGCCAAGGCCACAAGGGGTGAGATGGCCAACAAGCCCCATCCCGCGCCTTCCACCAGCACAAATCCCAAGCCTACCAAGCCCGCGCCAAGCCAGCCCGCCACAGTCCCTGACCACGTTTTCTTTGGGCTGATCGACGGCCAAACCTTGGGCCCGCCCAACAAACGGCCCGCAAAATAGCCAAAGACATCCGAAGCCACCACGATGCACACAAGCCAAACCACAATCACAGCACCACGATGATCAAGCGCTATGAACACATGGGCGGCGAGCAGCATGACAAAGCTGTAGGCCGCAATCAGCCATGCATCGCGGCGCGGCGTAAGGGCAAGGGCCAAGGGGGCAAAGGCCAGCGCCACCAAGGCCCAGCCCTGCAGTTGCGCCAAGGCCAAGCCAAGCCCCGCCAAAGCCGCAATTCCCATCCGCGCCAATGGTTGGGCGGGCGTGTCGCTTAAAGCGGCCAATTCCCACGCCATCAGCGCAAAGATCAGCACCGTCATGCTGAAAAACACCCAGCCGCCCAAAGCCACGGACAGCACGCCCAAGCCCGCCAGCACCAAACTTGACACCAAGCGCAACCCCAAATCGCCCCAGCGGCCGCCAGCCTGATTGGGCGCGGAGGGCGGCATGGGCGTCTTGGGGGATGTGCCTGTCATGCCCGCGCCACGCCGCCAAACCGCCGATCGCGGTTGCCAAAACGCTTTAAGATCAGCGCCAGTTCATCGGGGGTGAAATCGGGCCAAAGGGTTTGGGTAAATTCAAACTCGGCATAGGCTGCTTGCCAAGGCAGAAAGTTCGATGTCCGCGTCTCGCCGCTGGTGCGGATCACCAGATCGGGATCGGGCAGATCGCCGGTATCTAGGCGCTGCGAAACAAGCGCCTCGGTCACGGCTGACGGGTCAAGGCGGCCTTCGGCGACATCAACGGTGATGGCGCGAATGGCACGGGTGAGTTCATCACGCCCGCCGTAGTTAATGGCTACAGTCAGGTTTAGGCGGGAATATTGCGCGGTGCGCTCTTCGATCCCCGCCATCAGGCGTTGCAGGCGGGCGTCAAGACGCGAGCGGTCGCCGATAAAGCGCATCCGCACCGATTCGGCGGCCAACCTGTCAGCCTCGCGTTCGATGTAGCGGGCAAAGATCGACATGAGGCCCAACACCTCTTCGGTCGAGCGTTTCCAGTTCTCGGTCGAAAAGGCGTAGATCGTCAGCCATTCGATGCCCAGATCAGGGGCGCAGCGCACGATCTCTTTGACGCGTTCGGCCCCTTTGCGGTGGCCTACCAAGCGCGGCCAGCCCTTTTGGGTGGCCCAACGGCCATTGCCGTCCATGATGATGGCGACATGGGTGGCGGCAGGCTTTGCGCCCAGAATACTCACGTCGTTCGCGCCCAAAAAAGCCCCCATGCCCCGTGCCGCGCCTGCCTGCGGCAAGGGTTAGACCTGCATAATCTCGACTTGTTTGCCTTCGAGCAAGCGGTCAATCTGCGCAATGGCCTTATCGGTCATCTCTTGCACTTCTTCTTGCCACATTTTCTGATCGTCTTCGCCCATGCCCGCCGTCTTGGCTTTCTTGATCATGTCCATCCCGTCGCGGCGCACGTTGCGCACGGCAACCTTGGCACTTTCGGAATATTGGGCGGCAACCTTGGTCAATTCGCGGCGGCGTTGTTCGTTCAGTTCAGGAATAGGCAAGCGGATCAAGGGGCCGTCGGAGACAGGGTTGATGCCAATGCCGCTTTCGCGGATGGCCTTTTCCACCTTGCCGATCAAGCCCTTATCCCAAACGTTGATCACCACCATGCGCGGTTCGGGCACGTTGATCGTGCCCAACTGGTTGATGGGCGTCATTTGGCCGTAAGCATCGACCTGAATAGGATCAAGCATCGAGGCCGACGCCCGCCCTGTGCGGAGTGAAGCAAAGTCGCCCTTGAGCGCATTCAGCGCCCCGTCCATCCGGCGTTGCAGGCCGTCGCTGTCGATATCCAGATCATCTTGCGCCATGGTGTCCTCTATCTTGCCTTGGGCGGGGGCGGACCCCTGCCTTGTCACCTTGTGCCGCTTCTAGCAGCAAATCTGCGGCCTGTGAAAGACCGCGCGCGGGCAAAACATGGCCGCAATGCCGCAGGGCCGCCCTAGCCATGCACGCGGGTATAGGTGCCTTGGCCCGACAGAATGCCTTTGAAACCACCCGGTTCATCCAGCGAAAAGACGATGATCGGCAGGTCATTGTCGCGCGCCAAAGCGATGGCACTGGCATCCATGACACCCAAGTGCTGCTGCAGCACCTCGTCATAGGTGACGGTTTTATAGCGCTTGGCATCGGCGTGTTTCTTGGGGTCTTTGTCATAAACCCCGTCCACCTTGGTGCCTTTGAAGATCGCCTGACAGGCCATTTCATTGGCGCGCAAGGTCGCTGCCGTGTCGGTGGTGAAATAGGGGTTACCCGTGCCAGCGGCAAAGATACACACGCGCTTCTTCTCAAGGTGGCGCACGGCGCGGCGGCGGATATAGGGTTCGCAGACCTGATCCATCGGAATGGCCGAGATGACGCGGGTGAAGATGCCAATGGCTTCAAGGGCGGCCTGCATCGCAAGCGCGTTCATGACGGTGGCGAGCATGCCCATATAGTCGGCGGTCGTCCGCTCCATCCCCTGCGCGCTGCCTTGAAGCCCGCGAAATATATTGCCGCCACCAATCACCATGCAGATTTCCACGCCCAGATCGTGAACCGATTTCACCTCTTGCGCGATGCGGGTGACGGTGGGGGGGTGCAAACCATAGCCAAGGTCGCCCATCAGCGCCTCGCCCGAGATTTTCAGCATGACGCGGGAATAGGTGATCTTGGCATCTTTTTTAGACATGGCGTCCCCGCTGTGCGTGTTGTTGGCATTGCGCGCAAAATGCGGCAAAACGGGGGAAGGTTCAACCAGTCGTCAGCAAAGCGGAGGCCACCCCCCGCACCCCCGGAGCATTTAGACCAAGATGAAGGGGATAGAGCGGCTTTCACGCGACCTGCCTGTGCTGATTGCGGGGCCTACGGGCAGCGGGAAATCCGCCTTGGCGATGGACCTGGCGGCACGGGATGGACGGCTGATCGTCAATGCCGATGCTTTGCAGGTTTACGACTGCTGGCGGGTGTTAAGCGCGCGTCCTTCGGTGGCAGAGGAAGCGGCGTTGCCCCATGCGCTTTACGGGCATATCGGGCGCGATCAGGACTATTCAGTCGGGGCTTGGCTGCGCGAGGTTGCGGGGCTGCTGACACGTCCCGTGGTGATCGTGGGCGGCACGGGCTTGTATTTTCGCGCTTTGACCGAAGGCTTGGCCGAGATCCCTCCCATCCCCGCCGCCATTCGCGCCGAGGCCGATGCTTTGCGCCTATCGGGGCAGGTGGATGTGATGCGGCAGGCCTTGGATGACGCGACAGCGGCGAAAACCGACCTGCTGAACCCCGTGCGCGTGCAGCGCGCTTACGAAGTGCAGCGGGCCACGGGGCGTGGCATGGCCGCTTGGCAAGCCGACACATCCGCGCCGCTTTTGCCCCTTTGCGACGCGCAGACCCTTGTCTTGCAGCCCACTGTGCCTTGGCTTGATGCCAGAATCACCCGACGTTTTTCCGTGATGTTGGATGAAGGCGCGCTTGACGAGGCCCGCGCCGCCCTGCCCCATTGGCAAGCCGACCGACCTTGGGCCCGTGCCATCGGCGCGCCAGAGTTGGTGGCGCATCTGCGCGGCGAGAGCACATTCAACGCTGCGCGTGATGCGGCCATCCTTGCCTCGCGGCAATATGCCAAGCGGCAGCGCACGTGGTTTCGCACCCGCATGTCAGAGTGGACCAAGGTGGTTCCAGGGTAGCAGCCAAGGGGGCGAAAGACGATGCTCTGCAACCAAAGGATTGCCACATCGCCCCGAAAGTAGAATTTTTCGTTAGCGTCTCAGGCACAGCCAAGCTATGATTTAAGAAGAATTTAGGATGGGATAAGCCATTTCGATGCAAGCCACTGCGCCCACCTCTCTTGTGCGCTTGACCGCCATTCCTCGTTTGTCGGGCGGGGAAAAGTGGCGTGTAGAAGGCATGCGCTCTTTGGATGAACCGTGCTTTTTATGGTTCACCAAAGGTCAGGGCCGCATCACCATCGCAGGGCAAACCCGTGGCTATACGGCCCACAACGGCATCTTCATTCCAAAAGGCGTGATGCACGGCTTTGAGGTCGGCGCGCAAGTTTATGGCATGGCTGTATTTTTCGGCGATGGCGCCGGCCAAGACCTGCCGCAGATATCGGTGCATCTGCGCATTCGCGAAGTGCTTGTTCAACAAGAGTTGAACACCATGCTCGACGCAATTCAACGCGAATTGGACAGCGACCAAGTGGGCAATCTGCGGGCCGCTCAGGCCTATATTGCCCTTCTGTCGGTTTGGATTGAACGCCAAGCCCTGCGATTGGGAGAAGAAGGCCAAAAGAACGATGCCGCGCGGCGGTTGGTCGCGCGCTTTACCGCCTTGATGGAAGAGAAATTTCGCTCTGGTGTGGGGGTTGGGTTGCTTGCGGCAGAATTGGGGGTGACGCCCACCCATTTGACGCGCTGCTGCCGACAAACCTGCAGCCGTTCGGCGATAGATTTGCTGCAAGACCGCCGGATATTTGAGGCACGCAAACTTTTGGCGGAAACAAAACTTCGCATAAACGTCATCGGCACCAGCCTTGGCTTCACCTCGGCCGCCTATTTCACCCGAGCGTTTCAGAACCGCACCGGCAGCTCGCCGCGCGAATTTCGCCGAAATCTGTAAGCGATTCGCGCCCAAGAGCTGGGCAGCAAACATCCGTTTAAGCGGAAATTTCCAACGATTTATCTCAAGTTCGCGGCCGCACGAACGGCCGCAAACCCCAACCTTTCTTACGCCGCAGCGCAGCAACTGCGCAAAGCGGCGCGTTCTTGTCGCAAACGTTATAGAGGGTGACGAATCCAAGCGTTGACGCAGACCCCGAAAAGATGCGGAATAGACGGGTGAGCACGTGCACCGCGCCAGCCACACCGGTTCGCCGGATCAGCGCGCGCAAGCGGTGCCGCTGACAAACGATAACTAGGGCAATAGCCCGACAGGGAGACGACCATGAACGATATGACAAGGATCGACGCTTTGCATCCGGGTGCTTCGATGCACCTGGCCGAAGTGAAGGCCGGCGAAATAAGCCGCCGTGAGTTCCTGACCCGCACCACCGCTTTGGGTGTGTCAGCTGTTGCAGCCTACGGCCTGTTGGGCATGAACGCCCCGGCACAGGCTGCCGACGTCAAGGTAGGCGGCATCGTTCGCATTGCCATGGAAACAAAAGCGCAAAAGGATCCGCGCTTGGCAGATTGGCCGCAGATTGCCAACATCTACCGTGGCTGGCTGGAATATCTGGTCCAGTATAACGCCGACGGCTCGTTCGAAGGCCGTTTGCTGGAATCGTGGGAAGCCAACGCGGATGCGACGGGCTACACGATGAAAGTGCGTCAGGGCGTTACCTGGAACAACGGCGATGCCTTCACCGCTGATGACGTGATCTTCAACTTCACCCGTTGGGCTGACGGCTCGGTGGACGGCAACGCTATGGCGTCGCGCTTCCCCGGCCTGACCGAAATGGTCGCCAAGGTTGACGCTGCCGGTGCTGCTGTGAATGACGAAGCGGGCAATCCCGTTATGGTCTCCAAGCTGCGCGACGGGTCGGTTGTGAAGATCGACGACCACACGGTTGAGCTGAAGATGTCGATCTCTGACATCGCAGTTGTGGCTGCTATCTCTGACTATCCGGCGGCAATCGTCCACTCGTCCTTCAAAGACGGCGATGATCCTGCGGTCAATGGCATCGGCACCGGCCCCTATGTTCCGGGCGAAATGTCGGTTGGCCAGAAGATGACGCTGGTGCGTGCGCCCGAAAGCCACAAGTGGTGGGGTGGTGTAGCGCCCTTGGATGAAATCCACTATATCGACTTCGGCACCGACCCGTCGGCCATGGTGAACCTCGCCAACTCGGACGAGATTGACATGAAC
>Ga0209550_10002532_pt1 | contig 17541 bp, 17 predicted proteins | sample LauGreSuBDMM15SN_2_FD_187567 | JGI IMG/M metagenome (GOLD analysis project Ga0209550, IMG submission 187567) | Freshwater lake microbial communities from Lake Michigan, USA - Su13.BD.MM15.SN (SPAdes) (version 5) | ecosystem: Environmental > Aquatic > Freshwater > Lake | place: Lake Michigan...
CTAGGCGCGAGTGCCCCCCGGACTGCCTGTCCGGGGGGTGCGAGCAACAACGCCAGAGGCCTGAAGCGGCAGACCTGCGGCCGTGCAGCGCTTTCACCCGTTAGGTGAAGGTCGTCGTGTGCGCAAGTGTTTGATTCATCAAGTGTTTAAAGCGGAAGCAAGCGGCCAACTGCCGGGTTTAGGTTCAAGCGCGCGCATGCGATGGCGTCCGTCAAGCACCCAAGCCCAGGCCCGCATTGCGGCCCAAGTGGCCCTCCAGCTCCGCCAACTTGGCCGCACTGGGCGGGCCCCGGCCTGCGGTGACTGAGAACACATGGCCGGTGAATCCGTCCACCGGGGCATGGCTTAAAAAGCCCCAGCCTGTGAGCAGCTGAGAAAAAACGCTGGGCGCAAAAGTGGCAACCTGGGGGCCACCACCTTGGCGTTCACCCGCAGCTGCTGCAAGCCCGCCGTGCAGCGGAGCGTGAGCACCACGGGCACACGCGGCGCCTGCCGCAGGAGACTGCGCAGCTGCACGGTCTGGCCGCGTGCATCCACAAAACGCAGCTGAGGCGAGCCCCTGAAAACAGCCATTTCTGAGCACTGCCGGCCTGCGGCACGCGAGGCCTGGAACACCACATTGCTGCTGCTGGCCTGCGACACACTGGACCTGACCGACGTGGTGCGCTGGCTGCAGCAACCCCAGGCTGGCCAGCTGGAGCTGGCCCGCTGACATCGCCAGGCAGCCCACACTACCGCTTAGGCTCAGGCTCAGACCACCTCGAACAGACCCGCAGCGCCCATGCCGCCGCCCACGCACATGGTCACCACCACGTACTTGACGCCGCGGCGCTGGCCCTCGAGCAAGGCGTGGCCGACCAGGCGCGCGCCGGTCATGCCGTAGGGGTGGCCAATGGAGATGCCACCGCCGTTGACGTTGTAAATCTCGGGGTCTATGCCCAAGTGGTCGCGGCAGTAAATGGCTTGGCAGGCAAAAGCCTCGTTGAGCTCCCACAGGCCAATGTCGCTGACTTGGAGCCCGTGCTGCTTGAGCAACTTGGGCACGGCGTAGACCGGGCCAATGCCCATTTCCTCGGGCGGGCATCCGGCCACCGCCATGCCCCGGTAAATGCCCAGCGGGGCCAGGCCGCGGCGCTGCGCCAGGCCTGCGTCCATGAGCACGCAGGCGCTGGCGCCGTCAGACAGCTGGCTGGCGTTGCCCGCGGTGATGAGGCCGCCTTCCAGCACAGGTTTGAGTGCATTCAGGCCCTCCAGCGTGGTGTCGGGGCGGTTGCTCTCGTCGCGGTCCAGAGTCACGCGGCGCAGGCTGACGGCGCCGCTGGCCTTGTCGACCACGGCCATGTCGGTGCTGAAGGCGACAATTTCAGCGTCAAAGCGGCCCTGCGCCTGGGCCAGGCCGGTGCGCTGCTGCGACTGCAAGGCATAGCGGTCTTGCGCCTCGCGCGAGATGCCGTACTTGGCCGCCACAAACTCGGCGGTTTGCAGCATGGGCATGTAGGCGTGCGGCACGCGTGCGGCCAGCGCCGGGTCTTTGGCGGCCATGGCCAAGTCAAAGTAAGCTTTTTGCTCGGCAGTGATGTTCTCGTGGCCACCGGCCACCACCACGTCCATGCCGTCGACCATGATTTGCTTGGCCGCCGTGGCAATGGCCATGAGGCCAGAGGCGCACTGGCGGTCCATGGTCTGGCCAGGCACGGTCACCGGCAAGCCGGCAGCCAGAGCCGCGTTGCGCGCCAAGTTCATGGCCGCAGTGCCGCTGGTCAGCACCGTGCCCATGACCACGTCATCCACCTCTGCGCCCTCAATGCGGGCGCGCTCAACGGCCTGGGCGATCACATGGCCCAGCAAGCTGGGAGACTTGGTGTGGTTGAGCGCGCCTTTGAAAGCACGGCCTATGCCGGTGCGGGCGGTGGACACGATGACGGCTTCACGCATGGGAATTCCTTTGAAATGAAAAATGGGGCGGTCAGGAAAAAAAAGGGGCCATGGCCAGCGGCTGCGTTCAGCGGCCGGTCCACGCCGGGGGGCGTTTTTCAGCAAAAGCCAGCGATCCTTCGCGGGCGTCGTGCGAGGCGATCACCTCTTCAAGCAGCACGCGCTGGCGCGCCCACCTTTGCTCGGCCGGCCAGCCCGGCGACTGGGCCATGACCTGCTTGCTCATGCGCACGGCCAGCGGGCCATTGGCGGCCACGCGCTCGGCCAGCGCGCAGGCCACGGCCAAGGCCTGACCGGGCTCGGTCAGGCGGTTGACCAGGCCCCAGCCCTGCGCTTGGGCGGCGCTGAACTGCTCGCCCGTGAGGGCCAGCTCCATGGCGATGTGGTGGGGAATGCGCTGGGGCAGGCGCATCAGCCCGCCAGAGCCGGCCATCAGGCCGCGTTGGACCTCGGGCAGGCCAAAACGCGCGTTGTCGGCGGCCACGATCAGGTCGCAGGCCAGCACCATCTCAAAGCCACCAGCCAAGGCGTAGCCCTCGACGGCGGCAATCAGGGGCTTGGCAGGCGGCGTCTCGACGATGCCGGCCAGGCCCCGGCCTGGCAACTCCACCCGCTCGCCGCGCAAAAAAGCCTTGAGGTCCATGCCCGTGCAAAAGTGCCCGCCTGCGCCCGTCAAAATGCCCACGCTGAGCTCGGGGTCGGCGTCCAGCAGGTCCATGGCCTGGGCCAGGGCCTCGGAGGTGGCGCGGTCAATGGCGTTGCGCACCTGGGGGCGATGGATGGTGACGATGAGGAGCGCGCCACGGCGCTCAACAAGCACGCTGTCGCTGATCGGGCTGCCAGTGTTGATAGGAGGAGATGACATGTGGATGCTGGGTGGGTTTGGCAAACAGGGGCTGCGCTCAGTCTTGCAGCAAGCGGGCCTTGAGGCCGCCGCGGTCGCGGATCACCCGCCCCTTGAGCACCGCCCCGCCTTGCACCCGCACGATGCCATTGCTGTGCAGCATCTCGCTGCGCTCGCGCACAGGCACGCCGGGCAAGCCGCCCAGGTAGCGGCCGCGCTGGCGCACCTGAAAAGCCACCTCAGGCCCAGACGACCACAGCGCCAGAACCTGGGTGGCTTCAACCGCAAAGCGCAGCGGCCGGCCGGTGAGGTGGTCGTCGTCGCAGCGCACCGCGGGCTCGGCCACCGGCCAGGCACTGCCCAGCCAGCGGCGCACCACTTGCTCGGCCTCGGCATCGGGCGGCAGGGGCACGGTGTCCCAGGGGGCCACGGCGGGCGCGTCCACCGGGTCGCACGTGCCCTGGCGCAGTTGGCGCGAGCGGGTGGTGTAGTCCTCTTGCGCGCAGCAGCCCACCAGCTGCGCACCCTGAGCGCGGTAAATGCCCACGCCAGACCACACCGCTTGTGGGCCGCCCGCACCGCCTCGGGCGCCGTGTTCGCTGAACCACACGGCCACTTGCTCGGTGCCGGCCAGCACTTGGTGCACCGTCATGCCCAGGCCGGGGTACTGCCGCATTTGCTCGGCCACCGCCGGCAGCCAGGCGGTGTCGCGGCCGGCAAACAGGTGGTCGCCAATTTCAAGCGCGTACTCGGGCGCAATGAACTGGCGGGCGGCCGCCTCGTTGTGGCCGTTGAAGTAGTCCACCACCCAGCGGCGCAGCAGCTGCACCGGGGTCGGCCAAGGAGTTGCCAGGGGCGCGGTCATGCGGCGCTGTCCTGGCTGGCCTGTGGCTGGGTCTGGGCCTGGGCTTGCAGGAGGCGCAGCTCACGCTTGAGCAGCTTGCCCGAGGCATTGCGCGGCAGGCTTTGGGCAAACACCACCGAGCTGGGGCATTTGTAGCGGGCCAGGCGCTGGCGGGTGAAGTCCATCAGGTCTTGCGGGCTGGCCTGCTGGCCGGGGCGCAGCACCACGATGGCGCGCGGGGTTTCGCCCCATTTGTCATGCGGCACACCGATCACCGCCACCTCGGCCACGGCCGGGTGGCCGTTGAGCACGTTCTCAATTTCAGCGGGGTAGATGTTCTCGCCGCCAGAGATGATCATGTCTTTGAAGCGGTCAAACAAAAAGACATAGCCTTCGGCGTCCATGCTGGCGGCATCGCCCGTGCGCAGCCAGCCGTCCTCCACCAGCGCGGCGGCGGTCTCGCCAGGCTGCTTCCAGTAGCCTTGCATGACCATGCGCGAGCGCACCCACAGCTCGCCCACCTGCCCTGGGGGCGCGGTCTGCAAGGTGCTGGGGTCGACCACGCGGATGTCCACCCAAGGGTAGGCGCGGCCCACCGAGTTGAGCAGCCTGGTGCGCTCGCCGTCGGGCACATGGTCTTCAGGGGGCAGCGCGGTCACCGTCCCCGAGGTTTCGGTCATGCCGTAAGCCTGGATGAAGCGGCAGCGCAGCACCGCCAGGGCGCGGCGCAAGAGCACATCGCCCATGGGCGCGGCGCCGTACATGAGCAGCTGCAGGCTGGAGACATCGGCCTGCTCCACCCCGTCAAGCTGCAGCAGCGATTGCACCACCGTGGGCACAAAAAACGCATGCGTGACGCGGTACTTGGCAATGCACGCGATGACCTGCGCGGGCTGCACCTCGCGCAAGAGCACGGTGTGGCCACCGGCCAGCATGGTGCTCGAGCCGTAGCCGCAGCCGCCTATGTGGAACATGGGCATGGCCACCAGGTTCACGCTGTCTGGCCCCATGCCCCAGGCCTGGGCCAGGCGCAGCGTGTGGACCATGCCCTCGTTGCTGAGCATCACACCCTTGGGCAAGCCGGTGGTGCCCGAGGTGTACAGCAGCAAAGCCACCTCGCTGAATGCGCCCTGGTGGCCAGGGTCTTGCGCGGCACAAGCGTGTGCCCACTGCTCGTAGTCCGCACCCAGGTGCACGATGCGCAGGCTCTGCCGCAGCGCGGGCGCCAGCTCAGCCAGCAGGGGGGCCTCTTCAGCGGCCACCACCAGCACGCGGGGCGCGGCGTCGGCCACGATGGCCGCAATCTCACGCGCCGACAGCCGCCAATTGAGCCCCACCAGCACGGCGCCCATTTTGTTGCAAGCGTAGATCAGCTCAAAAGACTGCGCGCAGTTTTTGCTCAGCATGGCCACGCGCTCACCGGCCTGCACGCCCTCGGCCAGCAGGGCCTGGGCCACCCGCGAGCTGCCCTCGTGCAAGCGGGCAAAGCTCCAGGTGTGATCGGCAAAGGTCAGGGCGGCGGCGTCTGGGCGCTCGCGGGCGTGCTGGCGCAAGATGTCGGCAAAAGAGGTGGGCATGGGCGGGCGGGCCGGTGGGCGCTCAGTAGCTCTTGGGCAGGCCCAGGCTGTGCTGGGCCACGAAGTTCAAAATCATCTCGCGGCTGACCGGCGCCGTCTTGTGCAGGCGGGCAATGAACCACAAATCGGCCAAGCCGTATTCCAGCGCCATGCCGTTGCCGCCATGGATTTGAATGGCCTGGTCCAGGGCTTCGAGCGAGGCATCGGCGGCGGCGAACTTGGCCATGTTGGCGGCCTCGCCCGCGTCGGGCGAGCCCGCGTCAAAAAGCTGGGCAGCGCGGGCGGCCATCAGGCGCGCTTGCTGCACGGCAATAAAGGACTTGGCCAGCGGGTGCGCCAGGCCCTGGTGCTGGCCAATGGGCACGCCCCAGACCGAGCGCTCCTGCGCCTGCAGGCTGCCGCGCTCAATGGCGTAGCGGGCAATGCCGTTGTTGATGGCGGCGGCGCACACGCGCTCGGGGTTCAGGCCCGCAAACACCTGCTTGAGGCCCTGGCCCTCTTGGCCCACCAAGGCATCGGGGCCGAGCTGCACATTGTCAAAAAACACCGTGAACGAGGTTTCAGGCACGTACAGCGCCGTCTCAATCGGCGTGCGGCTGATGCCTGGGGCGTTGGCCGGCACGATGAAGAGCGACAGCGGGTGGCGGCCTTTTTCATCAACCTTGTCGCTGCGGCAGACCACCATCACCGAGTCGGCCTCGTCCAGACCCGAGGTCCAGTACTTGGTGCCATTGAGCACCCAGCCCTCGCCTTGGGGGCGGGCGGTGGTGGTGACCAAGTGCGTGTTGGTGCCCGCGTTGGGCTCGGTGATGGCAAAGGACAGGCGCTTGCTGCCCTGGGCCAGTCCGGGCAGCCAGGCTTGCTTGAGCGCTTCGCTGCCGAACTGCTCAATGATGGGCGCGCAAATCGAGCCAATCACCAGCGACAACATGGGGCAACCCTGGGCTGCGGCCTCTTCCACAATGAGGTTGTAGTCGGCCAGACCGCTGCCGCCGCCGCCATAGGCTTCTGAAATGTGCACACCCAAAAAACCCGCCTGGCCCATGGCTTGCCAGAGCTCGACCGGCTTGACCTGGCGCTTGACCACGTCTTGAAAATAGCGGCGGCCAAAGCTGCCCACAAGTTTGCCCACGCTCTCGCGCAGCAAGGGGTGGTGGTCGGCGGTGTCGACCAGGGTGGAATTGAAAATGTTGGACATGGTGTGAATAAGTAAAAAAAGAGCCGCCTCAGGCGGGCGTCCAGTCAAAAAAGCCGCGGCCGGTTTTTTGGCCCAGGTGGCCTTGAGCCACCAGGTCTTCCAAAATACGGGGCGGGCTGTAGCGCTCGCCCAGGGCCACGCTCAGGTGCCGGGCAATGTCCAGGCGCACGTCCAGGCCCACGATGTCGGACAAGCGCAGCGGCCCCATGGGGTGGCGGTAAGCCAGCACGGCGGCGCGGTCTATGTCCTCGGCGCTGGCCACGCCGTCTTGCAGCATGCGCATGGCTTCGAGCGAGGCGATCAAGTCCAGCCGGCTGGTGGCAAAGCCGGGCACGTTGCGCACGGTGATGGCGGTCTTGCCAATGGAGGCCACCCACTGGCGCGCCTGCGCCATCACCTCAGGCCGGGTGTGCTGGCCATGAATCAGCTCGACCAGGGCCAGCGACCACACGGGGTTGAAAAAATGCATGCCCAAAAAACCGCCCGCATCGGGCACAGCCTGGGCCAGCTCGTCAATCGACAGCGCGCTGGTGTTGCTGGCCAAGACCTGCGGCTGGCGAGCAGCGATGCGGGGCAGCAGCTGCAGCTTGAGCGGCAAACGCTCGGGCACGGTCTCGACCACCAAGTCCAGCCCTAAAGGGAGCTCGTCCACATCGGCCAGGCACGGCAAGCTGCTGGCGCGCAGCGCCTGCTCGGCCGTCAACTTGCCGCGCTTGACGCCGCCTGCCGCCGCCTCGGCCAAGGTGCGCTGCAGGGTGAGAATTTGGGCCGGGTTAGGCTCGACCACGCTGACATGCCAGCCGGCCACGGCAAACACATAAGCGATGCCCACGCCCATGGTGCCGCCGCCCACCACGGCCATGCGGCCTGGTTCGGTGTTCAAAAGGCTCATGGCGTGCCGCTCCTGTGCGCAGTGCAACTTGAATCAAAACCCAGCGACTGGGCCCAGCGCTGCGCGCTCAGGGCTGGGCCACAGGTGGGCTGGGCGGCTTGACGGCTTGGGCCCGCACCATGGCCAGCACCAAATCGCCCACGCTCTCGGAGGCCTGGGCAATGCTGAGGCGGCCGTTGGGCCTGAACCACACCTGCGACCAGCCAATGATGCCGCCTATGGCCAGTGCGGCCATGCGGATGTCGTCCACCTGAAACTCGCCGCTGGCCACGCCCTCCTCGATCAGGGCCACCAGCCTGTGGTCGAACTCGCGCCTGAGCCCGTTGATCAAGTCCCGGTCGGGCTGGTCCAGCTCTTTTTCCTCGCGGCTGTAAATCACCGCATGGGCCTGGTGGCTGAGCACCGCCGCCATGAAGTCGCTGGCCACAAGCTTGAGCCGCTGGCTGGCCGTGCCCTCTTGCGTCAGCGCCCGGGTGAGCGAGTCGTGGGCCAGCTTGATGGCCCGCGAGCAGATCTCGACCAGCAGCTCGTTCTTGGAGGCAAAGTGCGCGTAAATAAAGGGCTTGGTCACGCCCAGCGCGTCGGCCACCTGCTCCAGCGTGGTGTGGCCATAGCCCTGGCGGTAAAACAAATCGACGGCCGCTGCCATGATGCGCTCGCGCTTGAGCCGCGAGACCGCGTCGCGTATGTCCTCGGGCAAGCTGGCCGGGTCGCTGTCGGTGCGGGCTGCGCGCGAGGCCGCTGGCCGCTTGGCAAGGCTCTTGGCAGGCGACTTGACAGGCGTCTTGGCGGGCGTCTTGAGGATGGGGGTGCTGGCCGTTTTTGTCATGGTTGAAAGGGTAACTCAGGGCAAAAGCGCGCAAGCCCTTGGGCGAGCAAGCCCGGACCAAGGATGCGCTGAGGGCCTCACCCATGGCTGCCGCCATTGATTTGGATGCCCTGGCCGGTGATGTGGCTGGCCTGGTCAGACACCAGGTAGACCATCAAATTGGCCACCTCCTCGGGCTGGGCGTAGCGGCCGTCGGGAATGGAGGCCGTGCGCTGCTGGCGCAGCTGCTCGGTGCCGCCTGGGGCTTGCTCGGCCTCAATGGCGCGCAGCAACTCCGTGTCCACCGGGCCTGGGCACACGGCGTTGATGCGTATGCCCTTGCGCGCCACTTCCAGCGCAGTCGCGCGGGTCAGGCCCAGCACTGCGTGCTTGCTGGCGGTGTAAGGCGCCAGCGAGCGAGTGCCAATGTAGGAGCCCAGCGAGCCGGTGTTGATGACCGCGCCCGAGCGCCGCTGCAGCATCACCGGCAGCACATGGCGCATGCCCAAAAACACGCCGCGCACATTGATGGCCATGACGCGGTCAAAGTCGTCCTCGGGGTAGTCCACCAGCGGCAGCACCGGCCCTTGCCAGGCCGCGTTATTGATGAAAATGTCAATCCGGTCCCATGCGCTCACGGCCTCGGCCACGTAGGCCGCCACGTCGCCGCTGCGGCTGACGTCGGCCACGGCCACGCGGGCCTGGCCGCCAGCGGCCTGCACCAGCTCGGCAGTCGTTTGCGCGGCCTCGCGGTTCAAGTCCACCACCATGAGCTGGGCGCCTGCCCGTGCCAAGGCCAGGCTGACAGCGCGGCCTATGCCGCCACCGCCACCGGTGACGATGGCCGTGCGACCCGTGAAATCAATCTGCATGGCTGGCCGCCTGCGCTTGGCGCGCCACCTGGCGCAGGGCAAAGCCCGAGTAGCCTTGCTCGGCGCACTGGCGCAAATGGCGGCGGTAACCCCGCACGCCGCCCGAGTAAGGCATGAACACGCGCGGCTTGCCCGCCACCTCGGCGCCGTTGTAGTAGGAGTTGGTGGTCAGGTACAGGGTTTGGCGGGCCATGTCGTTGACATGCGCCACCCAGACCCGTTCGGCCTCGGGTTCGGCCTCAAACTCGACCACCTGCTGCGAGTCCATGTGGGCGATCAAGGCGGCCAGCCAGTCCACTTGCTCTTCAATGGAGACCATCACATTGCTCAGCAGCGAGGGGCTGCCCGGGCCAACCACAATGAGCATGTTGGGGAAATCAGACACCGCCACACCCAGTTGGGTGACCGGGCCGTCTTGCCACTTTTGGCGCAGCGTGAGCCCGCCCCGGCCGATGATGTCGGGTTTGAACAGCGAGCCGGTGAAGGCGTCAAAACCGGTGGCCAAAATCACCATGTCCAGGGCATGGTGCTTGGCTTGGGTGCGTATGCCGTCGGGCGTGAATTCCACAATGGGCGACTCGCGCAGGTCGGCCAGCTCCACGTTGGGGCGGTTAAAAGCTTCAAAGTAACCGCTGTCCACCGAGGGGCGGCGGGCGGCAAAGTGGTGGCCGCGGGGCGTGAGCTTGTCGCGCAGCGCCGGATCTTGCACGCGGCCGGCGATTTTGCGGCGAATGAAGTCGGCCGCTGTCTCGTTGGCCTCGGCATTGAGCAAGATGTCGTGGTAAGCCAGCGCAAAGCCAAAGCCCAGGCGGTTCCAGGCCGCCTCGTAAACTTTTTCACGCTCTTCGGGCGCCACCTCCAAGGCCGACTGCCGGTTGGGCGCAAAGCCCAGGCCGGTGGGCGAGTTCCAGGCGCGCTCGCGCCGCTCGCGGTAGTGGGCCTTGACTTGGCGGTCCTCGTCGTCCGTGACCGGGGCGTTGGCCGCAGGAATGCTGTAGTTGGGCGTGCGCTGGAACACCGTGAGGTGATCGGCCTGCCTGGCAATCACCGGCGTCATTTGCATGCCCGAGGAGCCGGTGCCAATGATGGCCACGCGCTTGCCCGCATAGCTGACCGGCTCCTTGGGCCACACGCCGCTGTGGATGAGCTCGCCGGCAAAGTCGGCCTGGCCAGGGTAATTGGGGGCCTTGGTGGTGGACAGCTGGCCCACGCACATCACCAAGTATTTGGCGCGCCACTGGCGGCCGTCTTGGGCGCGTATGTCCCAGTGGGCGCTGGCCTCGTCGTAGCGGGCCTCTTGCATGCGGGTGTTGAGCTGCACGTCGCGGCGCAGCTCAAAGCGGTCGGCCACATGGTTGATGTAGCGCAGGATCTCGGGCTGGGTGGCGTAGCGCTCGCTCCAGCGCCAGTCTTGTTCAAGCTCGGGAGAAAAGCTGTAGGAGTAGTCGTAGCTCTCCACGTCGCAGCGGGCGCCGGGGTAGCCGTTGTGGTGCCACACCCCGCCCAGGCCGGCGCTGGCTTCCAAGACCACCACTTTTTGGCCCTGCGCGCGCAAGGTGTGCAAGGCCCGCAGGCCAGCAAAGCCCGCGCCAATCACCACCACGTCGGCCTCGTTCATTGCATCCATCTTTTGCATCGCCGTCCTTTTGCCCGTCCCAGCGCCCCGAAAGTGAGGTCAACAGAGTTGGGCGCTACAATTTTATGCCAATGGGTAGTTCAACCTACTGGTGAGTATTTCATTGAGATTCTATGAACACACGCCTCCTCAGGCTATCAAAATTTTCCTAGTGTTTACCCTAGGTACAGATCAGTAGACTTAAATACCGAAGAGTAGTAAGGTTAAAAAAAACGCGCTTACCGTCCTCCACCCTACCCGCCTGAACGCCACCATGACCCCTCCCCTCCCGCCCCTCCCGCTGGCCAGCGTGCAGGCGCGCCAGCAGGCTTTGCAACAGCGTTTTCCCGTTTGGCAGCCGCGCAGCCTGGACCAGCTGTTTGACGCCATGGCCACCGAGTTCCCCGCGCGGCCCTGCGTCATCACCGACCAGCGCCAGTGGAGTTATGACCAGGTAAAAACCTGGTCCGAGCGCCTGGCCGCGGGCCTGCAGCACGCGGGCATACAAGCAGGCGAGCATGTGGGTTTGTTGATGGCCAACTACCCCGAGTTCGTGGCCGCCAAGCTGGCCATTTCTCGGGTGGGCGCGGTCTGCGTGCCCATCAATTTTTTAAACCGCCGGGACGAGCTGGGCTATGTGCTCAAGCAGTCCGATTGCGCGCTGCTCATCACCCTGGACAGCTTCCGCGGCCTGGACTACCTGCAGTTCTTGGACGAGCTGGCCCCGGGCTGGGCTGCGAATGGCGGCGGCACGGCCTTTCCACGCCTGCGGCAGGTGGTGGTGATGCCCTCGGGCGAGGCGCAAAGCGCAGCGCGCGCGGGCGTGGCACAACTGGCCGATTGGGGCGCGGACAGGGCCTGGCAGCCAGTCCCCCACCCCGGGCCGCACAGCCTGTGCGACATCATCTACACCTCGGGCACCACGGGCGCGCCCAAGGGCGTGATGATCACGCACGACATGATGCTGCGCACCGCCTTTGGCAGCACCTGGGGCCGGGCCTTTGAGGACGGCAGGCGCATCTTGTTTTCGCTGCCCATGTACCACGTCTATGGCTACGTGGAAGGCCTGCTGGCCGCGCTCTTTGTGGGCGGCGCCATCGTGCCGCAGCTGCGCTTTGACGCGGCCGACACGCTGGACGGCATAGAGCGCCACGGCGCCACCGACGTGCTGCTGATCCCCACCATGACGCTGGCGCTGATCGATGAGCAAAAAAAGCGCCGCCGCGCCCTGCCCAGTTTGCTGTCGCTGATTTCATCGGGCGGGCGTGCGCCCCGCTGGATTTGGGACGAGATCGAGGCCTGGCTGGGCCCGCGGGAATTGACCACCGGCTACGGCATGACCGAGGTCACCGCCTCCAGCACCGTGACCCGACCCGACGATGCGCCCGAGCGGCGCCTGAACACCAATGGCCGGCTGCGCGATGCAGGCCCTGCGGGCGACGCTTCGCTAGGCGGCTGCTTGGTGGCCTACCGCGTGGTGGACCCCGACTCTGGCCGCGTGCTGGCCGCGGGCGAGATGGGCGAGTTGCAGGCCCAAGGGCCTGGCGTGACGGCCGGCTACTACAACAAAGCCGAGGCCACGGCCCAGGCCTTCACGGCCGACGGTTGGTTGCACACGGGCGACTTGGGCCGCATCGACGAAGACGGCTACCTCAGCTTGGTGGGCCGCTGCAAAGAGTCCTACCGCTGCGGCGGCGAGCAGGTCTTGCCCACTGAAGTGGAAGACCTGCTGGTGACCCACCCGGCGGTGTTGCAAGCGCATGTGGTGCCCCTGCCCGATGAACGCATGGGCGAGGTCGGCGTGGTCTTTGTGGTGCTGCGCGAGGCCGCCCAAGTGAGCGACGAGGAGCTGCTGGCTTTTTGCCGCGAACGCGTGGCGCGCTTTAAGGTGCCGCGCCATGTGCTGCGCATCTTGGCCCCCGACATTCCAGCCACGCCCTCAGGCCGAGCGCGCAAATTTTTGCTGGCGCAACTGGCGGCTCAGCAACTGAACGCCTGAACCCTTTTTTATTTCAACAGGACTTTGCCATGACACAGACCCTTTCAGGCCGCCCCGTGCACGGGCTCATCACACGCGAGACGCCCGTCGGCCATGTGCTGGTGGGCGTGAAAAAACGCGCCACCATCCAACTCATGGGCTCGCGCCTGTGGGGCCGCTTCAACCCCAACCACTGGGACCCGGTGTACGCCGCGCGCACCGGCCTCAAAGCGCCCATCCAAACCGGCGAGATGAGCTCGGCCTACATTTCGGAGATGTGTGTCAACCACTTTGGTGCCCATTACCTGCGCCAGTCGCGCGTGGTGTGCAAGTACGTGGCCTCGATTTTGGCCAATGAAGTCATTGAAACCGGCGGCCAAGTGCGCGAAAAAACGCCCAAGGGCCATGGCTTTCGCTTCACCGTCGATGTGTGGGCGCAAAACGAGGCGGGCGAGAAAAAAACCACAGGCTGGGTGGAAGTCGACGTGGGCGTGGATGCAGACCCCGCAGCCCAGCCCTGAAGCCCCCCATTTTTCCCTGAAAGACACCCATGAACACCTCTGTCAAGACCGACGAACTGATGCCCATGACCGAGCTGCAAATCTCGCAAGTGCGCGAATTTGTGGACGGCCTGGCCACCAAATCCCAAACGTACTGGGACATGGTCCACATTGGCGACGAGCTCTCGCGCGAATTGCACATCACGCCCGAGTTGGTCATCTTGTATGCCGACGCCGTGGAAGACTACAACCCCTGGTACGAGGGCTGGACCATGAACACCTGGCAGACCGAGGGCCAGTCGCCTTTTGGCGGCGCCATCGTGCCGCCGCTGCTGGTCTCGCACTTTGTGCTGTCGGTGCAGTTTGACCACACCAAGCCCTTTGCCGTTGGCTCCATCCACACCTTTCACGACACCGAGGTGCTCGAACCCATCCCCGTGGGTGCGCGCGTGCGCATCCTCACCCGGGCCACGGACAAGTACGTCAAACGTGGGCGCCGCTATGTGCGCCACGAGGTGCTGGTGACCGACGTGGCCAGCGGCCTGCTCTACCTGCGCGAAGTGCGCGACATCTTGTCGCTGTGAGCGATGGCGCCCTGGCGCTAGGCCAAGGCCCTCAGCTTCACCGGAGCGTGTCCTGGGCAGCGCCGGATTGGGGCGCGGGTCTGAGCGCGGGTAAGGCTGGGCGGTCTACAGGCGCGCGTGGCTGCATCGTGGATGGGGGCACAGGCTCAGGCAAGGGCTGCTGACCAGGGCTTGGTCGCACGCCTGGAACCGTGGACTGGCGAGGCGGGATGTCTGTCTTTGGCTCGACCTTGACCTGCGGCTTGATCCCCGCATCCGCCATGGCCTTGCGTGCGGCCAGGGCCAAGGCGCGGCAGTCGGCGGCAGCGCCGCGTGGGCTGGCGCACCAAAAGTCAGGCTCGCCAGCTTGCTGCAAAAACTCTCGGGTGGCGGGGGTGGGGTGGCGCAGCTGACCGCGCCCCAGCGCCCACAGGCCGTAGCGCCGCACATCGACGCTGGCCGCATCACTTTGGCGCAGCAAGTAGCTGCGCACATAGGCCTGGGCCTGCTCGCGCCCCAACTCGGCCAGCGGCACCAAGGCGTTGATGCGCAGCGGCACGCTCAGCTGCTGGAGCAAGGGGGAGCCGACTTGGCTGACAGGCTCTAGCAGCAGGCGCAGGCGCAGCAAGTCCTCATCGCTCAGGTGCGCCAGCGCTTGCAGCGGCAGCCCGTGTTGGCCGGCATTGAGCACAAACGCGATCAGCTCGCTGGCTGCCACTGGCGGCGGATTTTCAGGCAACACGCCCACGGCCGCACCAGAGCCCGCACCGCCTGCGGCCAGACCGAGCTGGGCAAACGCCGGGGCCTCTTGGGCGGTGAGCGTGGTCGATTCGGGCACGGCCATGTAGGTCATGATGCGCTGCGGGTAAGTGGGTGGCCGCACATCGTCGGGGTGCTTGAGCCCCACGGCGTGGCCCATTTCATGGGCCCACACCACCCATTCGGGCAAGGTGTCGCCAAACAACTGGCGGTTCAAATAAATCAAGGGCTGGCCCATGGCAATGGCGCAGCCGCGGATGAACCCGCCCAAAGGCACCTGGGTGCTGCCGCATTGGGCAATGGCGTCGACCAGCACCAGCTGCAAGCGCCCGGCTTGGCGGGGCACGGCCGAGACCATGGCGGCGTTGTCGGCCACACCCAAGCTGCCATGGGTTTGCACGCCGCCCATGAGCTCAAAGCGCACACTGGCGCCCTGGCCGTGCAGCTCGCGGCTGACCTGGTCCAGCCGCTCGCACACGCGCTGCGTGCTGTAGCCCGACAAGCTGCCCTCCTGCCCCCGCCACACCTCCACCGCCACGGTGCGCTGGGCCGGTGTGATGCCCACGCTGCAGGCAGGTGTGCCGGGACCCGCACTCTCATTGACCTTGGGGCCTGTGCTCTCACAGCCCAGCAGCCCGACAACAGACAGAAAAACAACACAAAAATTAACAATAAATCGCATAAAAATCTCCTTTAATGAAAACTATAGTTTTTATTAAGTACCGCAGCGGGGTGGCTTGTCAAGCCTGTTCTGACACCCTGCAGCAATTGCGCACAGGGTGTGGCCGCTGAACCGCGGCCCTGCGGCCAGGCCCTGGCCCTGGCCTGAAACGCTGGGCTAGAATTTGAACCATGTCAGTAGAGCGTCTTCCCCGCCGATGACCGCCGAAGGCGCAGGCCCACCGCAGGGTGCGATGAACGCTCAGGCACCCAGGACTGACAGCCGCTTGGCCGCAAGGCCGGCGTTCCCAGCTGGAGAGAGGCAGCCCCTGAGGCTGCCCACCGAAGGAGCAAACCCGCATCGCCGGGTGAATCTCTCAGGTATAGAGGACAGCCGGGCAGCCCATGATGCGTCATGGTGATTCATCTGCCCTGGAGACCTGCCCTTTGTCCATTGAACTTCAACGCACGCCGCTGCACGCGCTCCATCAAGAGCTGGGCGGCCGCCTGGTGGCTTTTGCCGGCTACGAGATGCCGGTGCAGTACCCGGCCGGCCTCATGGCCGAGCACCGCCACACCCGCGCATCGGCCAGCCTTTTTGACGTCTCAGACATGGGCCAGCTCTTCATTTCGTGCGCGGGTGCCAGCCTGGCGCTAGAGAGCCTGATGCCGGTGGACGTGCTGGACCTGGGCGTGGACCAGGCCATGGCCATGGCCTATGTGCCGCCCGCCCTCGCAGCCGTGGGCACCAAGCTCCAAGCCATGGCGCGCGGCAAGGCCGTGCCCATGGCAGTGACGGCCCTGCCTTTTGTGGCGCCGCGTTACTTTCGCGGCTGACAATCTACTCCCCTCCAAACTCTGAAAGACCGCAGCATGATCAAGTACACCGAAGACCACGAATGGCTATGCATCGAAGGCGACACCGCCACCGTGGGCATCACCGCCCATGCGCAGGACGCTTTAGGCGACGTGGTGTTTGTCGACCTGCCTGAAGTCGGCGCCTCCTTGGCCCAGAAAGACGTGGCCGGCGCGGTCGAGTCGGTCAAGGCTGCGGCCGACCTGTACATGCCTGTCTCAGGCGAGGTGCTGGAAGTCAACGAGGCGCTGCGCGCCGACCCGTCGCTGGCCAACAGCGACCCGCAAGGCGCGGGCTGGTTCTTCAAGGTCAAGCTGGCGGACGCGGCGCAGTTGGAAGCGCTGATGGACGAGGCGGCCTACAAAGGCTTTGCAGGGGATTGAATTTTGTATTTGCAGGAACTGGCCTGCCAGCGATGGGTGGCGATGCACAGGCTTTGCCGCAGGCCATGAACCAACCCCCCCTGAAAAACGCACCCCACACCGCCGCCAGCCTGCTGGCCGCCGACGGGCCGCAGGCCTACAGCCGCGAGCAAGCCGCCTTTCCTGTGCCCGCGCTCAAAGCAGGCAAGTTCTTTTCCCCGGTCGGCCGCGTGGACAATGTGCATGGAGACCGCAACCTTTTTTGCAGCTGCGTGCCTGTGGCAGACTCGCCTGAATTTTTCAAAGGATGAACCCGTGAACCTGAATCAAAACCTGGCCGTGCTGGCCGCTGGCCTCTGCCTGAGCTTTGGCGCCTTGGCCCAAAACACCGAAACCCTGCCCTCTGGCGTGAAGATCGTGCACACCACCCCAGGCACAGGCGCCTCGCCCCAGCCCACCCAAACGGTGAAAGTGCACTACAAAGGCACGCTCACCAACGGCCAAGAATTCGACAGCTCCTACAAGCGCAACGCACCGGCGAGCTTTCCGCTCAACCGCGTGATCCCTTGCTGGACCGAGGGCGTGCAAAAAATGAAGGTCGGCGGCAAAGCCACCCTCACCTGCCCACCGGCCACCGCCTATGGCGAGCGCGGCGCCGGCAGCTCTGTGCCGCCCAATGCCACGCTGAACTTTGAAGTTGAACTGCTGGCCATTGAAAAGTAAGCGATGACCGGCAGCCCGGTGCTCACCGCGCTGCTGGTGCTGGCCTACTTTGCACTGCTGGCCTGGACGCTCAAGCGCCGCGGGCCAGCGCTGCAAGGCCCCTGGTTCTTTTTCCTGCGGGCCTTTTTCCCCAACTGGAAGTTCTTTCACGCCGTGGGGCGCGCGCCTCGCCTGTATGTGCGCGGGCAAGCGGCGCAAGGCAGTTGGTCAGACTGGCAGCTGATCTACCCGCGCCTGCCCAGGCGCCTGAGCCACCTGCTGCACAACCCCGCCGTCAACTTGGCTCTGACCCACCAAAACCTGGTGGACCACCTGGCCGGCGACATCAACGGGCTGCCCGAGGGCGAGTCCATCGTCCACAGCGTGAGTTACCAACTGGTCGCCCGCTTGGCACAAGACGCAGTGCAAGGCGGGTGCTGGGGGAAGGTGCCCATGCTGGCCAGCGCCCTGCCCGCTGGCATTGCCTTTCAGTTCGAAGTGCGCATGGAGCGGCCCGACTTGGGCGGGGGCAGCGACAGCGTGCAAATGCTCTTGTCCCCCGTGACCCCCCTCTTG
>Ga0209550_10002538_pt1 | contig 17528 bp, 14 predicted proteins | sample LauGreSuBDMM15SN_2_FD_187567 | JGI IMG/M metagenome (GOLD analysis project Ga0209550, IMG submission 187567) | Freshwater lake microbial communities from Lake Michigan, USA - Su13.BD.MM15.SN (SPAdes) (version 5) | ecosystem: Environmental > Aquatic > Freshwater > Lake | place: Lake Michigan...
TGCATTTGCAAGATACCAATCAATAGTTTTAGAAATCCCTTCTTCAAACTGCAAACTTGGCAACCAACCTAATTCGTTTTTGAGTTTTGTTGCGTCTATGGCATACCGCATATCATGCCCAGCCCTGTCTGTAACGTAGGTAATTAATTTTTCGGAGGAGCCCTTTTCTCTTCCCAATTTTTCATCCATTTGTTTGCACAATTCTTTCACTAAATCAATATTCGTCCATTCGTTGTGGCCACCAATATTGTAGGTTTCTCCAATTTTTCCGTTATGGAAAATAGTATCAATTGCCCTTACATGATCTTCTACATATAACCAATCTCTTACATTTTCGCCTTTGCCGTAAATGGGTAAGGATTTATTGTTGAGGATATTATGAATACAAAGGGGTATTAATTTTTCTGGGAAATGATACGGCCCATAATTATTACTACAATTACTTATTTTAATTGGGAAATGATAGGTGTGATAAAATGCTCGTACTATATGATCGCTACTTGCCTTGGATGCCGAGTATGGGCTACGAGGATCGTAAGCAGTTGTTTCGTAAAAGAAACCTTCGGCACCTAACGAACCATACACTTCATCGGTGCTAATGTGGTAAAATACTTTATTATCGTAATTGCCCTTCCAGTTTTCTTTTGCTACTTGTAGTAAAGAGGCTGTACCTAAAACATTAGTGTGTATAAAAGCTAATGGATCGGTAATGCTTCTATCTACATGGCTTTCGGCAGCACAATGCAATACCCCTGTAAAATTATATGTAGCAAATAGTTCTCTTAAAAAAGCTAAATCAGTAATATCTCCTTTTACAAACGTATAATTAGGGTCATTTTCTACATCTTTTAAATTTTCTAAATTACCTGCGTAGGTAAGTTTATCTAAATTTACTATGTTGTAATTAGGGTATTTTGTTACAAATAAACGGGTAAGATGTGAGCCTATAAAACCAGCCCCGCCCGTAATTAAAATAGTATGCATACATGTGGTTTAAAAAGAATGCAAAAATATAACTAAAATTGGAGGATGGCAACCTTTAAATAGCAGTAAAGGCTGCTTGAAAATATTGCTTTATTTCATCAACATTAAATTGTTGGGCTCTTTGTTTGGCTTTATCTTCAAATTGCTTTCGCAAAGCAGTGTCTTCATACATTTTTTTCATTGCTGCAGCTAAAGAGGCTACATCATTTACAGGTGTTAAAATGCCGTATTCTCCAATTTCGTAATTAATAATTGCTCTGTGATGTATGTCGGTATCAGGTGCCAGCAATTCCCTAGGGCCGCTGTTACAATCGGTACTAATTACCGATTTGCCGCAAGCCAATGCCTCAATTAATGCATTAGGGAACCCTTCCACGTCGCTGCTTAATACAAAACAGTCGCTTCTTTTTACAAACTTAAAAGGGTTGCTACGAAAGCCGCAAAATATTACCTTATCTTCAATACCTAAGTCAATTACTTTTTGCATTAGGTCATATTCCAAAACACCCCCACCAACAAAAATTAATTTGCAGGGCAAATGTTTTAAAATAAAAAAGGCTTGTAATAAAAGCAAATGGTTCTTTTCTTTTCTAAACCCTCCAACATTTACAAAATGAAAAACACCATCTTCAAATTCAAAAGGCAAATTAGTATTTTCATCAATTTTTGTTTGATTTAGATCAATCGGGTTATAAATTACTCGTATTGGTGTAGTTATTTTAAATTTTTCAATTAAATCGATTTGTATGGCATACGAATTAGCTAAAACCAAATCGGCTTTTTGGTATGAATATTTTACCATAAATTTTGTGAACAACTTATATAAATGTCTATGGGTAAAAATCATAGTACTTTGGTGTGTACGCTCACACATAATAATTTTACCCTTGAAGCCCCACAAACTTTTCAAGAGTGCATTTATATAACAAGGGCGATATAAAAACCCAACCGAAGTTTTTATTTTATTATTTACGCAATACCTATAAATTCTATACGACACAAAGGGCAATTTTAAAAAGCGTAGTATTTTATTTTCCTTTAATGGTTGATTAAGGTTTAGAACTTTAATTTCGGCAGGAAAGTTGTACTCTATAATATTTGTGTATAAAGCAAGGTGTAAGTCAAATTCATCTTTTAAATGATTAAGCAATATAGATACAACTCTTTCGGCACCGCCACTTTGTAATGTATTTATAAAGATGAGTAATCTTGGTTTTACGCCATTCATTCGTCCCGTAATTTATTTTGTTATAGACAAAGATGGGCTTTTTTATTTTATGGCAGAAATAAAAAGATTTTGTAACAGTTGTATTGAGTTTTGTAGGCTAAATTTTAGTTGTGTTTGTTGCTGTATTTTTTTATTCTCAAATTTGTATGCCAACGCTTTTTCAATAGTTAGTGCAAAAGTAACTTCATTGTTTTCTTTAATTAAAAAACCATTTACCCCATCCTCAATAATTTCGGCAATACCACCAGGTGCATTGTACGCTACAATGGGAATACCATAGCTAGTAGCTTCTAAAAGTGTTGTGGGAAAGCCCTCGTGGCTTGATGCCATTAAAAATAAATCGACTTGATCTATAGTTGTAAAAGGATTTTGCCTTTGACCTGTAAAAATTACTTTGCTCTCTAACTTATATTCTTTAACTAACTTTTGTAAATTTTCTCTTTCGTTTCCGTCACCAATAATGGTATAAACAAAATCGAATGGTATTAATGATATAGCTTTTAAAATTTTATCAATTCCTTTTTCGGGCGATAGTCTTGCTACAGTTAAAAAGTGTGGCTTTGAATTTTTAGGTTTTTCAATAATAGTATTTACATTCTTAACGCCAGGATAAATTACAGTTGTTTGCTTTGTAGTTAATTTATAGTTTGTAATTAAATCTTGCTGCATAAAATTACTTTGGCAAACTACTAGTGGTATTTTTTTATAAAATTTTTTAAGCAAAAAATTATAAAAAGTAGGATGTGCTGAAAAAGTATGATTTACACTTACAATACTTGTTTCCCAAGCTATAAATTTTGTAGTTTTTGGTAAAGCAAATTTAAAAATAGCTATTAGTAAATTAAGATGATTAGCCGTGGAGTAAACAATATGTGGTTGTACTTTTTTTATTTGTTGCAAAATTTTTAGCAATGCAAAACGTATTTTTTTTCTCTTTAAATCTATTAAAGTAACTGAGTTGTCAATTAAAAAAAAAGGACTGCTATTATCTACTACTAAAAGCGTAATATCAAAAATTTGTTTGTCTAGTTTATTACAAATAGTACTTACATAATGCTCTGCCCCACCACATTCAAGTGAAGGTGTTAAAATTAAAAACTTTATTTTATTGTTACTATTAATAATACAATCTTTTACAATTGATAAATGTAAAAATAGCCTTTACTAACATAAATCAAAAAACAAAAAATCTACCATTACCTTTGCCGCCATGCATTACGCTTCAATAGAAAATATAAGTAAATCGTTTGGTATAAGAACCCTTTTTAAAAATATCTCTTTTTATGTAGAAGAGGGTGATAAAATTGCCTTTGTAGCCCGTAATGGTAGCGGAAAAACTACGTTGTTAAAAATTATTGCTGGGCTAGACACTGCCGATACGGGTACTACTTGGGTACATAAAGATATTAAAGTAATAATGCTACAACAAGACACCCCTTTTGAGGAAAATAAAAGCATTTGGGATAATGTGTTGCGGATGGACAACCCTGTAGTAAAAGTGGTAAAAGCCTACGAACAATGTTTAGAAGAAGATGCGGATAATATAGAGAAGCTAACCGACTTAATGGCACAAGTAGATGAACACAATGCTTGGAATTTTGAAAGCGAATTGCAACAAATTTTAGGCAAATTAAATTTACATCATTTAAACGAACCCGTAAAAAACCTTAGCGGTGGCCAACGCAAAAGAGTAGCACTAGCACAAGCATTAATTGAAATGCAATTGCATGAAGGAAGATGTTTATTGATATTAGATGAACCAACCAACCATTTAGATGTAAGCATGATTGAGTGGTTAGAAGATTATTTAAGTGCCAAAAAAGTAACCTTGCTTTTAGTAACGCATGACCGCTATTTTTTAGATGCTGTTTGTAATGAGATATTAGAAATGGATGAAGAAAAAATATTTACCTACAAAGGCGATTATGATAATTTTTTAGAACAAAAAAGTCTGCGACAAGAGGTACAAGCCAGCGAACTACAAAAAGATAAAAATATTTTTAGAAAAGAATTAGAGTGGATGCGTAAGCAACCAAAAGCACGAACAACAAAAAGTAAAAGCCGACAAGATGCTTTTGTAGAGGTAGAAGAAAGAGTAAGCCAAAAAAAGGAAGATTTAGAAGTTAGCCTTCAAGTAAAAATGACACGACTAGGGGGCAAGATTTTGGAGATGAAAAAAATCAACAAAAGCTATGGCGATAAAGTATTGATTAAAGGTTTTGACTACACCTTTAAACGTGGCGAAAGAGTTGGGATTGTTGGAAAAAACGGAGTAGGTAAATCTACTTTTTTAAAAATTGCTTTACACCAAGAGCAGCCCGATAGCGGAAAAATAAACCATGGCGATACAGTAGTGTTTGGCAATTTTGACCAAGAAGGATTAAAATATAAAGTTGATAAAAGAGCTATTGAATATGTAAAAGATTTTGCAGAATATTTTCCGTTGGCAGATGGCACCAAACTTAGTGCTAGCATGTTTATGGAAAAATTTGGCTTTAGTGCCGAGCAGCAATACACTCCATTAAGTAAATTAAGTGGTGGCGAAAAACGTCGTTTGCATTTATTAAGTGTACTTTTTGTAAACCCTAATTTTTTAATATTAGATGAGCCTACCAATGATTTAGATTTACAAACCTTACGTACGTTAGAAGAGTTTTTATTAGACTACCCTGGCTGTATTTTAATTGTAAGCCACGATAGATATTTTATGGATAGAGTGGTAGATCATTTATTTGCTTTTGAAGGCGATGGCATAATAAGAGATTACCCTGGTAACTACAGCCAATACAGAGAGGCATTAGCTAATAATTTATTAACGGATGAACGACAACTAATAAAAGAAGTACCTAAGCCTACAAAAGAAATTTCTGCACAAGCAACAACTACCGAAGGTAAGAAGGGACTTACCTTTAATGAAAAAAGAGAATTAGAAACAATAGATGCAGCACTACCCCTACTACAAAAAGAAAAAGCCGATTTAGAAGCAGAATTAAGTACGAGTAAATTAGCTTTTGAAGATTTACAAAAAGCTGCAGAACGTATTGGTGTTATTACTGACCTTATAGACGAAAAAGAAATGCGTTGGCTGGAGTTGAGTGAGAAACAGTGAGTGGTGAATGGTGAGTTTTGAAAAAATATGTACCTTTCATTTATGTAGTTAGCCGCCTAATTATAAACCTGCTTGTATGAACCAACGCTTTTACTCACTCGATGTTTTTAGAGGGGCTACGGTTGCCTTAATGATACTGGTAAATAACCCCGGTAGTTGGGGGCATATTTTTGCACCACTAGAGCATGCAAGTTGGCATGGCTGCACACCCACAGATTTAGTTTTTCCGTTTTTTTTATTTGCTGTAGGTAATGCCATGGCATTTGTACTACCACGTTTAGAGGAAAAAAATATTTTTTGGCAAAAAGTAATAAAACGTACGTTACTTATTTTATTAATAGGCTTATTATTAAATTGGTTTCCGTTTATAAAATATAACGATGCTGGTAGTATTATTATGAAACCGTTTGCTAATCTTCGTTTTTTTGGGGTATTACAACGTATAGCTTTATGTTATTTTTGTGCTGCCGTTATTATTCATTTTTTTAAAGTAAGAGGGGCTTTTGTAGTAAGCTGCAGTATACTTTTAGTGTACTGGCTTTTATGTGTTGCTACAAATCCATTAGACTCTTTTTCAATTAAAGGTTGGTATGGCACTCTTTTAGATATAAAACTATTTGGCACAAAACATATTTACAGTGGCGAAGGTGTACCTTTTGACCCAGAAAGTTTGTTTAGTATTTTTGCTGCCATTAGCCAGGTAATTTTTGGTTACTTAATTGGCAATTATATTTTAACAAAAGGCAAAACACACGAAATGCTCAACGGATTATTTGTTGCCGGTTGTGTATTTATTTTCGCAGGCTTTTGTTGGGATATTGTTTTTCCTATCAACAAAAAAATATGGACAAGCAGCTACACCATTTACACCACAGGCTTAGCTTTAATAGTACTTTCGGTTTTAATTTATTTAATTGAATTTAAAAATAACCGTGGGGACTGGACGAAATTTTTTGATGTGTTTGGGAAAAACGCATTATTTATTTTTGTACTCAGCGGTGCTTTACCTCGTTTGCTTGGTTTAATACGCATTAGTAATGGCTTTACACCTGAAGGTAAAGCTAAATATTTATCGCCTTTTAGTTGGTTTTACGAAAACGTTTGTAAACTTATTTTTCCATCCGATCCTAGGATTGGTTCGTTTTTTTATGCCCTTTGCTTTATTGGGATGATGTGGTTTTTTGCTTGGGTGCTAAATAAAAAGAAAATTTATATAAAAGTGTAGTTATTTTACTGGAACCTCTTCATTTTTACTTTCTTCCACATATTCATTCATATAAATTTTAAATAACACCAAGGTGTAGTTGATAATTAATGGTCCAAATATCAACCCAATAAAACCAAATAAATTAAAGCCAACAATAACACCTAAAATGGTAATAATGGGGTGCACATCTCCCATTTTTTTCATAATAGTAATTCTTGCTATATAGTCTATATTACCTGTAACTATTATACTGTAAAGCAATAAGCCAATAGCCATATTATTTTGCCCAATGGCAAATAAGTAGATAACTAAGGGTATCCAAATTATCATTGTACCAACCACAGGTATAAATGCACAAACGCCTGTTAAAAAACCCCACAATCCCCAATCGGGTACACCAAAAATTATATACCCAATGGTTGCTGTAATGCCTTGTATAATAGCAATTATAGGAAGCCCTAAAGCATTGGCTTTTACAACTTTTTTGCCTTCTCTTGCTAATAAATCTACATTTTCATCTTTTAACGGAATGGCTTTGTAAAGTGTAAGCTCCATTTTTTTAGCATTTACCAACATGTGATACAGTAAGAATAACATAATAGCTAAGTTTGTAACTAAGTTTGCTGTACTATTTAAAAACCCTGGCAGTGTGTTGGCAACTCTTGAAAGTGCCGCTGCAATATTTTTTTCGGAAATAAAAGTATAGCCTACTTTTTGTTGCACTACAATGGCTATGTTTTTTAACGCATCAATAGTAGCTGTAGGGTTACTAAGAGCAGCTTCAATTTTTGGACTAAGTAATGTAACAGCAAGATAAATGGGTATTCCAAATAATAATAGGTAAATTAAAATATAAAAAAAAGCCGCTAAGCTAGGCTTCCACCTTTGTTTGTATAATAATTTAAAATAGTTTTCTCTGCTTAATATATATAAGGTGACTGCGCCTAAAATACCCGGTATAAAAACGTGTAAACTTTTTACAATTACTAAAACTAAGGCTATTAAAATAACTAAGATTAGCAGTTGCTTTATACGATTGTTAAACGTTATGGTCATTTTATTTTGTAAATATTTTATTAAAGATACCTTTTGCTTTGTAATATATTTGTGCTACTAATAAAATGTGAATGTACTGTATTAAAAGTAATAAACTAATATGAAAAAACTACTCCTTTTTTTATTAATTATTTCAAGCAAAAGCTTTGCTCAAAAAAAATACGAAATAGCTCAAATAAAAACACCCTATGGCGAAATACTAGTATGGCTGTATAATGAAACACCCAAACACAAAGCCAGTTTTATACAGTTAGCAAAAACTGGTTATTGGGATAGCTTAACCTTTAACCGTGTAATACCCAACTTTGTAATACAAGGTGGCTGCCCAGATACTGAACAGGGTTTTAAAGACACTACCTATTTACTTGACCCCGAATTTGTGCCTAGCCTAAAACATGAGTACGGCACATTTGCTGCTGGCAGAGATGATAATCCAGGTAAAGTAAGTGCAAGATGCCAATTTTATATTGTACAAAATAAAAAAGGGCTAGCTAGGCTTAATAACGATTACACCGTTTATGGTAAAGTTATAAAAGGTATGGATATTGTTGATGCTATTGCTAATGCACCTAAAGATAAAACCGACACCCCCCTTAAGGCTATAACGCTTGATGTAAATATTATGAAAGTAAAAGCAAAAAAATTAAACCAATATGGTTTTAAAATACCTAGAAGTAACTAGTAATAGCTGTACAATTATTATGTTTGCAAAAAATAGTAAAGTAAAATGAAAAAAAGTGTCCTTACTATCAGTCTGATTTTTTTATTAAATAGCCTGATTGCACAAACAAAAATTTTTATTGATTCTGTTACTCAGTATATAGGAAAATCTGTAACGGTTTGCAGCCAAGTATTTGGCATAAAAGCTACTGATAAAGTTGTACTAATTAATTTAGGTGCAGCTTATCCAGCATCGCCACTTACTATTGCAATACTGGCAAAAGATTTTGCCAATTTTACTACACCACCTGCAGAATTTTACAAAAATAAAAAACTTTGCGTTACAGGTATTGTTGAATTGTTTAAAAACAAAGCACAAATTGTAATTACAAAACCAGAAGAAATAAGCTTGGTTGAGTAACTAGAAAAAATTGCATTTGAAATCAACTAAGTAAAGAGATTATAGTTTAGTTTTCATTACCCCAACCAATATTAACGTGTAGTGGATTACGGCAATGCCTTAAACTTATGTTTACCCTTTACTTCGGCATTTGCTGTTTTATACCACACTCTAAAATTTACTGTAAAGTCTTCCAAGCCAGAATCGGCTTGTGTTATTATTGCACTAAGATTTAAGATTTTTGTTTTACTCGAAGGAAAACCCTCTGGTAGACCTGGGAGTTTTTAAATAGTTTTTTGCAGCTCCCAAAACTAGACTAATGGTTCATTCGCTTTTTCATCTAAATTGTTGTTTATATTTTTCAACCACAACTTTCGTTTGTTAATCTCCCATTAATACAGGAAATTTGCATTGCCTGCCCATTATTTAACATCAAAAAAGTAGTTTAAAATGAGTTACATCGCCTCCATTCATGCCCGTCAAATATTAGATAGCCGTGGCAACCCAACTGTAGAAGTAGATATTTTAACCGAAAACGAGCATTTAGGTAGGGCAGCCGTACCAAGCGGTGCTAGTACTGGCGTACATGAAGCTGTAGAGTTAAGAGATGGTAAAAAGGATTATTATGGAGGCAAATCGGTTTTAAAAGCAATAAAAAATGTAAACACTACAATTGCTGATGTTTTACTTGGTTGGGATGTTGCCGACCAAACGGGTATTGATGCAATGATGATTGCGTTAGACAAAACAGCTAACAAAAGTAAACTAGGTGCAAATGCAATGTTGGCGGTGAGTATGGCAGTAGCAAAGGCTGCAGCTTTAGAGGCAAACTTGCCTTTATACAGATATATTGGTGGTACAAATGCAAAAATTTTACCAATACCAATGATGAATATATTAAACGGCGGTGCACATGCCGATAATAAAATAGATTTTCAAGAATTTATGGTAATGCCCGTTGGCGCAACCAGCTTTAGCGAAGGCCTACGATGGGGTGTAGATATTTTTCATGCGTTAAAAACAGTACTAAAGAAAAAAGGCTTTAGTACAAATGTTGGTGACGAGGGTGGCTTTGCACCAAATATTCAAAGCAATGAAGAGGCCATAGAAACTGTACTTACAGCCATACAAGCAGCAGGTTACAAAACAGGTAGTCAAATAATGATTGCTATGGATGCTGCCAATAGCGAACTATGGAATGTTAAAGAAAAAAAATACATTTTTCATAAAGGCGATGGGAAAAAAATGACAAGTGAGCAACTGGTGGCTTATTGGGCAAGTTGGGTAAAACAATATCCAATATGTAGTATTGAAGATGGTATGGCAGAGGATGATTGGAAAGGTTGGAAAATGCTTACCGAAGCAGTTGGAAAAAAATGCCAATTGGTTGGTGATGATTTGTTTGTGACTAATGTAACCCGTTTAGAAAGAGGCATTAATGAAGGAATAGCAAATGCATTATTGGTAAAAGTTAACCAAATTGGTACCATTACCGAAACTATTAATGCGGTAAGTATGGCACAACAAGCTGGTTTTAATACCATTATGAGCCATAGAAGTGGCGAAACAGAAGATACTACTATTGCTGATTTAGCTGTAGCGTTAAATTGTGGGCAAATTAAAACAGGCTCTGCATCAAGAACAGATAGAATGGCTAAATACAACCAATTAATTCGTATTGAAGAAATATTAGCAGACAGTGCCATATATCCAAATGGAAAGATTAAATTTGGTAAATAAAATTTAGTACATCTACATTACGTTTAAATATGAAATTATTAGCACATATACCAAATTGGATTAAAAACAAGTATTTTTTAGCCGGCAGCTTTTTTTTAATTTGGATGCTCTTTTTTGCAGAGAAAGACATTTTTAGCGGAATCAAGCAGTATAAAAAATTAAACAGTTTGCAAAAAAGTGAGCAGTATCAGGTAAAAACTATTACAGAAGCTCATAAAGAGTTAGATTTATTAAAAACAAATGCTCAAACTATTGAAAAATATGCAAGAGAAAAATATTTAATGAAAAAAGACAATGAAGATATTTTTGTAATAAGTAATCAAATAGATATTAGGTAATATATAAGGTAACACAATATTAATATCTAGTTATCGTTTATAATGGCGGATAAAAGATATTTAATTCTTAACAGCAATTTATTAAAATGCACAATTTTACATTAGAGGATTTAGTTCAATACTATTACAATGAAACCTCCTTGCAAAAAACGGCCGAAATTAAGGACGCTTTAGAAAAAGACTGGTCTTTACGTGAAAAATTAGGGGTAATTGCCTCGGCTCAAAAAAGATTAGAAGTTCTTAAACTTTCGCCACGTAAAAAAACAATTGAAAATATTTTAAATTATGCCAAAAAAGAAGTTAAAGAATTTTCTGCTTAGGTTTACTTTAATTTAAATTAATTTAGATCCTCCGACTATAAATCGGAGGATTTTTTATGACAAGAAAAGAAAAATACCAATTTGTACTAGATTATTTTAACCTAACCGCACCTAATGCCGAAACAGAGTTATTGTACAATAACCCCTATCAATTATTGGTTGCAGTAATTTTAAGTGCCCAATGTACTGATAAACGTGTAAACCTTACTACTCCATCTATTTTTGAAAAATTTCCAGGCCCACTTGAATTAAGTAAGGCAAGTTTTGAAGAAGTTTTTTCTTTAATTAAAAGTATATCGTACCCAAATAATAAAACAAAACATTTAATAGGTATGGCACAAATGTTGCAATGTACTTATAACGGCAACGTTCCTATGACGGTAGATGAACTGGTAAAACTACCTGGTGTGGGTCGTAAAACCGCTAACGTAATTACATCGGTAATAGATAAACAACCCAATATGGCAGTGGATACACATGTATATAGGGTTAGTAAGCGAATAGGCTTGGTACCAAAAACTGCCAAAACACCTTTAGCTGTAGAAAAATACTTGATAAAAAACATACCTGAGGCTTTAATTTTTAAAGCGCATCATTGGTTAATTTTACATGGTAGGTATATTTGTTTAGCAAGAAAACCTAAGTGCGAGAGTTGCGATTTAGTAACTATTTGCACATTTTTTAAGGATACCACAAAAAGGTAATTAAGAAATATAGTTTTTTTCTGTATTTTGTGCTTTCGTTTAAGTGGCATTCTTATTTACTTAAATTTTAAAAAAAATTGTTTATTATATCTACCACATGAAAAAAATAATCGTTAGTTTAGGATTTGTTAGTCTATTGCTTAGCACTACAAAAAAGGCTGAAGCACAGTATTATTTTTATGACGAGAATACATACGATAATCCTGTAACCTTTGAGTTTGGCGCATCATTGGGTTTTATGAACAGCCTTACAGACCTTGGTGGAAGAAAGGGAATTGGTAAAAAGTTTATTAAGGATGTAAATTTCGACAAAACTACTATTGCTGGTAGTGTTTATTTACATGCGTTATACAAGTATCAATTTGGATTAAGAGCTGAAGCCACTTTTGGGCAAATAAAAGCGGATGATAAAGTATTAGAAAAAGTTAAAACTTCGACCTTTGGTAGATACGAACGTAATTTAAATTTTAGAAGTAAAATAACAGAGTTTTCATTAATTGCTGAGGCACATCCTTTATTTATATTTTTTAATTACGATGATGAATACGATAAAGCACCTCCTCGTTTTTCGCCCTACTTATTAGGCGGTGTGGGTTTCTTTTCTTTTAAACCCCAAACACAACTTGGCGGACAATGGGTAGACTTACAACCATTAAGTACAGAAGGGCAAGGGTTTTTAGAATACCCAGATAGACAACAGTATAAATTAAATCAACTGAATATCCCTTTAGGGTTAGGTTTTAAATACGAATTAAATTCTCAATTTAATGTACGAGCAGAGTTTATTTACCGTAAGTTGAATACAGATTATTTAGATGATGTAAGCACAGAATATGTTGACCCTACCATTTATGCAAATTATTTTACAGGTGCTAAACTTACCAACGCCTTATTACTTAACGATCGTCAATACGAATTAAATCCAGGCCACGTTACTACCCCTGGCGATCAACGTGGAAACGCATCAAATAATGATGCCTATTTTACGTTTAATTTAAAAATAGGTTATGTATTTGGAAGAGAAAAAATAAAATAATACCTCATAATTTTTATACACATTATTAAAATACAAGTATTAAATTTAATATTTAAAAACCTATTAAACGTACAACAATAAGCTAACTTTTTAATTGCATTAGATATAAAGCACTTAAAGTAAATGCACACATTTGTTGGGAGGTAATCAAGGGTGTTGTTCCTTTAACAAAGACAAAAAATATGTTTTAAAATTAAATACCTACAAGGCAAAATTAACTCAACCCAAAGATTAAGAGTACGCCAAGTATCCATCAAAGTTTTACGCTTAAAACTATTGCTACTACTGTTAATTGAATTAAGCTAATAATACTAAAAAGCGTAAACTATTTTCTTCTTAGTATTTTTTAAATGCAAGCCACAGGTTAGATTTTATAAGTACTTACGTAGCTCTTCTATTAACTCCCCTTTTGTTATAGGTACACCCATTATTTTATTGTAAGGTTTGGCATCTACAAAATACACATCTCTAATAATTTTTACTAGTTGCCCATTGTTTATTTCGGGTATAACAACCGTATCAAAATTTTTAATGATATCGCCTAAGTTTTTAGGGAAAGGCCGTATATAACGTAAATGAGCATGCGATACTTCTTCACCTTCTTTTTGTAACTCGGTACAAGCACTTTTTATTGCACCAAAGGTACTGCCCCAGCCTAATACCAATACTTTACCTTTATTGGCGCCGCTATCTAATGTCTGCTCTGGTATATAGTTAGCAATTAAATCAACTTTAGCTTGCCTTGTTTTTACCATGTGTTGGTGGTTTTCCGAGTCGTAACTAATGTTACCTGTAATATCTTGTTTTTCTAAGCCACCCACTCTATTCTCTAATCCTTTTGTGCCTGGTATAGCCCATGGCCTAGCTAATTTTTCATCTCGTTGGTAGGGCATAAATTTTTCTCCTTCAGCCAAAGTATTTTCTGCAAACGAAATTTTTATTTCTGGTAAATCGTCGCTTTTGGGAAATTTCCAAGGTTCGGCTCCATTAGCAATATATCCATCGCTAAGTAATATTACTGGCGTCATGTGTTGTGTGGCAATTCGTATGGCTTCGTAGGCAGCACTAAAACAATCGCTTGGTGTGCTTGCGCTAATTATTGGCATTGGGCACTCCCCGTTTCTACCATAGTAAGCTTGCATTAAATCGCTTTGCTCTGTTTTGGTGGGCAAGCCTGTACTTGGACCTCCACGTTGTATATTAATTATTAGTAATGGAATTTCTAGCATTACAGCTAAGCCCATTGCTTCGCCTTTTAACGCTATGCCTGGTCCGCTACTTGTGGTTATGCCTATACTACCTCCATAACTGGCTCCAATAGCCGAAGTAATGGCTGCAATTTCATCCTCGGCCTGAAACGTTTTTATACCAAAATTTTTATACTTACTCAACTCATGCAAAATATCGCTTGCTGGAGTAATAGGGTAACTACCTAAAAATAAGGACAACCCACTTTTTTGCGATGCAGCAATTAAACCATACGATAGGGCTTGATTACCCATTATAGATCGATAGGTGCCACTTTCCATTTTTGCTTTTGCTACAGAATATCGGGTGGTAAAAGTTTCGGTAGTATCGGCATAATTATATCCTGCTTGTAATGCTTTTACATTACTTTCAAAAATTTCGGGCTTTTTACCAAATTTATCTTTTATAAATGATATGGTATTGTCCATATCTCTATTATACATCCAATATAAAAAGCCCAGTACAAACATATTTTTTGCTCTGTCTTTTTCCTTTACACCCATGGTAATATCCTTTAAAGCCTCTCTAGTCATTTTGGTAACATCCATTTTTATTACCTCGTAATTACCAAGACTATCATTTTCTAAAGGGTTTTCACCTTCGGGGTAATTGGCTAGGCGTAAATTTTTTGCATCAAATCCATCTACATTGGCAATTATTTTACCCCCAATTTTTAACCCTTTTAAATTTGTTTTTAGTGCCGCCGCATTCATTGCTACCAATACATCGCAAGCATCGCCTGGGGTAAAAACTCTATCGCTACTAAACCGCAATTGATAGCCGCTTACTCCAGGCAGGGTGCCTATAGGGGCTCTTATCTCTGCAGGAAAATCGGGGAAAGTAGCTAAATCTATGCCTAACATTGCAGTATTATTGGTAAACTGACTACCGGTAAGCTGCATTCCATCGCCACTATCTCCAGCAAATTTTATTACTACGTCTTGTAAAATTTCTTCTTTTGTATTCATAGTATAAAGATAAATTTTATTTTTTGTTTTGCCACAGATAACACAAATTATCGCAGATTGTTAAAACCTTTGGTTTTTATATTTTTAGAGATTGATTAGTGATGAAATTTATTTGTGTTAATTGGTGTAATTTGTGGCAAAAAGTTTTGATGAACGATTTATACGATTTTTTAGAGCCTATAAATAAAGCACAAATTAATGATGATGAAGGCTATAACGATGGACAATTAGCCAATTTTATCTCTATTTACGAAACTAATTTACCAGAAATTTCGGATGCAGCTATTGTTTTCATTGGTGTACCAGAAGTAAGAGGTAGTGGTAATAAAAATGATACTCATGCCCCCAATGCTATTCGTAAACAGTTATATCGGTTACATTATTGGCATTCCAATATTAAAATTGTCGATATGGGCAATATTAAATTAGGTGCTACTTTAAACGATAGTTATGCTGCTATTAAAACCGTGTTGGCAGAATTAATTCGCAATAAAAAAACAGTTGTTATTTTAGGTGGCTCACACGATGTTACGTTAGCTCAATATTTTGCTTACAAAGAATTAGAACAAGTAATTGAAGCTACTTGTATAGATGCTACTATAGATTTAATAGGCGAAAGTCCCATAGCTAGCGAAAACTTTTTAATGGAAATGCTTACTAGTGAACCAAATTTAGTAAAGCACTATAACCATATTGGTTTTCAAAGTTATTTTGTGCACCCTCGTATGCTAGAAACAATGGATAAACTACGCTTTGATTGTTTTAGAGTAGGTACTGCAAAAGAAAATATTGAGGAAATGGAGCCCGTAATTCGTAATACGCATTTATTAAGTTTTGATATAAACGCTATAAAATATAGCGATGCCCCAAGCGCTCATCAAAGCCCTAATGGTTTTACTGGTGAAGAAGCATGTATACTTACACGTTATGCCGGTATGAGTAATAACGTAAGCAGTTTTGGACTATATGGTTACAACCCACTGCTAGATGAAAATGATTTAACCGCTAAGCAAATTTCGCAAATGCTTTGGTACTTTATTGATGGCAAAAATAAAAGCAAACAAGAGGCTGAAATTGAAGATAGGAAACACTTTAATGAATACCATTGTACATTTACAGAAGTAGAAACCGTTTTTTTACAAAGTAAAAAAACAGGAAGATGGTGGATGCAATTACCGAATAAAAAATTTATTGCTTGTAGCTATAAAGATTATGTACAGGCTAGCCAAAACGAAATACCCGAGAGGTGGCTGAGGGCACAAGAGAGGTAATGTGATAATATTGCTAATTTACTAATACTTTAGATTCAAACTAAATGAGAAGATTAAGTGTTTCATTTTTTAATACCTCAATTTGTTTATTGCTAATTGCCCACTGCCTATTGGCAACTTCTTGCTCTGTAACAAAACAAATAAGTAAACAAGCCAATCGTATTTTATTAAACGATAGTGCCATACGTACTGGCCACATAGGTATTAGTATTTACGAACCTGCAACGAATAAATATTTATACAACCATAACGCAACACAGTATTTTATCCCTGCTAGTAATACCAAATTATTTACACTTTATGCTGGTATGAAGTATTTGGGAGATAGTTTGGTGGGGTTGAGGTATGATATAGAAACATTTAATAAAGATACGAGTATTAGCTTTGAACCAACTGGCGACCCTACTTTTTTACACCCTGATTTTAATAATCAACCTGTTTATACTTTTTTGAAAAAAAATTCTACCCGCTTAGGTATGAATAAAGATTTCAATTTTAAGGCTCAATCACTTGGAAAAGGTTGGGCCTGGGATGATTATAGTGACGACTATATGGCAGAAAGAAGTGCATTTCCCATTAATGGTAATTTAGTTAATTTTAGATTAAGATCTGATACAATTCATGTTTTCCCTGAATTATTTTATTTAAAAGAATTTAGTGGTATAAGTTCGTGGAATTTATTTGACTATAACTTAAAAAGACCATTTAGAATTTGGCGTTTCAAAGATCAAAATTTCTATAACATTTTTTATAGCCCTGATGGAACAAGGCCAAAAGAAATTAGTATCCCATTTAAAACAAATGAACATGATTTAATCTTAAGAATATTAGAAAACTTTTTTGGAAGTGAAATTGGAAAAGTCATGAATATTGGTAACTATCATAGATATAAAAACATTATCTATTCCCAACCCACTGACTCTTTATTTAAACCCATGATGCACCGCAGCGATAATTTCTTTGCAGAGCAAACATTGCTAATGGCAAGTAATGAATTTTTAGGTTTGATGAGTGATGATAAAATAATTGACACTATACTAAAAACTTTTTTATCCGATTTGCCACAACGCCCCAAATGGGTTGATGGTAGTGGGCTTAGCAGATATAATTTAGCCACCCCACAATCATTTGTTTATCTACTTAACAAAACAAAAAATGAATTTGGTTTAAACAGATTAAAAAACATTTTACCAACTGGAGGCACTGGTACACTATCTAATTATTACAAAAAATACGCTGGTAGTATTTTTGCGAAAACA